>ERZ808035.322-NODE-322-length-49175-cov-6.850279_pt1 | contig 49175 bp, 41 predicted proteins | sample MGYA00380189_ERZ808035 | MGnify/ENA primary metagenome ERZ808035 (study PRJEB31490, sample SAMN06133407) | mouse gut metagenome | isolation source: M5_1 | host: mice | place: China: Chengdu | collected 2015-05 ... | reverse complement strand
GAGAAAGTAGTACAGTGTTTTTTGGAGAATCAGCTGCAGCTTTATCCTGAGAAGGTAGCCGAGACTTACGAGGAGGCGGAGAACTTCTTAGAAGAGTGTATGGCGGTTGTGGTGGATTCCGTCAGGGAAGTGTGGGAGTTTTTTGAGGAGGAAGGCGTAGATATGGAAGGCGCCGACGAGGAAGGGATTCTGGAAGCGGACGAAGTGTTTGAAATTGGAGACGGAAGATATTTAATTGTAGAGGGTTAATTTAGCAGCTTACGCATCATATCGGCGAGCCCATTCTGGTCGTTGTCAAGGTCTGTGACAACATCGGCGTGGGCTTTCACTTTGTCCGTGGCATTTTTCATGGCGATGCCGAAGCCTGCGGCTTCGAGCATGGAGATGTCGTTGTCCGCATCCCCGGCTGCGAAGGAGTCTGACACGGGAATCCCAAGATAATCGCAGAGGAAGAGCAGGGAACTGCCCTTGCCGGCGTTCCAGTCATAGAGCTCCAGATAGATATTGCTGGAATAGATGGTGCGTATCCGGCCATTGGCCCAGTCTGCAATTTTTTTTCGGAAAGTCTCCAGCTTATCATAGTTATGTAAACTAATCGCGAGCATTTTGCACGGTTCATCCGTGAGGGCGTCGCGCAGGTTTTCGGAAACCACCATAGGCAGATGGATTTTTCTGCGATAGTAACGGATTTCTTCGTCATCCGCAGGGGAAACGATGGCGTCGTCCACATCACTGTCGCGGTAAGTCTGGATATGGAGGGACAGTTCCTCCGCCTGTTTCTGTATATGGGAGACATAAGAGAGGGGAAGCCCGATTTTACGGATGGTGCGTTTGTTGTCGCAGTCGTAGACCCGGGCGCCGTTGGACGCGCTTAAAAAAATGCCGGGCTGATGTAACCCCGCCAGTTCCCTCACTTCCATAACGCTCATAAGGGGACGGCCGGAGGAAAGAACCAGACGGTTTCCGTCCGCCAGAAATTCATCCAGAAAGGCTTTGGTTTCCGGGGAAACCTGACTCTGGCTGTTTAGGAGCGTGTCGTCTAAATCCGTGAACAGTATTTTCATAGAGAACCTCGATTCGTTACATGTGCGATTTGTTACGCCTAAAATAGCGGAATGCCAATTTTTATATTCCGTGGGGCAGCGCCGCCTTTATGCGAAAAAGGACATCTTCCGGGATATACAGTTTGCCGTAACCGCGGCCAAGGTCCAGACCGGGCTTGTTAGCGCCGTGGAAATCGGAGCCGCCGCTTACGAGAAGGTCGTATTTGTCTGCCAGTCTCCGCATGTCCCGCATATCCTGATTGCTGTAGGTGCTGTAGAAAACTTCGATTCCCATAAGGCCGTCCGCCTTCAGGAAGGAGACCAGCGTTTCAAGCCTGTCGTTTCCCATATGGTAGAGGGGCGGGTGTGCCAGAATGGGGATACCGTCCGCTTTTAAGATCAGTTCCACCGCCTGGGAGGGCGTTACCTTTTCCCGCGGCACAAAGTATTTCGTATGGTCGCCAAGGTATTTGGCAAACGCGTCCTGCCTGCTTTTCACATATCCGTTCTCCAACAGGTAGGAAGCGTAGTGCGCTCTGGTGATGACAGCTTCGGGATACATGTCCTGCAGCTTTTCGTAGGTGATATCAATGCCTGCACCCTGTAGGTTTTCACACATTTTGATGTTTCGGTTGATGCGGGAGTCCACAAAGCCGCAAAGGGCGTTTTTAAACACATCCTTCGTATAGGAGATATAGAGTCCCACAATGTGTACATCCTGATTTTCGTATTTTGTGGAAAACTCGATTCCCGGAACTACCTCCACAGAGGGAAGGCCGCGCTCTCTCAGGGCGGCCGCATGGGCCACCGCCTCGTCAAGCCCTTCTATGCTGTCGTGGTCCGTTATGGCCACGGCAGCCAGATTTTTTTCCACGGCATAATCCACCAGTTCCGCTGGTGTGTAACTGCCGTCCGATTTTGATGTGTGAGTGTGCAGGTCGATGGCTCTCATATTTTTCCTCTATTATTTATATATTCATGCCGAGAATGCCGTATTTTGGGCATTCTCCTAAGTGAGACTTAGTACTTCTCACTTTAATCGTCTTCTTCCTGACTGGCGGTACTGGTGTAAACGGTGCGCTTTCTCGCCATCTCATCGCTCTCCAGATACTCGTCGTAGGTGGTGATCTTGTCGATCAAAGTGCCGTCCGGCAGGATTTCCATAATGCGGTTTGCCGTGGTCTGTACCACCTGATGGTCGTGGCAGGAGAAAATCTCCACGCCCTTGAATTTCTTCATGCCTTCGTTTAGGGCTGTGATCGCCTCCATGTCAAGGTGGTTCGTCGGCTCGTCAAAGAGGAGGCAGTTAGCGCCGCTTATCATCATTTTGGAGAGAAGGCAGCGCACCTTCTCACCGCCGGAAAGCACCTTTACCTTTTTCACGCCGTCTTCGCCGGCAAACAGCATACGGCCCAGAAAGCCCCGCACATAGGTCACGTCTTTCACGGGAGAGTAGCCCATAAGCCAGTCGGTGATGGTGTAGTCGTTGGCGAACTCCGCCGTGTTATCCTTCGGGAAATAGGCCTGGGAGGTGGTGACGCCCCACTTGTAGTTGCCTTCGTCCGGCTCCATCTCCCCCATAAGGATCTGGAGAAGCGTAGTTTTGGCCAGTTCGTTGCCGCCCACAAGGGCAATCTTGTCGTCGTGTCCCACGATGAAGGAAATATTGTCCAGTACCTTTTCGCCGTTAACGGTTTTGCTCAAACCTTCCACAGTGAGCACTTCGTTGCCGATCTCGCGTTCGGGGCGGAAGTCGATGTAAGGGTATTTGCGGCTGGAAGGACGGATGTCGTCCAGCTCGATTTTTTCAAGGGCGCGCTTTCTGGAAGTCGCCTGTTTGGATTTACTTGCGTTGGCGGAGAAGCGGGAAATAAATTCCTGCAGCTCCTTGATCTGTTCCTCTTTCTTTTTGTTTGCCTCCTTGCGCTGCTTGATGATCAACTGGCTGGACTCGTACCAGAAATCATAGTTGCCGGCGTAGAGCTGGATTTTGCCGTAGTCGATATCAGCCGTGTGGGTGCAGACTTTATTGAGGAAGTAGCGGTCGTGGGAGACCACGATCACCGTATTCTCAAAATTTATCAGAAATTCTTCCAGCCATGCGATGGCGTCTAAGTCCAGATGGTTGGTGGGCTCGTCCAGAAGCAGGATATCGGGGTTGCCGAAAAGCGCCTTGGCAAGGAGCACCTTGACTTTTTCATTGCCGTTTAAGTCTGCCATCTGACTGTAGTGCAGCTCCGTTCCGACACCGAGACCGTTAAGAAGCATGGCGGCGCTGCTCTCCGCGTCCCAGCCGTCCATCTCCGCAAACTCCGCTTCCAGTTCGCTTGCGCGGATGCCGTCCTCGTCGGAGAAATCTTCCTTGGCATAGATGGCATCCTTTTCTTTCATAATCTGGTAGAGCCGCTCGTTGCCCATGATGACCGTGTCCATTACCGGGTAAGCGTCGTACTTAAAGTGATCCTGCTCAAGAACGGAGAGACGCTGGCCGGGTGTGATCGACACGTCGCCGCTTGTGGTGTCCAGAACGCCCGAAAGAATTTTTAAGAAGGTGGACTTTCCGGCGCCGTTTGCACCGATCAGCCCGTAGCAGTTGCCTTCGGTGAATTTGATGTTTACGTCCTCAAAGAGGGCTTTTTTTCCTACGCGTAAGGTTACGTTGTTTGCCTGTATCATGTTACATCCTCATGTTTTCTGTATTTTTGCGTGTTTCGGTTACTCATATCATTATACATAAAAGGGATTTTTTTTCAATGGGGAATGTAGGTTTGCTTACTTTTTACGGCTGTCAAGCAAAAAATTCATAAGAATTTTGAAAAAGGAAGGGAGGGGTGGAGATGAAAGCAAGAGTTACAATATGCCGGCATGGCTTTTGTCCCACAGTGTAGAATCCTGCAGAAATGTGTGGTATGATGGTTTTGTTGCTCACCAATACCCGCAACAGGGAGGAGGTGTCTGCATGGAGTTCTTCATCTCTTTTTTAGTTGCCGTTCTGGGCAGCGTAACTTGCCACTACGTTGTCAAATGGTTAGACGGTGATGATGGAAGCAACAACTAGCCTAGTGGGTGCTTGACCACTATAAAAGACAAGAAGAATCCCTCGACTGTACGCAACTACGGTCGGGGGATTCGCTTCTTTTGTCCGCATGGACAACTCATCTCTTCTTTTGCCTATCGGCATTATAGCATATGCGAATTGAGAATGCAATATTCAGCAGTTGATTTTATATGCCTACTCACTTTTTACCCACTTCTCAATACAATCCTATGCAATCAGATGAAACTTTTTGCCTTTCTGATTCGTATTACTTATATATAGAAGAAACGGCAATGGGCAGTGTCGCGTATACTGCCGGACGATGCGGGGGACAGAGGGGGCGGATTCCATGAGCGGGTTTTTATTTACGCCGATGACGCGGTTTTACGCGGAGGCATTACAGTATATGAAAAACGCGGGCGGCAAAACAGCGGGAAAGGCAGATGGCGGCGCGGTGGGCGGCATGGGAGAAACCGCGGGCGATGCCGGCGCGGCGGGCAGCTTCGCGGGGGCGGTGCAGGATAAAATTGCGCAGAAGGAGCAGGGTGCATTCCCCGGCTTGGCGGGGCAGACGGCGGGCGGTGTCTCAGGTGCGGGGGACCGTAACGAGCGTGCCGTACAGGCCATGTCCATGGATCAGTACAAGATGTATATTTACCAGAAGATATCGGCGCTTCCCACAAGCGCGACCCAGAAGTGGGACGCGGTGTCCGTCAATATTTCGGAGGAGGGATTTGCGGCGATGAAGGCGGATCCCGCTTACGAGAAGTGGGTGCTCGATACGCTGCGGCAGGATTTCGCCTTTTACAATCCGTGGAGCGCCTATGCGGGCGGCAGTTACCGCGTGCACTATTTCGGCGCCACGAAGGAGGAGTACCGGGGCGAGAGTTTCCAGATGGGATTCCGTAACGGCGGAAAGCACACGGATTCCTCCAAGAAAAAGAAACAGAAAAGCTTCTGGGAAAAGAGAGCTGAGCGGCATAAAATGTATATGGACCTGGCGACAAAGGCGTGGTACAAACGGGAGAATGAGCGGGAGTACCAGCAGAAGATTGCTCTTGGACGAAAAGACGTGAGCAGCGCAATTCTCAGGCAGCAGGCGATAGAGCGCGCAACCGGGGAAAAAGTCGAGCTCGGCGTAAACCCCGATGTTCTTTCGGAAGCGGCCACAGAGCTTGCCCAGAATTATGTGTTCTTCAAGATACCGAGTGCACTGACCAACCCGAAGCCGAAAGTGGGGAAGTGACACGCTTAGGATTAGGGCAGAATGACCGTGAATACGCTGCCTCCGCCGGGGCGGTCGGCGACGCTGATCGTACCGTGGTGGAGTCTGACAATTTCAGAGGCGATAGAGAGACCAAGCCCGAAGTGCCCTTTTGCGCTTCGGGATTTTTCTGCCCTGTAAAAGCGGTCGAAAATCTTTTTCCTGTCCTCGGGCAAAATCCCTATGCCGGTATCGGATACCGTCAGGTAAAAGCGGTTCTTTTTGTGTGAGAGCGAAAGGCCGATGCGTCCGCCTTCCGGTGTGTAGCTGACGGCATTGTGAAGCAGGATGGAGAGCAGCTGGACGATGCGGTCTGCGTCCGCCGTACATAGCGGTAGGGATTCTTCCGGCAGGGTGACAGATAAGGACAATTTTTTTTCGGCGGCTAACGGTTCAAAGGCCTCGTAGGTGTTGATAAGCAGTGTGTCCAGTTCCACGGGCGCCGGGCGGCAGGTGAAGCGCTGGGTGTCGGAGGCGCTCAAGGCGAGCATGTCGTTGACTAGAGAGGTCAAGATATCGCCTTCCTGTCTGATCGTATCGAGAAAGCGCGACTGTTTTTCCGCCTCCGCGTCCCGGCAGCATTCGGCGGCGGAGAGTATCACGGCGAGGGGCGTGCGCAGCTCGTGGGAGGCGGCAGCCACAAATTCGGTCTGTTTCTTGCGGCTTTCAATCACGGGCTGCAGAAGTTTTCCAGTAAAGAAGAAGGAAAAAAGGGTCAAAAGCAGAAGGGCGGCAATATCAATCAGAAAGAAGCGGATTCTCTGTCTGGTGATCTGTTCCCGGAGAAAATCCAGGGGAGAGAGCACCAGAAGCTGCATGGAGGATGTGCCGCGGTTCAGTTCAATGATGCTGATATAGTATTCATGCTGCCTGCCGGTGGGGTTATAAGGAAATTCTGTGTGGACGCATGTATTGAAGGGGGTGCTGCCGTCAGTGTCAGACACATAGGAATCCGCATAATTATTGCGGTAGATTTCCAGACAGTTTTCCAGAAGGCCACGGATTTCAGAGGACTCGGAAAGATTGGTCAGACGGTTGTAAAGAAACGGGATACCGTTATCCAGGGCATAGAAAGTATAGCCGCCGCGGGCTTCCATTTTGGAGAGCCATTCCATGGAGATCACAGACTGCTGTTCTAAGCTGGTGGCAATGGTATTGATATCGTTCTGGAAGGAGCGGAACTGGTTTTCGTAAAGTTCCTTTTCTGAGAGGTACAGATAGAGCAGGGACATCACGATCAGAATGGCGGTGGTTATGCCGGCGCAGAGCGCCGTCAGATACAGATGTACTTTTCGAAACATGTTTTCTCCCCAATCAGTAAATCTACGAAGATTCCGTCAGGGCGTAGCCAACGCCGCGGACTGTCTTTAGGCACAGGCGGCTGCCAACGGTTTTCAGGCGTCTGCGCAGGAAATGGATATAGTTGTCCAGATTTCCCTCCTCCACATCGCTGTCGGGGCCCCAGACTTTTAAAAGCAGGTGGCTTCTGGAGAGGGTGGAGGCGCCGCTTTTTATAAAAGCTTCCAGGAGCGCGGCTTCCCGTTTCGACAGCGTACAGTGCCCGGCAGGCCCTGTGAGCCGGTTTTCGGCGGAAAGCCAGGTGATATCCGCATAGTCGAGCGTCTCCTCGGCCATAATGCGGCGCGGCCTCCTGGCCACACAGCGGATTCTGGCTAAAAGTTCCTCCAGGGCAAAAGGCTTTACAAGATAATCGTCCGCACCAAGGTCCAGTCCCTCCACCTTGTCGGAGAGGGTGCCCAGAGCGGTAATCAGGATCACGGGCGTGGAGATGCCTTTTTCCCGCAGCGAGGCAAGCACATCCGTACCTTCCATACAGGGCAGCATACGGTCCAGGAGAATGATGTCATAGATATTCTGTTCCCCGTAGAAGAGGGCATCCTCCCCGTCAAAGCAGGCGTCCACGGTAAATCCCGCCTGTGTCAGCCCGTATACAAGCGTTTCATTCAGTTTCTCATCGTCTTCCGCAAGCAGTATCCGCATATTGGGCTCTTTCTTTTTCATCTACTTTGTTTGGCACTGTTCATATTGTATCACATAATTCTTTAAAAAATCTCTAAGCTCTTTTCTTTTTTCAAAAGAAATTGTATAATCATTCTGGGAGGAGAGGCAGTGAAAGCATACACGGATAAGTCGAACTTTACAATTAGTTTTAATGAACACACGCTGCCCATTATAGAACAGATTTCTGGGGGAATGCCCGGTGGTTTTTTTATTTACCATGCGGACGGTGATGAGGAACTGATCTATATAAATGACGCCATGTTGCGGATTTTCGGCTGTGAAACAAAGGAGGAGTTTCGCAGCCTGACCGGCTATACCTTTAGGGGGATTGTCCACCCGGAGGATATCGACAAGGTCGAGGCAAGCATTCGGTCCCAGATTGCGGACAGCAGGGAGGACCTGGATTATGTGGAGTACCGTATTATCCGTAAGGACGGTACGGTGCGCTGGGTGGAGGATTACGGACATGTGGTGCATACCGATACTTACGGGGATCTTTTCTATGTTTTCATAGAGGACGCCACAGAGCGGATGCACAGGCGGATGGCAGAGATTGAGCGGGTGAATGAGGCGCTTTATACGGCGCATCTTCGGGAGGATTATTTTAAGAGGGCGCTTCTTTACAATGCGGTTTCCTTTGTGGAGATTAACTTGACAAGGGACGAGTTTATTTCGGCTTCCGTATTGAATGAGGAGGGACAGGTACAGAACCTGTTCACCTATATGGGCATCACTCCCTTTGAAAAGTATTCTGACTTCACACAGTTTTGGGCGGACTTTACGGAGGCCGGGGAACTGGAGGATTACAGGCGGTTTTTCAATATAGAAAGGTTGATCCGCTCCTATGAGAACGGGGAGCGGGAGCAGATTTATGACAGCTGGGTGACGGACATGTACGGCAGGAAACGGCTCAGCCATTATCTGTTTTTTCTGGAGAAAAACGAGCATACGGGCGATGTGATCGCGCTTTCCGTATCCCGGGACATTACGGAGCAGGTGGAGCGGCAGTCGCTCTTGAAGTCTGCGCTGCGGCAGGCGGAAATGGAACGTCTTGCAAGAAATACTTTTTTTGCAAATATGTCCCATGATATCAGGACGCCTTTAAACGCAATTATCGGTTACGCGGAGCTTTTGAAGGGCTGTGTCGGTGATCCCGGAAAAGTGGGTGAATGTATAGAGAAAATCCATCTTTCAGGGGAGGAACTGCTGGCAGTTTTCGATGAATTCCTGAAAGACAACCTGAATGAGCCGGCCAGGGCGGAGCTTACGGAGCGGGAGTATCATCTCGGCGAGCTGCTGCGGGAAGTGGAGAAAAGCGCCGAGAGGCCGATTAAGGCGAAGAATATCAGCTTTCATATAGACAAATCGCAGATTACCCACTTTACGGTGGAGGTCGATTATATAAGGCTGCGGGAAATTTTGAACCAGCTTTTGGACAATGCCATTAAATATACACAGGCAGAAGGAAAGGTGAGCCTGACTGTCAGGGAGAGCGCGAGTGATATCAGAGGCCGGGGGACATATTGTTTCCTCGTCGAAGACAACGGCTGTGGGATTCCAGAGGATCAGCTTGAGGAGATATTCCATTCTTCCAGGCAGGAAAAAAGTGCGGTCTATAACGGAATGCCGGGAGCCGGTCTGGCGGTGGTGAAAAGCTATGCGGAGACAATGGGCGGCGATATCAGTGTGGAGAGCAGGCCGGGTGAGGGAAGCGTCTTTACTTTGCGCCTTCCCATCAAGTACCCTGTGACGGCGTCCTTTATGGAGCATGAGAGCACGGCGGCTGCGAAGCAGGGCGCGGAGGAAGAAAAACCAATCATCCTGCTGGTGGAAGACAACGGCATCAACCGGGAAATCGAGGAGGAACTGCTCAAGAATCTGGGTTACCGGGTGGAGACGGCGTGCGACGGTGTGAGCGCATATGAGGTTCTTAAAAGCGCTGAACCGGGGAAATACGCGCTGGTGCTGATGGATATACAGATGCCCGGTATGGACGGCTATGAGACGGCCAGGGCTATCCGAAGGCTGGAGCAGGAGGCGGTTTCCAGGATTCCGATTATAGCGCTCTCTTCCGACGCCATGGAGGAAGACCGCCGGAAATCCCTGAAAGCGGGGATGGACGAACATGTTTCGAAGCCGTTTGATATTGATGCGCTTCAGGAGCTGATTGACAGGATTCTGGAGGAGAAAGAGTATAAATAACAGGGCAGGGACTGTCCGGTTTGTTTTGGAGGGAATAGTTATATATGAGAGGCAAGAAAGTATTACAGTTGTTTGTTTTTTCCATTCCGCTAATATTGATTGTGGGCCTTTTGTTTAATGCATATACGGTGCAGAATAAGGCAAGAATTGCGGAGCAGAATAAAAATTACGCGGAGGATTCGATGCGCCAGAAGGCCAAACAGGTAGTTGGCGAACTGGATAACGGGGTGCGCATTATCAATGCTTATGCCTATTTCTTTAACGATTCCCTGACGGATAATACGATTCCGGCACAGACTCTTGCGGAAATGGAAAGAAATTCCGTGTTTGACACCATTCGGTTTACGGATGCGGAGGGGGTTACCCATTTATCCGACGGCAGGACCGTCAGCTCCGCGGACCGCGATTACTATGCGCGCGGGATGCATGGTGACAGCGGTATTTCGGTTATATTTGACGAGCGTCTGACCGATGAGGAGACGAGGCTTGTCTTTTTCGCGCCGGTGCGGATGAACGGGGAGATCGTCGGCATTATCAGGGGTTCCTATCTGGCGGAACAGTATATGAAGGAAATTCTTCAGACCACTTATTTTGGGGAGCCCTCGACCACATGGCTGTGTATGCCGGACGGCACGGTAATAGCCAGCTCCGATGACCAGGAATACGGTGCGGGGAATCTGGTCGATATCCTGCTAAGTTCAGGTATGATCGGTCAGGGCACGGCGGATTCGGCAAGGGCTGTTTTTGAAAACGGCGGAGAGGGCGCCTTTATCTGTGAGGAGAACAGCGAGGTGGACAATCTGTGCGTGACCTATCTTCCCGGAAGGGATTATGTTATGGTGCAGCTTTTTCCGCCAAGCGTAACCAAGAATATGATAAGGGGGGCAAATGCCGCCGGCGTCAGGCTGGAGATCTCGCTGCTCGTTCTCTTTGTCGTCTATTTCGCGTTCACTCTTTTGCGGGCGGCGAAACAGAGGAAAAAACTGGAGACGGAAAACAGCCAGATCAACTATGTGCTGCAGGGGTTAAACACGCTGTTCTCCTCAAGATACCTGACGGTAGACCTGGAGACCGGGGTCTATGCTTATATAGCGGACGTTAATCTGCAGGACAGCCAGCTGGTGAGGGAGGGCGATTATGTCAATGTGCTTGAAAACCACAGCAAGGAGATTATCGGGGAGGAAGCGCAGGAGGATTTCCGGCAGACTCTGAAGGTGGATTCTATTATAGAGAATCTCGACGGGCAGAATACCTTTACTTATGAGTGTCATGTGATGCGTGACGGAAAAGAGGAGTGGGAGCAGCTCATTACTGTCTGTCTGGAAAGGCATGAGGGAAAGGCGAGCAAGATCCTCTATGTCCGCCAGAATATCACGGAGATGAAGCAGCGGGAACTGAGGCGCAAGGAAGAGATGTCCGTGATGAACCGCAAGGAGCGGCAGTACAGGATTGCGATTACCTCAAACGCGTTCAGCACCTTTGAACTGAACCTGACACAGGATCTGATTGATAAGGATGTGACATGTGCAAAGGATGGGGAGAGAATGTCTCTCCTTGAGAGGGTTGGGCTGCAGGCGCCCTGCAGTGCGACGGAATGCTTTGAAAAGTGGAAAAAGTTTGTTCTCCCGGAGTCCATGGAGGATTACACAAATATTGTGGACGTCAATTATCTTAAGGGCTGCTTTGAACAGGGAGAAGCGGAAGTGGACGTGGACTACTGGAGCAGGACGGAGGATAAGGAGGGCAGGATGTGCGTGCGCCAGTCCTTCATTATGACGAGGGACGATATGACGGATGACCTGATCGCCATGGTGGTCTCCAAGGATGTCACGGATCAGGTAATCAAGCAGAAGGAGCAGACGGAGGCGCTGCAGGATGCCCTGATGCATGCAAGACAGGCAAATGAGGCGAAGACCACGTTCCTCTCCAACATGAGCCATGATATCCGTACGCCTATGAACGCCATCATCGGTTTCGCCACCATTGCGGCGAGCCGTATTGACAATAAGGATCAGGTGAGGGAGTGCCTGCAGAAAGTCCTCTCCTCCAGCAACCATCTGCTCAGCCTGATCAACGATATTCTTGACATGAGCCGTATCGAGAGCGGCAAGATGCAGATACATGAGCAGGAGTGCAACATTTCCGAGCTGATGCACAATCTGGTCAATATCATCCAGCCGCAGGTGAAGGCGAAACAGCTTGAGCTTTTCATTGATACGTTCGAGGTGGTGAACGAGGATGTGATTACCGACCCGCTGAAGCTGAACCAGATTTTCATAAACCTGATGAGCAATGCGGTGAAATATACGCCCGCCGGAGGCATGATCACTTTCCGAATCATGCAGCACACCACATTTAAACATGGGTATGGCGATTATGTATTCATCATCAAGGACAACGGAATCGGCATGTCGGAAGAATTTGTGAAGCACGTGTTTGAGCCTTTTGAGAGAGAGACGACAACCACCAGAAGCGGTATTCAGGGAACAGGTCTCGGTATGGCCATCACCAAGAATATTGTGGAAATGATGAATGGTACGGTCACGGTTGAGAGTGAGGTGGGCAAGGGAAGCACCTTTACCGTAAATCTCACTTTGAAACTGCAAGATGTGGAAAAGAATGCGGAGCAGATCAAGGAACTGGAAGGCCTGCGGGCTCTTGTGGTGGATGATGATTTCAATGTGTGCGACAGTGTGAGCAAGATGTTGAAGACCATCGGTATGAGGGCGGAATGGACCACATCCGGCAGGGAGGCTGTGTATCGGGCTAAGGTTGCCCGGGACGAGGGGGATTCCTACCACACATACATTATTGACTGGCAGATGCCGGAGACAAGCGGCATCGAGACGGCGAGAAAGATACGCAGCGCCGTCGGTGAGGAGTCGCCGATCATTATCCTGACGGCTTACGACTGGACAGATATTGAGGAGGAGGCGAAAGCGGCCGGCGTCACGGCGTTCTGCGCAAAACCGCTGTTTATGTCAGACTTAAAGTCCGCGCTGCTTGCGGCCAACAGTATGGATATCAAGGATGAGGCAGCGGGAGCGGCATGGCAGAATATCGACTTTAGCGGAAAGAGGGTTCTCCTTGTGGAGGATATCGAGATGAACCGTGAGATTGCGGAAGTCATCCTGACGGAGAGCGGTTTTGAAGTGGAGTCTGCGCCTGACGGAACGGACGCGGTGGATATGGTGAAGCGGTCGGAAGAAAATTATTACGACGTGGTGCTGATGGATGTGCAGATGCCGATTATGAACGGCTATGAGGCAACCAGGACAATCCGTTCCCTGCCGAGGCAGGATGTCAGGACGCTTCCGATCATTGCCATGACGGCGAATGCGCTGGAGGAGGATAAGGCGGCGGCCTTAAAGAGCGGTATGAACGACCATATTGCGAAGCCGCTTGACATTGAACTGTTTATCGAGGTTCTGAGCAAGCACTTAAGGAAATAATCGAGTAGCAGAAAATAAAGAAATGACAAAAACTCTCCTGTTCGGGAGAGTTTTTTGCGTGTCGCGGATTGTGGGATTTTCCAGAGACAGTATTTCTGCCGGCTGCTTTCCTCTTAAAGAAAACCTTAAGAAATTTTAGAGATACTTTAGAGGAATGCCTGCTAAGATTGGGAAATGAAAATCGCGTTTGGCAATGACTAAGCGCGACACTTTATAGAAAGGATGCAGCAGGATGAGGACAAAAGAGAAAAGAAGGAAAAACTGTGTCGTAATAGGAGAGTTTGCGCGACAAACAAAGGAAAAACGGGTGGCGGCAGCGATTGGTCTGGCGGTGATTCTGGGGATGACGGGATGTGCGGAAACTGTGCAGGAGAAGAGCGGTAACGCAGATATTTCTGCGACACAGGAGGGGGAATGGGCAAGAGAGGAACAGGTTCCGGCGCAGGGAAAAGAGTAAGAGGAGCCGCAGAAAAAATAGTTAATATTTTATGAAGGCAGCTTCAGAAAGATTTAAAGATTCTTAGAGATTCTTTAGAGAAAACTTTAGTATGATAAGAGAGAATGTTGTAATCGGACATTTGGAAAGGCAGTGTGGAAAAATGAAGAATTTAAGTATAGATAACGATAAGCGCAGAAAACCAAAAAGAAAATATGGAAATGTAAAAAGACTGCTGGCGGTCGGCATGATGCTTGCCCTGACAGCGGGGACGCTTGCGGGATGCGGGAAGGGCGGGACGGATGGTCTTTCCGATGGACAGGATTCCGCAAAAGAGGAGGACGAGGCCACGGGGATTTCAGGAGGAGGCGAAGCCGGGCAGGACATGGAGGCAGCGGAAAGCGGAAAGACCGCCATGGGGCGTTATGTGGAGACGACGGTAGAACTCCCGGAAAGCGCGACCAGATCTTATACTATCACGGCGCTCACAGACGGAAGGCTGCTTGTTCTGGATGAGGGGGCAGGACAGCTTATCTCCTCTGACGGCGGCGCAAGCTGGGAGACGGTTCCGATTCCCGGAATTGACAATATGAAGGCTTTCACGGAGAATAATTACATATTCAGCATGGCGGCTGCGCCGGACGGGACGGTGGCAGTGCTCTCTTCGGACAATGCAGAATACGATAAAACGGAAGAATTTAACCCATGGCTCCATATAGCGAAGCCGGACGGCACGGTGAAGAAGATTGACTCGCTGCCTGTACAGGAGAACGAAAGTTTTGCTTACGGCATTTTTTATTCCCCGGAGGGGGAGCTGTTTGCCACAACGGTGGGCGGGGGTATGGTCTACCGGGTGGACGTGGAGAGCGGGGCGCTGACAAAAGAGGTGACGATGGAGTGGCGCCCGGATCTGGTCAAATGCCAGGGGGACAACATGTTTTTCCTCACTTCCAGAGAGGGGATCTCCATCTATGACCGAAAGGAAGAAAAGTGGGTGGAGGACAGCGTTCTCGCCGACTTCATGGAGGAAAACTATAAGGACGTGTATTATGCCAACGAAAGCTACTCGGTGTATATGATGCCGGGCGAGGATGGCGCGATTTATCTGGCGGGCAAGGGCGGGATGTACCGGCATGTGATCGGCGGAAGCGTGATGGAGCAGATCATAGACGGCGCGCTCACCAGTTTCAGCAACCCTTCCATGAACATGATCGGCGTCACCGCATACGGGGAAAATGAGTTTGCGGCGCTGTTTTCCGGCGGGAAGGTCGCTCTATACAAGTATGATCCCAATGTGTCCACGGTGCCGGAGAATATGATCTCGGTGTACTCCCTGGAAGAGCATGACGCCGTGCGGCAGGCGATTGCACAGTTTCAGACGGAAAACCCGGATACCTTCGTGCGGTATGAAGTGGGCGTGAGCGGGTTGGACGCCAAGGCGGCGGAGGACGCGATCAAGAAGTTAAACACGGAGCTGATGGCTGGCAAGGGACCAGACGTGATCATTATGGACGGGCTTCCCGTGAAATCCTATGAGGAGAAGGGAATTTTAAAGGATTTAAAGCCCCACATTGACAGTCTGTCCGGGGACGCGGTTCTCCTTCCCAACATTGTGGAAGCATTCAACCACGAGGGAAGCGTGTACATGATGCCGGTCTATTTCCAGATTCCCATGGTGATCGGCAGACAGGACGATCTTTCGGGCATTACGGATCTTGCGTCCCTGAAGGACACCGTGGAGAAAATCAAAGCCGAAAAGCCCGAGGCGGAAATCTGCCGTTTCTTTTTCGAGGAGGCGACGGTGCGGTGGCTTCTTCCCGTGGCGGCTACGGCCTTTATCGGAGAGTCGGGCGGCATCGACGGTGAGGCGCTTTCGGCATATTTGTCTGCGATGGATCAGATTTCTAAGACAGCCCTGGAAGGAATCCCGGATTTTGTTGCAGAGTCTTACGGATGGCAGAAGGATTATTATAAGGAAGAGAAATACGCGTATGAGCATTTCAATGATGTGGGGCTGGATTATGACGATTTTATGGTGCAGGGTATGGAACTCAACTTTGGTATGCTAAAGGATGTCTACGCTTATCAGAGCGGATTGTCCTTAAAATACTGCGAGGGATTTGAGGATGTGGACATGAAGTTCTTTGACGGCATGAGCGAGGGTGCCTTTGAACCGTCTGTTCTGGTGGGACTTTCCGCATCGTCCACCCATCAGGAGGACGCGGAGCGGTTTTTCGATATCATTATGGGCACCCAGGTACAGAGCCTTCTCTACGACGGATTCATGGTGAACCAGACGGCGCTTCAGGAGCAGCTCAGCAACCAGTGGAAGATTTTTAAAAACGGCGGCACGGATAAAGAGTACGGTGAGCCGAGTAGTTCGGTGGGCGGCAGTTATGACGACGGCAGGGAGTTCCATATGGATATCTACATGCCGACGCAGGAGGAGTTCCAGAAGCTTTATGCGCTCTGCAGTCAGGTGAAGACGCCTTATGTGGCGGATACCGTGGTGGAGAACGCGGTGATTGAGGTCGGTGCACAGTATCTACAGGGGCAGATGTCGTTAGATGAGGCGGTGCAGAAGATTAAGGCGCGGGTGGAATTATATATGGCAGAGTAGGATGTTAAGTAATTGCACAGTTCGATAGCGTTGTGACGAGTTTCGCAATTGCCCCAAATAGTGCTAATATGGAGGATAATTCAGATGTGGAAGAGAAACGGGAAGCAACAGAAAGAATGGACGAGGGCGGCGGCTTTGTGGCTGGCGGGGGTGATGGTTTTGTCCCTCGCCGGGTGTGGCGGCAAAGGCGGGGACGGCACAACAGGCGGCACAGCGACAAAGACGGGTGAACTGTCCGGCGACGCCGTTGCCATGGGGCGGTATGTGGAGACCATGATGGATGTGGATACCGGGGAACTTATGGATCTGAAAGAGCTTTCAGACGGGCGGCTCGTCCTCCTTGAGAATGGTGCGGAAGGACGCTGGGTGTCCGAGGATGGCGGCGCGACATGGGAACCGGATCAGCTGCCGGGGTGGTACGATCTTGCGATGGATTATTATGTATATGACATGAAGGCGGCTCCCGACGGAAGTGTGGCTATGCTCTGCAGGAGCTTTGGCGGGTTGACCGGGGCGGCGGAAGAGGACGGCGGGGAATCCGGGGACGGAGGAGAGGCGGAAACGGATGAGGGAAGCAGAAATAAGATTTGCCTGATTCCCGCACAGGGCGAGACAAAGTGGTTTGATGTGCCCGCTGATGAGTTTGACATTGCCGCCAGTCTCTGTTTTTCGGAGGATGGCAGCAGGCTTTTCGTGGCGTCGATGGAGCCGAACATTTATGAGATCGACCGGGAAACGGGGACGGCAAAGCTGTTTCTGGCGGCTGATATCATACCGGACATGTTCTGTGTCTGGGATAACTATATGGCGGTCAAGAGCGAGAGTGACGGCGTTGTCCTGTATGCACTTGACACGACAGAGCGTATTGAGGATGATGTGATCACGGATTTTGTGAATAAAAACTGTGCAGTCAACAAGCAGATCGCAGAATCTACCTACAGTATTTTTCCGGCTGAGGAGGAGGGTGTTTATCTGGTCTGCAGCAAGGGAGTGTACCGCCATGTGATCGGCGGTACGGTCATGGAGCAGGTGATTAACGGCGGTCTGTCCAGCCTGAGTGACCCCATGAAGCATGTGGTGAAGATGATCTGCACGGCGGAGGAAGGGTTTATGGCGGCATTTTCTGAGGGAAAGGTGTCGTCCTTTGCCTACGATCCCGAAATCAGTACCGTGCCGTCGCAGACACTCACGGCATACAGCCTGACGGAGAACGATATTTTGCGACAGGCGATCATCCGCTATCAGGGGGCAAACCCCGACGTCTATGTGGAATACAAGGTAGGCATGGACGAGGAGGGCAGCGTCACCAGAGAAGACGCGGTGAAAAAACTGAACACGGAAATTATGGCGGGTAAGGGTCCCGATTTTCTCATTTTGGATGGGCTTCCCGTAAATTCCTATGTGGAAAAAGGGGTGCTGGCGGACTTGACGCCTTATCTGGCGGAGCTGGAGAAAGAGGAAAAGCTTCTTCCGAATATCAAGGAAAGTTTTACTGCGGACGGAAAAATCTGTATGCTTCCCGCAGCGTTGACCGTGTCCATGTATATGACTGAAAAAGAAAATATGACGGAAGTGTCGGATCTTTCCGCTCTGGCGGATATGATAGAGAAACTCAGAAGTGAGCATCCGGGTGAGGGGATTTGGGAGACTTACAGCGAGGACATGGTATTGAATGCGCTGATGCCGGCGTCCGCGCCGCTCTGGTTTGCGGAGGCGGGGCAGCTCAATGCGGCGGAGCTGTCCGACTATCTGGAGCAGACGAAGCGTATTTATGATGCCTGCATGGAGGGACTGTCCGAGGAACTGCTGCAAGTCTATCTGGGGAGGGCCGAGAACACAGTTGGCAGCAGTGATGAGTTCAGCGCCTACAATGATCTGCAGGGCGGCGGCGTGCAGATCGTTGCCGGCAATGAGAAGGTGGCCCTGGGAGAATTGAAAAATGCATACAATTACGCCTTCATGCAGTCTGTGAAGCGGTCGGAAAACGGGGAGAATGGCACAAACTGTCAGATGGCGCTGACGCCGGGGAACGTGAAGGATTCCTTCCGCCCTTATGCGCTGATGGGCGTGAGCGCAGCTTCCGCGCAGACGGAGCTTGCCGGCGGGCTTTTGCGGGAGGCCCTTTCTAAGGATATGCAGCGTATGATTTATCCGATCGGTTTTCCCGTCAATGAGGCGGGTTTACAGACATATCTCGAAACGCTGGGCGGCCAGCTCCCCGAATGGGGCAAGCCGGGAGAGCCTTTCAGCGGATACGCTTTTGGGGACGAGAATGGTCTGTTAGTTCAAATGAGCGTCTATGTGCCCACGGAGCAGGAGACGAAGGAGCTGTACGACCTGCTTTCCTCTGTCCGCACCCCCTATCTGTCTGACGCGGTTGTGGAAGACGCGGTGCGGGAAGCCGGGAAACGGTATCTGGAGGGGCGGTGCAGCCTGGAGGAGGCTGTGGAGTTTGTGCAGAAGAAACTGGCGATTTATATGTCCGAATAACAGCGTGAGAAGAACTTCTAATCGCTCACAGCAAGGGCTGTTTCGCGAAGAAGTTCTAGGAGTTGCGGCGCAACTCCTTCTCGCGCGGGAGAATGCCAAAAAGCGGCATTCTCCGTATGGATCTGGTATGATATGGAGTGTGTGGAGGGTAATCTGGATGTGGGTGAACGGGCTGAAACGACAGAAGGGTTGGAGACGTGCGGCGGCTTTGTGGCTGGCGGGGGTGATGGCCGTGTGCCTCGCAGGGTGCGGCGGCAGCGGCGGAACTGGCGGCACAGCGACAAAGACGGGCGAGCTGTCCGGCGACGCTGTGGCGATGGGGCGGTATGTGGAGACCATGATGGATGTGGATACCGGGGAGATCAAGGATCTGAAAGAGCTTTCCGACGGCAGACTTGTGCTTTTGGAAGACGGCGCCGAGGGACGATGGGTTTCCGAGGATGGCGGCGCTACATGGAAGCCGGATCAGCTGCCGGGCTGGTATGATCTTTTGATGGAATATTATGTGTATGACATGAAAGCGGCTCCCGACGGCGGCGTGGCGGTTCTGTGCAAAAGCTATGCCGGGATGAGCTGGGCGTCGGGTGAGAGCGAAGCTGAAACTGGCGATGGTGCGGAAAAGAACAAGGAGGCTGAGGACGGCGAGAGCGAAAATAAGATATGTTTCATTTCCGCACAGGGGGAAACACAGTGGTTTGATGTGCCCGCCAGCGAGTATGAAGTGCCGGCATGCCTGTGTTTATCGGAGGACGGCAGCAGGCTCTTCGTGGCAAACTATGATCAGAAGATTTATGAGATCGACCGGGAGAGCGGCAATGCAAAGCTGTTTGTGGCTGCAGATATCACGCCGAACATGTTCTGTGTCTGGGAAAACTATATGGCGGTGAAAAACGAACGAAGCGGCGTTGTCCTGTATGCGCTGGACACGGCGGAGCGGATTGATGATGATGTCATCACGGATTTTGTAAATAAGAATTGTGCGGTCAACAAGCAGGTCGTAAAATCGACTTACAGTATTTTCCCGGCGGAGGAGGCGGGTATTTATCTGGTCTGCAGCAAGGGAGTGTACCGCCATGTGATCGGCGGTACCGTGATGGAGCAGGTGATCAATGGCGGACTGTCCAGCTTAAGCGACCCCATGAAGCATGTGGTGAAGATGATCCGGGCGGGGGAGGAAGGATTTATGGCGGCTTTTTCCGAGGGGAAGGTATCGGCTTTTGCCTACGATCCGACTGTCAGCACCGTGCCGGCGCAGACACTCACGGCATACAGTCTGACAGAAAACGATATTTTGCGGCAGGCGATCATCCGCTATCAGGGGGCACACCCCGACGTCTATGTGGAATACAAAGTGGGCATGGACGAGGAGGGCAGCGCCACGAGAGAAGATGCGGTGAAGAAACTGAACACGGAAATTATGGCGGGTAAGGGTCCTGATTTCCTGATTCTGGATGGGCTTCCGGTGAACTCCTATATGGAAAAGGGCGTGCTGGCGGACCTGACGCCGTATCTTGCGGAACTGGAGAAGGAGGAAAAGATTCTTCCGAACATCAAGGAAAGCTTTACGGCGGACGGAAAAATCTGTATGATTCCGGCGGCGTTTACCGTGTCTATGTATATGACGGACAAAGAAAATATGACAGATATGTCAGACTTGTCCTCTCTGGCGGATCTGATGGAGAAACTCAGAAGTGAAAATCCCGGCAAAGGAATCATGGAGACTTACAGTATGGACATGATACTGAACGCGCTGATGCCGGTGTCCGCGCCGATCTGGTTTACGGAGGCGGGACAGCTCAATACAGCGGAATTGTCCGGCTATCTGGAGCAGACGAAGAGGATTTATGACGCCTGCATGGAAGATCTGGACGAGGAAGTTTTGCAGCGGTATCTGGACATGGCGGAGAACGGGGTAAACAGCAGTGACGAGGTCAGCGCTTACAATGACTTGCAGGGAGGCGGTATGCAGATCATTGCCGGCAATGAAAAGGTGGCGCTTGGAGAGTTGAAAAATGCCTATAATTATGCTTTCATGAAATCAGTCAATAAGCCGGGGAATAGGGAGGATGGCAGGAACTGTCAGATGGCATTGACGCCGGGGAATGTGAAGGATTCTTTTCGCCCTTACGCGCTGATGGGAGTGAACGCAGCGTCGGGGCACGCGGAACTTGCAGGCGCGCTTTTGCGGGAGACCCTTTCCGAAGACATGCAGAGCCTGATTTACCCGGTCGGATTTCCCGTCAATGAGACGGGGCTGCAGACATATCTTGAGACGCTGGGCGGACGGGTTCCAGACTGGGCGGGACCAGGAACATCCTATGGCGGGAGCAGTCTCACAGGTGATGATGGTATGGTGATTTACATGAGCATGTATGTGCCCACCGAGCAGGAGACGAAGGAGCTGTTCGATCTGCTCTCCTCTGTACGCACGCCCTATTTGGTTGACGCGGTTGTGGAAGACGCGGTGCGGGAAGCCGGGAAGTATTATATTGAAGAGCGGTGCAGTCTGGAGGAGGCTGTGGAACTTGTGAAGGAGAAGCTGGCGATTTATATGTCCGAATAACAATGTGAGAAGAAGTTCTAAAGACGTTTCGCCATTGGACGAAACGCCAAGAACTTCTATGTCTCACATGGGAGAATGCCAAAGGGCGGCATTCTCCGCAAGAAATGTGGGAAGAAATTCCATGTCGCACACAGAAGAATACCCAAAAGCGGCATTCTCCGCATAGAGATTATGGGCTGTGATATGATATAGTTGTGTAGATAACAATAGAAAATAGTGAAAAAAGGAATAATACCATACTATAATGGGAGAGTTTGTAGAGGAATGGCGGAAACACGAGAAATGCAAAACGGTTTACATAAATTAGGAATCCGAAATAGGCAGGCGTGGGGAAACGGGAAAAAGTATAGGCGCAGGAGGCGCGCTTTCCTTTTATTTCTTTTGCCGAGTCTGGTGGGGGTGACGCTTTTTGTGCTCCTGCCCTTTCTTGACGTGGTGAAGCGGTCTTTCCAGACGGCGGTCACGGGCGAGTTTACAGGCGTGAAAAATTACGGCGTTATTTTCCAGAACCAGGCGTTTGTGCTGGCGGTAAAAAATACCGCGCGTTTTACGGTGGTATGCATTCCGCTTCTGGTGCTTGCTGGGCTTCTGGTGGCGCTTACTTTGAGCAATTTTAAAAATGCGTCCTTAATTAAGTCGGTGTATCTGTTTCCGCTTGCCATGCCGACGGCCACCATCGTTCTCGTATGGAAAATGGTCTTTTACAGGCAGGGGTTCTTAAATCTTTTCCTCACAAAGATCGGGGAAATAACAGGACTTTGGGGGAGTGTGACTACGGATTATCTGGGGACGGGCGCGTCCTTCTGGGTGCTGGTGGCGAGTTACCTGTGGAAGAATACCGGGTATACGGTGGTGCTCTGGCTTGCGGGTATTCTGGCGATTCCAAGCGAGTTTATCGAGGCGGCAAGAGTGGATGGGGCGGGGCGCTGGAAGTGTATCCGCTATATCATCCTGCCGAATCTGAAGGGGAGTTTTTACACTATTGTAATTTTATCTTTTCTAAATTCCTTTAAGATTTACCGGGAGGCTTATCTGGTGGCGGGGTCTTATCCGCAGGAGGATATTTATCTGCTCCAGCATCTGTTCAACAACTGGTTCGTCAATCTGGAGTTTGACAAGATGGCTGCTGCCGCGGTGTGCGTGGGGGTGGTGCTGTTTGTGGCGATCATGGCGCTGCAGCGGATCTGGGACAAGGCGGAGTGAATGAGGTGCGAAACTTGCTTTTAGTTAATGAGATTGTACAAATAACATAACCAGCATAGTACTGAGAGGAGTTTCGCAATCAACATATTAGAAAAAGAAGGAAGGCTGTGGGATGCCGAAGTTTAGAAAAGAAATATATGGTATGATAAAAAAGTATATGGCGGTGGGAGCGCTGCTTGTGCCGGCGGTTCTGATCTGTCTTCCTGTGTTTCTGATACTGACGGGATCGGTGATGGACAGTCTGGAAATGAAACAGTATCTGCTTCCTGTGTTTGGGGATGGGGAGGGATATATCCGATGGAAACTGATGCCGGATTATCCTACCTTTGAACATTACGGCAGGCTCCTGTTTATGACGCCCTCGTTTTTCGTCCTGTTCTGGAACTCGGTGAAACTGGTGCTCTGTATTCTGGCGGGGCAGCTTTTGGTGGGGGTTCCTGCGGCGTGGGCGTTCGCCGCCTATTCGGTGCGTGGGAGCAGGGCCTTGTTTGCCCTTTATGTGGTGCTGATGCTTCTGCCCTTTCAGGTGACAATGCTTTCCAGTTATCTGGTGCTTGACCGTTTACTGCTCATGAATACCCATGCCGCTATCATTCTGCCGGCGGTGTTTTCTACCCTGCCGATCTTTTTGTCATACGGAGGTTTCCGGGCAATTCCGCCGCAGCTGTTTGAGGCGGCACGGATTGACGGGGCGAGTGAAGTGAGAATATTTTTGACAATGGGTCTTCCTTTGGGGAAAAGTGGATTATTGTCTGCCATGGTGTTAGGGTTTTTGGAGTATTGGAATCTGATGGAACAGCCGTTGGCGTTTCTGGAAGAGAAAGCGCTGTGGCCCTTGTCATTGTATCTGCCGGAAATTTCATGGCTGCAGGCGGGCTTTGCGCTCTGCGCCTCGTTTGTCACCCTGATTCCGGCGGCTTTTGTATTTGTGCTGGGGCAGGATTATCTGGAGCAGGGGATCGTGTATTCGGGCTTAAAGGAATAAAGTGCATGATTGCGAAACTCCCTGATGTTTGTTGAAGATTGTACAAATAGCATAATCAATGCAGACGCGCTTGCGCTCCGTTTTGGACGTAGCGGTACTAGGCTCGTGAGTGGCAAAGCAACTCAATACCTCGCCAAGTGCCAACGTCCTACAAGGGTCTGCTTATGATTATACTATTTGCACAATTATCACTATGCTGTGAGGAGTTTCACATTGCCAAGATGATATAATTGCGTTGAGAAGGAGAAGAACATGGAAAAACGGAGAAAGAAGATTATCGCGGGGCTGGCGGCTTTTATGGTCTTCATGTGGCTGTGTACGCTGATTTCTAAAAGTATTTATGCTTCAAAGCTGCCTATGGTTTCGACGACCCGGACAGATTCCAAATATATCGAGCATATTGTGGAGGCAGAAGGCATTGTGGAGGCAGGGGCGAAACTGCCGGTGACGGTCCTGAGCGGTCTGCGGGTGGAGGAACTTGCGGTTCAGACCGGGGATAAGATAGAGGAGGGGGATCTTCTCTTTACCGTTGATCTGGAAGATATGAAACAGACGATGGAAGAACAGGAACTGGCGGCGGCAAAAGTACAGCTCCAGATCGACGCCATTGTGCGCAATAAGGAATTGGCGCAAAACCAGAAGGCATTGGAGGAGGCAAGGGCGAGAGAAGATTACGATGCGCTTGCCAGATATCAGGATACGCTGGTGGGCCGGGCGGCCGAGGGAGTGGCGCAGGCCGAGGAGGCGCTGGAGGAGCTGCAGGCGGAGAACCGGGCACACGAGGGCGACTGGCGCAAGGAGAACGGCGAGGCAAAGACGGAGGAAGAAATGGAGGCGGAACGGCAGGCGAGAGAGCAGGAGGAGGAACGTCTGAAACAGGAACTGCAGGCGGCAGCTTATGCCGAGGCGGACGCCAAATGGAACCGGGATAATACCATAAAGGACGCAGGCCGCAAGGTGGAGGATATTCTGCAGGAGGAGAATGCCGATGCCACGCTTTCTGTTTATCGTACGGAGCTTTCGGCGGTACAGGAGAAGCTTGCCGCCTATCAGGCCATTATGGAGCAGGAGGGGAGGATCACCAGCCCCATGGGCGGGATGGTGACGGATGTCTATGTGCAGACCGGCGGCAGGGTGCCGGACACGGCGTCCTTTCTTCTGGCAGACGATGGGGTGCCCTGCCAGTTCCGGGCGTCTTTATCAAAAGAACAGAAAAGTTATGTTAACCTAGGGGACGATGTGAAACTGCAGCTGGACGGGCGCAAAAAGATTGACGCGAAAGTGGATTATATTGAAGAGAACGAGAACATGCCGGGCACTTATACTGCGCTTCTGCGGCTGCCGGAGGAGACGGGGACACCCGGTCTTTCCGGGAAAATGATCTGCTCCAAGGCTGGGGATAAGTACCCGTTTTGTGTTTCCCTCCTGGCGCTGCACGCGGAGAACGACAGAAATTTCGTGTATGTGGTGAGCGAGCGGGAGGGGATTCTCGGCACGGAATATTATGTGGAGGAGATTACCGTCAGTGTCGCGGACAAGAATGATAAGCTGGCGGCAATAGAAGGGGCCGTGACGGAGGAGAGCCGGATTATTGATTCTTCCACGAAGGAGATCAAGAAGGGGGATGTGGTCAGGCTTTCGGATGGCTGACAGAGAAAGTTATTGAAAAGTGAGGGGCAAGGTTGTAGAATGATTTCGGATAACAGGAAACTTTGCCTCGAAGGACGGAAAATCAGATGATTCTGGTGGCTATCAAAATCACATTTTGCTGTATCGCAGCGCTTGCTGTCTTATATATGCTGGCGATTATGCCGCGTATGATAAAAAGACCCGATACCTCTCTCTTTAAGAAGGTATATTTTGCCCACAGGGGACTCCACGACAATACGGGGGATGCGCCGGAAAATTCTATGGCGGCGTTTAGAAAGGCGGTGGAAGCCGGGCTTGGTATGGAACTGGACGTACAGGTGACCAGTGACGGCGTGCCGGTTATTTTCCATGACTTTAAACTGGAGAGGATATGCGGCGCGGAGGGGAAGGTCGTGAACCATACCTATAAGGAACTGCAGGCTTATACCCTCTGCCAGTCCGGGGAACGGATTCCAAGGCTGGCTGATCTGCTCGACATGGTGGATGGCCGTGTGCCCCTGATTGTGGAGATCAAGGCGGAGACGGCGGACGTTTCCTGCTGCGCGGTTATAGATGGGCTGCTGCGCGCCTACCATGGCGCTTATTGTATCGAATCCTTTAATCCCCTGGTACTCTGGTGGTTCCGTCTTAACCGCGGGGAAGTGGTGCGGGGACAGCTTTCCTCAAATTTTCGCAGGGAGGGTGTGTACTGGAATGTGCTCTACTTTGCCATGACGCATCTTTTGTTCAATTTTTTGACCAAACCGGATTTTATCGCCTACAATCACAAATTCAGCGAAGAGCCGGGCAGAAGAATATGCAGACATCTTTACAGACATCCCGCGGCGGCCTGGACGATCCGCAGTGAACAGGAGCTGGAGGCGCTTCGGGGTGAGTATGATGTGTTTATTTTTGACAGCTTTCTTCCGAACAGAGCCGGTTTGTTGTGATCTTTTGGCCTTTTTTGAAAATATGACGGCACTTTCGCACGCTAATGTGACAAATATTTTGTAATATTTGTCTCTCTTTTTGTGAAATTTTTCAAAAAACCAGTGTTAAAATTGCAAAAATATGGTAAAATAGATGCTAGCCGAGTGGCTTTAACTTTTAACGGAATGGAGGATAGCAAATAACATGGCGAAATGGGTATATTTATTTGAGGAAGGAAACGCGGATATGCGTAATCTTCTGGGTGGTAAGGGAGCCAATCTTGCAGAGATGACCAATCTTGGATTGCCGATTCCGCAGGGTTTTACCGTGACGACGGAGGCCTGTACAGACTACTATAATAACGGAAGACAGATCTCGGACGAGATTAAGGAGCAGATTTTTACCGCGCTTGCAGGACTTGAGGAAAAACAGGGTAAGAAATTCGGTGATACCGAAAATCCCCTTCTCGTCTCGGTTCGTTCCGGAGCAAGAGCGTCCATGCCCGGTATGATGGATACTATTTTGAATCTGGGCCTGACGGATGCGGCCGTGGAGGGCTTTGCAGGAAAGACAGGGAATCCCCGGTTTGCGTATGATTCCTACCGCAGATTTATTCAGATGTTCTCCGATGTGGTTATGGAGATCCCCAAGTCTTATTTTGAGAGAATCTTAGACGAAATCAAAGAGTCCAAGGGCGTGAAGTTCGACACTGACCTGACCGCGGAGGACATGAAAGAGATTATCGTCCGTTTTAAGAATATTTATAAAGAGAACAAAGGCGAAGAGTTCCCGCAGGATCCCAAGGTACAGCTTATGGAGGCGGTTAAGGCTGTGTTCCGTTCCTGGGATAATGAGAGGGCGATTGTATACAGACGCATGAACGATATCCCCGGAGACTGGGGCACGGCGGTAAACGTGCAGGCGATGGTATTCGGCAATATGGGCGATACGTCCGGCACAGGCGTTGCCTTTACAAGGAATCCTTCCACCGGCGCCAAGGGTATTTACGGCGAGTACCTGATCAATGCCCAGGGTGAGGACGTGGTAGCGGGTATCCGTACACCGCAGCCCATCACCAGACTGGAGCAGGACCTTCCCGAGTGCTACAAGCAGTTTATGGAGATCGCGAACCGCCTCGAGGAGCACTACCGCGACATGCAGGATATGGAGTTTACCATCGAGGAAGGCAAGCTCTTCTTCTTACAGACCAGAAACGGCAAGCGTACCGCGCCCGCGGCACTGCAGATTGCGTGTGACCTGGTAGATGAAGGAAAGATTACGCCTGAGGAGGCAGTGCTTCGAATTGAAGCGAAATCACTGGACCAGCTCTTACATCCGACCTTTGACCTCGACGCGCTGAAGGCGGGACAGGTAGTCGGACAGGCGCTTCCGGCATCCCCCGGCGCGGCGGCAGGCAAGGTTTACTTCACCGCCAACGAGGCGAAAGAAGCCCACGAGAAGGGTGAGAGAGTGGTGCTTGTGCGTCTGGAGACTTCCCCGGAGGATATCGAGGGCATGCATGCGGCGGAAGGTATTCTCACCGTGCGCGGCGGTATGACTTCCCACGCGGCTGTCGTTGCACGCGGCATGGGTACGGCATGTGTTTCCGGCTGTGGCGAGATTGCCATCAATGAGGCGGAGAAAGTATTTGAACTGGGCGGAGAGGTGTTCCATGAGGGCGATTACATTTCCCTGGACGGCTCCACCGGTAAGATTTATAAAGGCGATATCAAGACCGTTGAGGCTTCCGTAAGCGGCAACTTCGGACGGATTATGGAGTGGGCGGACAAGTACCGCAAGCTTCAGGTGCGCACCAACGCTGACACCCCTGCCGACGCAGCAAATGCCGTGAAGTACGGCGCGGAGGGCATCGGTCTTTGCAGAACGGAGCACATGTTCTTCGATCCCGACAGGATTCCGAAGATCCGCCAGATGATTTTGGCGAGAACGCAGGAGCAGAGGGAGAAAGCGTTAAACGCGCTGATTCCTTTCCAGAAGGGCGACTTCAAGGCGTTGTATGAGGTGATGGAGGGAAGACCTGTGACCATCCGTTTCCTCGATCCCCCGTTACATGAGTTCGTGCCCACCGAGCAGGCGGATATCGACGATCTGGCGGTTGAAATGATGATGACGGCGGAGGAAGTGCAGGAGATCTGCGATTCCCTCCATGAGTTCAATCCCATGATGGGACACAGGGGATGCCGTCTGGCGGTTACCTATCCCGAGATTGCCAAGATGCAGACCAGGGCTGTGATGGAAGCGGCAATCGAGGTGAAGAATGAGAAGGGTTACGATATCGTGCCCGAGATTATGATTCCTCTCGTAGGCGAGAAGAAAGAGCTTAAGTTTGTCAAGGACGTAGTCGTGGAAGTGGCGGAAGCTGTGAAGAAAGAGAAAAATTCCGACATCCAGTACCATATCGGAACGATGATCGAGATTCCCCGTGCGGCGCTTCTGGCAAACGAGATCGCCGAGGAGGCAGAGTTCTTCTCCTTCGGTACGAACGACCTGACCCAGATGACCTTCGGCTTCTCCCGCGACGACGCAGGGAAGTTCTTGGGAGATTACTATAAGAATAAGATTTACGAGTCCGATCCGTTCGCAAGACTTGACCAGAACGGTGTTGGACAGCTCGTGCAGATGGCGGCTGAGAAGGGACGTGCAACCCGACCGAACATCAAGCTGGGTATCTGCGGCGAGCATGGCGGCGATCCGTCATCCGTGGAGTTCTGCCATAAGGTGGGACTGACCTATGTTTCCTGTTCACCGTTCAGAGTGCCTATCGCGAGGCTGGCGGCGGCGCAGGCGGCGATTGCGGAGAAGAAGTAGAGGGGGAAAGCTGTCGTAGGGCATTGAAATTTATTCTATACAGGGGCAAAAGTATTTATTCTACGACATAGAAAAATAAGACCTTGCATCGAAAGATGCGGGGTCTTATTTTTGTCTAACGACTATCCTTTCCCTCGCATAAATACGGGATTTGTGGAACGTACTGCACAGGAATCACCATGGAGTAGGGGCATTAGGGCGAAAGCCCGACAGGATAAAACAAAGTGCCTTTTATATGCCCGATATAGAATAAATTTCAATGCCCTACGACATGGTGATATTTGTTTCTGTTGTTTTTGGGAAAATGATAATAAGTCTGGAAGCCTTGTAAAATGGGGATTTGAGAGGACTGGCATTTCCCAAAAATGATAGGAAAAATCCCCAAAAACGATTCAATTTCATTTTTGGGAGCGTTTGACATAAGGATGACTTGCGGAGCACGGCATCCGTTGTCGGGGAAAGATGCAGGATGTTCCCGGATGGGAGGTTTTGCGAAGGATGAGGAAGAAAAACTTCAAAGGAAGATGTGAGAAGAGGATGATTGGAAAGTGTACGGAAGTATGCAGGACATATGATGCCATTCAGTATGCTTATGCTGATCTGCTGCAGGAGAGTGATGAGATTACGGAAATCAGATGTAATGTGCTGTTGGATGGATTGGAGGTTGGAGAGTATACATCGGATTTTGTCTGTACTAAGGCAGACGGTGACCTGATGGTACGGGAATGTGTATTCCGTAAGTTTCTGATGAAGCCTTTGACAGTGAAACTATTGGATGTTTCAAGGGAGTATTGGATCAGGCATGGAGTTATGGATTGGGGGTTGGTCATTGATGAAGAAGTATGATCTGTTACGTTCTGGCAATAACATAATGCGTATATTGGATATTCAGGATGACAGAATCCTCATGATTGATTGTGTGAAACATACTATGCCTGTGTGGAGGAAATTTGAATCAGTGGATTCTGTATTATCGGAATCTGAATTGTTGAGGGTGTATTCTCAATGCTCTGGCAAAGAATTATCTGTGTGTACTGATAATGAACTGTTAAAAGCTACAGGATTTACCAGTGTTGATATTGATGCTTTGGATGCAGACCAGAGGAAGGTTATGCATGAACGCTATACCATGATCGCACCGATTCTCCCTTTCATAGCAGATGATAAGATACGTTCTAAACTGATTTGTTCTATAGCAGAGGAACATAAAGTATCAAAGCAGACTGTTAGGAATTATCTATGCCTTTATTTATCTTATCTGGATGTGACTGTTCTTGTTCCGAAGAAGCAGAAAAATGATAGAGAACTAACTCAGGATGAAAAGAATATAAGATGGGCATTGAACAAATTTTTCTACACTACAAAGAAGCAGTCCCTTATGACTGCATACACAATGATGCTTAAAGAGAAGTATTGTGATGCCAGTGGTGTGTTGAGTGAGGAATATCCTTCCTTCTATCAGTTTCGATATTTTTATCGTAAGACAAGAAAGATGCAGAACTTCTATATTTCAAGGGATGGGTTGAAGAACTATCAGAGGAATAACAGACCGCTTACAGGCGAAGGGGTACAGGAATTTGCGCCTGCGGTTGGTGTTGGTATGTTGGATGCTACGGTGTGTGACATTTATCTGATTAATGAGGAAGGAAATCTGGTTGGCAGACCAATTCTTACTGCCTGTATTGATGCTTACAGTAGTTTGTGTTGCGGCTATTCTCTTTCATGGGAAGGTGGAGTATACAGTCTTCGTGGATTAATGCTGAATATCATAACTGATAAGGTGGCATGGTGTAATCGTTATGGTATTTCTATAGAAAAGGAAGATTGGGATTGTGACAGGCTTCCGGGGACATTTGTTACCGATATGGGAAGTGAATATAAATCAGAGAATTTTGAACAGATAGCAGAGTTGGGCGTTAAAGTAGTAAACCTTCCATCCTATAGACCAGAACTGAAAGGATTGGTAGAGAAGTTCTTTGATCTGATACAGGAGACGTATAAGAAGCATTTGAAGGGAAAGGGTGTGATCGAGCCGGATTATCAGGAACGGGGTGCACATGATTACCGTAAGGATGCCTGTTTGACTATGATGGATTTTGAGAAGATTATCCTACATTGTATGATCTATTATAATTCAAAGCGGATCATAGAAAACTTTCCTTATACAGAAGCTATGATAAATGCGGGGGTGAAGCCTTATGCGTCCTGTATATGGGAATGGGGTAAGTCGCAGATAGGCGCTAATCTGATTGGCATGGATAGCAGAGAACTGATACTAACATTGTTGCCAAGGACTACAGGGAAATTTGGACGGACGGGGTTGAAGGTAAATAAGTTGCGGTATCATTGTGAGGGATATACCGAACAATATCTATCTGGTGGTACTGTAACTGTGGCTTTTAACCCAGAGAATGTGACTTCTGTATGGGTAATTGAGAATGGGATTTATACAGAATTTGCGTTGATTGAATCCCGCTTTCAAGGAAAAGACCTTACAGAAGTACAGGAGATACAAACTGGACAGAGGATTATTAGTAAGAATGAAATGAGGAACAACTTACAGGCGCAGATTGATCTGGCACAACATATTGAAATTATCGCGGGCAATGTTAATTCTCATACAGATGTACATATGAAGAATATCCGCCATACGAGAAGAAAGGAACAGAGCAGATGCCATCAGGATTATATGAAGGAGGGAGCAAAACATGACTGATCTTTCAAACATTATTCATATTCTGCCATCTATGAAGTCAGGGAATGATTTGTTTTCTGCATTGGAAGTTTTGCCGAAGTATGAAGAATCAATCTGTACAGCAGAGGTTCCTGTGCGTCTTATGGCACTTTCTGATCTTTACAGGATATATGTACCTTCTCAGATGTCCTTGGAGATTTACAGTAAAATGTATCTGGCATTGTTACGGTCATTGCAGAAGAAGGGTACGAAACTGGCAGTACAGCAAAAGAATCAGAACTATAGGGCTGTGATACAGCAGGAGTACAGCGGTATTATGGGTGGTTCTGACAGTTTTACGATTATTGGAGCATCCGGGATTGGTAAAAGTTCCGCGATAAGCAGGGCATTTACGCTGATTACAGAAAATAAAGTGATTGAGGTGGAGAATCCATATACAAAGATTATTCCCTGTATCTGTGTCCAGTGTCCTTTTGATTCTTCTGTGAAAGGGCTGCTGTTAGAGATACTGCGTAAAGTGGATGAAATGATAGACAGTAAATATTACCAGAATGCGCTAAGAGCCAGAACGACAACGGATATGCTGATCGGGAGCGTCAGTCAGGTTGCATTGAATCATATCGGCTTGTTGGTGGTAGATGAGATTCAGAATGTATGTAACAGTAAGAATGGAAAGAGTCTTGTAGGGATGCTGACACAGCTTATCAATAATGGCGGTATCTCTATCTGTATGGTGGGAACTCCTGAGAGTGCGGTGTTTTTTGAACAGGCGGTTCAACTTGCCAGAAGGTCGTTGGGGTTACGGTATGATGTGATGGAGTATGGTGAGGATTTCAGAAAGTTTTGTGAAATTGTATTTTCCTATCAGTATGTGAAAATAAGGACGGAGATTACGGATGGGATTATGGAATGGCTTTATGAGCATACTTCGGGGAATATATCAGTGGTGGTGTCTCTGATTCATGATGCACAGGAAATTGCTATTTTGAATGGTAAAGAAGTTCTGAATCTGGAAACTTTAAATGAAGCGTATCAAAAACGGCTATCTATGTTGCATGGGTTTATTCATGCGGAACAGAAAAAACAGACTTCCAAGCCTAAAAAGAAGGTGCCTGTTATGAGCGCGAATGTAAGGATTCTAGTAAGAGAAGGGGAAAGTGCAGAAGTTGCGATTGCAGATTTAGTATCGGTTGCCAAGGATGAAAATGTGGATATTGTGCAGTTATTGAAGGAACATATGACAGTTTTGGAGGTGGCGGTATGATTGCATATATGCCAACAATTTATCCTGATGAATTGATATATAGTTGGTTCTGTAGATATTATGTACATTCAGGCAGCTTTTCCCATAAGATGGCGTTGCAGGAGTTATATTGTAAGAAGTCAGATTATATAAGCAAAGAATTTATAGGGAACTTAAATAATGAAGCTTTGGAGCAGATCGGTGAAATATATTCGCTAGATGAGTTGGTCTTAGATCATACCATGTATCCTCAGTATGCAAGGTTTGTTCCGTTAGCAAAGAAGAAAGATGCTCTGTATCGTTTGGGGCATGATTCTTGTGATGTACATTATTTGTTTCCTGTTCTTCCTAGAAGTGATGGGGAACGGTATCTGCGCTTTTGTCCATTGTGCGTGAAGGAGGACAGAGAAACTTATGGGGAAGCATACTGGCATAGGAAGCACCAGATTAGGAATATGAGTATATGTACACGGCATAAATGTAGGCTTTTGGAATCGAGTGTTCCGGCAAAGAGTGAACAGAGTTTTACGTTTTGCCCGGCTGAAAACTATACATATGATAGGGAAGCAGCATTTGAGAATAATTTATCAGTAATTCAGTATATGGAATATCTGGTGTCAGTATTTGACTCGGTGATGGATTTTGATAATGATATTCCTATCAGTTCTATTCTCTATAATGGAATGAGCAGGACAAAATATTTGAAGCCATCAGGACGAAGCAGATATACGAAGATGCTTGCTGATGATATGAATGAGTTTTATAGAAATATGGGGATATGTAGTGTAGCAAGTGTGTATCAGATTCAGAAAGTATTGTTGGAGAATCTGTATGACTTTTCTGTTGTCTGCCAGATTGCTTTTTTCTTGGGGATGGGAGCGGAGGAATTAACGGCATCCGCTTTGACTAAGGAGCAGATTCAGCAGGAACAGGACAGTCACTATATGAGGAATACTGCGCCTGTAGATTGGGAATTGTTAGATCGGGAAACTGCTCCCGTATTAGAGAAGTTTGCTAAGGGTGTATATGATGGGACTGGTAATGAAAATGGTAGACCAGAGAGGGTATCAGAAAAGCTTGTGTATCGGGAAATGAATCTGCTTGGGCATCAGTTGGAGAACATGCCGATGTGTAAGGCTATTTTTGAAAAGTATACGGAATCATATCCTGAAAGTTGGGCGAGGAAGATTGTTTGGGCTTATCGGAAGTTGGAAGAAGAGGGGAAGCCTTTTTGTTGGACGGATATTAGGAGGATTTCGGGGGTGAAAAAAAAGAACTTTCATGTGATTGTTCCATATCTTATATGTCATACAAATATTGATACAGTTAATCGTATTGTGGAACTAATCAAAATGTGATAATAGAAAATAGGTGGCGATAAGGAGTTTTGTGACGCTCTATTTATTTTTGTAGGCATTTGTTATATGATAAAAGAAAAGCTAGGAGGTTCTATATGGTGATAGCACAGGAGTTAGGAGAAAAAATTACTAGAATGTTCAATTTCATTTATGAAGTCAACAATGATTACTATATATTGGGAAGGGATTATTTGATATTATGTACAGACTTGGAGATTGGTGTATATAAGGGATTTAAAAACGCTATTGACGGAAAAGAAGAAGGCTTTATTATTGAGCAGTATAAACGTGTCAGGAAGTATACGTCTGATTGTCAACCTAATAGTAGAGTTAGGGATAACGAACTTGTGGAATTTGTACAGAGCCTTGGAGAAGAGGAATTGGAAATATTAAGAAAACAAGTTGAACAAGCGGAATTATTTGCCCATATTGCATGTCAATAATACATAGAAGACGGTTAATGATATATTAGTGTTTTTGGTATATTTACTGAGTAAGAAACTTCCAGTCGCTACTATGTCAAATTTTTGATGGCATTTTTATGAGATAAATAGTGAAAACTATAGAGACTGTGAGACATATTTGGGATTATAGTAACATTTTAAAAATAGATTATTTGCTTTTAGAATGTACAAGATAAATGCAAAAGGAAAAGATGGTAACGACATGTAAGCAAATCAAATAGAAGTGATATAAAATATAAAGTTGTTTATGGAATTTGAATTAGCCGATTAAAGTGTAGAATACATTTCACTATATAGAAATAGATGAATTACGATATAAGTATTATGAGTTAGAGTAAAACAAATGGTGATTTTGAGAAAATCTAAATAATGAATTATGGTTAAAGAGGTAAATAATAAATTTCTGAAAACAAGGCAGAAACATAGAGAATTATAAGTAAATGTGATTTATTTGATATTCTCAGTTTTGTAATGTGTATTGAATCGTATACTGGCCTAATAAAAGAAGTTTCTATTTCTAGTGAGAATAGGAACTTCTTTTTCAGTTATACAATAGAGAATGGTTGAACTTGATTTTTTTTGTGCTGTGTTTTTGATGTAAATTCTATACAAAAAGTATTTGATAGAATTTTTTTGTTGACTTTTTCTTGCATTCGAAGTACAATTCATTTTGTAGGAGGATATCGAATTGGAGGTGATGAGTTGAAATTCAATTTTGATTGGAATTATGTTGCTGCAGGTGCTCCATATATCACAATCAGTGAACTTGCGCTTGGGTTTAATACCCCATCTATTTCATTACTTGGAAACCCTGAAGAAGTAGTTATAGGCTTTGATGACAAAAATATGACTATCGGGGTAAAAAAATATGATGGTAATGAAAATATAAAATCATATAAATTCTACAGTAGAATGAAAAATGGTTGGGTAAGGATTGGATGTAAGGACTTTGTGAAATATTTATCATCACTGACTGGATTAAAATTTAGCCCCGCAATTCGATATGTTGCAAAATATGATGCAGAAGAACAAATTTTATATATTTCTGTGTCAGATGCGGTTCAAGAGTCAAAAGAAGAGGAGGTGAATTGAGATAAATGAGTTAAATGAATGTAGACAAAAAGCACATCAATAGCTACTGCAATAGCTTAGATGCGCTTCTGCCAATGTGCTATCACACATTTTATTCCAAACTCAGTATAGCACATCCATGGCAGATTTCAAGCAAAAGTTGGTTATGGGTGTATTTTTGCGCCCAAAATGGAACAAAATGTGAGATGTTTCTCACAGGGAGGAAGTGCTATATGAAAAAATATCATGTATCAGATTATTGGAATAAAGGAATAAAGGGACATTGGAATTACGAGTTTGTTGATGTGATTGTGAATGATGATAATTTATTGTTTATTGATCCAATGTTACTTGAAATGGCAGGTGGTGAATGGTGCCAAGAAGCGAAGGCAACTGTCAAATCTTTTTTTGATGCTTTTTATGAATCGTATAGGATGAAAGATAAAGTGAAAAGAGTAGAACTATTAGCGCATGCCGGAGAACAAAATGGAACCCGTCTTGGATATGGTCGTGGCGATAATGGAAAAGGTAATACAGCAAATGGATTACTTGATATTTTTGCTCCATTAGAGTTACTTCTTCAAGAAATTTCTACTATGAAAAAAGCGGAAGATTTACCATTGTTGATTCCGAATTTTGCGGAGGATGGTTTATCGGATTTGTTAACCAATATTTTACATGATCAACTGAATGAATTTACTTTACAACAGATGAAGAAATATGGAATAGAAAGTAATGATTCAAAAGATTTGTGGACATGGGATCGAGAGCAATCTTGTTGGAAAGAAATAAAGAGACCATCATATTGCATAAATGGTCAGGAGTTGCTTATCATACCTAAACAAATTGTTAGGAAAAAATATTTATTTAGTACAAGTCAATATTTTAGCAGGATAATACTTGAACGTATACGAGATGAAGGAGGCTATATGGATGGAGATAAGCCTATTCCGAAAAAGGATGTGATAAAAGCAAAACGTTTTTCAGGAGAACATTGGCAATATGATGAATCTGTTTCTTATACTAGAGAGAATAATGACGCATTAAATGAATATCATCAAAAATTGCCTTCCTTTTATATTGAGAATGGATTTTCTATGGGGGATGATGAATTAGATGAATTGATTTACAGATATCCTGTATCACAAACAGCATAATATTGATTGGTATAAGCGTATAAATCATATTCATAGATATATATTCTTATCATGATACTATTAATAGTCCCTGTGCCAGTAACGGCACGGGGATTCCTGTTTTTAAAAGAGGATTTTGTATAATGGAAAGAACCATGACAACAGAAAAGAGTATAGGAGCAGAGGAAGGAGAACGTAAGAAAGATGATTAGATTGGAAGATGAAAAATGTATCATAGGTTTCGATGACGGCTACCAACTTGGGAAGACTGCAAACTTCATATTCGACAACGGTGTACACAGACTTGGAGCCGTAGAGCCAACACTGAAAGAGAACTCCCTGTTTTACGATGGGGAGTTTTTTAAAGTAGGAGAGGGCAGGTCAGCAATCACAGAGGATAAGATATCGGATGATTCTGCAAGACTCCGTACAATGACGGGTATTGCAATGGAACTTCGGAAGGAAGGAGTCTATAAGGCGGATATCATACTTGCGGTGGGATTGCCATTTTCCAATTATGGAAGAGATAAGCTGAAACTGATTGATTACTATGATCAGCAGAATACCTTGGAATTTACCTATGAGGGAGAGGATTATTCTGTGACGATTGTTAAAGTGATCGTCTGCCCGCAGTGCTATTCCGCGATTGCTTCAAGGCTCGGCAATATGAAAGACGATTACCTGATCGTAGATATCGGCAGCAAGACAACAGATGTTGTCTATGTGCGGAATGGGCTTCCGATTGAGAGCAAATCTATCACGATTGAGAAAGCAATGGTCAAATGGATCAAAGAAATCCAACGGGATATGAAGATACAGACAGGAAAGGATATCCCGGAACATGAGATTATGAAGGTCATGTTAAAAGAAGGAAGTAATCTGCCGTCAGTCTATGCGGAGCTAATTCATGGGATGATGCGTGAAAAGATACATTCTCTGGAATTGGAGCTTTCTGAACGAGGTTACAGTCTTGACTATATCAACATCATTTATGTGGGAGGCGGTGCGCTGATGGCGCGTGAACATGCAGGAAAATTCAGGAATCATACTGCTTACGACTGTGACCTGTGTGCCAATGCGAAGGGCTATGAGTTTCTTGCAAAGCAGATGTTAGAGAGAAGGTGAACGGATGGCTGGACAACAGAAAGCGATATTCCTTCGCTATAACATGGAAGATGAGGCAGATAGCAGTCTGTACATGAAACTGACAGAAGCAGCGGGTTCTGTGTCACTTACCTCTTATGTGAAAAGGGCATTGGAGGAATATCTCAATGTAAAATTAGAGATGGCAGAGCGTCAGCAGTTTCATGAGCATATGCTTGTAATGGTGCGGGAAGAGATGCAGGAACAGGGAATGAAGTTGGTAGGGGCATTATTGGCAGGTATCGGTACGGTAACTGTACAGAAGATTCCAGAGAAATCTATGCCGGAAGAAGCAGGATTACCAGAAGCATGTGGGAGACTGCCGGATGAACTAAGCGGTGTTCTGGATTTTATCAGTTAGATATCTTGTCAAGAGTTCAGAGACAGAGAGTTATGCCGTAGGTATCTATGGTGTTGATGATCAGACTCTTTTATAGGATTTTGCAATAGATATGATAATAGATGCAAGTAATGAGTTGTAGATTTCGTAGTTTTAAGAATGATTGGAGGCTAAAAGTTATAAATCCGTTATGAGATGCAACAGATGTGCAACTCTTTGGACATTTCAAGTGAGTGGGCAGATATGAGTAGAATGATATTTTGGATATAGGATTAAATCAATCCCTGTGCCATAGAGGTATGGGGATTCTTTTATTGCCCGTCCCGGAGGTTACGAGGACAGATTGGAGGAAAGTATGACAAAGGATACAGCGAAAAGAATCAGGAAGGCTCAGGACAGGGCAATGGAACATCTGGATTATATTCTGGAAACGGTTCCTGCACTGGATTTTGTTGAAATCGTTGGACGTGTTGGTGGTGATGTGGTCACTTACAGGGTGTATAATGACGGCTCTGTATGTGAGAAATGAATAGGGGGAGATTTCATGGTGATTGATTACAGAACAGAGAAATTCCCAAAAGTCAGTATATGCGGTATCCCATGCGATTTCAGTGATATGCATATAGACAGGAGTACAGTGCCGGAGGGCAGATATCAGTATGAGGTTGCCGATGATGATGAGAGTCAGGGTGATCCGGCAAGGGTGAAGCGTAGTATCATGGTGAATTTCTTCGGAACATTGATTAGTGATGTACCGCTGCCGCTTGGGTGTGATGGGGTATTGTGGCTACAAGATGGGGATTTTGTATGGTGTTGAAATAATCGTACTATGGGACAAAGTAGCTTTTTGCGGATAAATTTTAATAAAAGGAACTTTATATTCTCCTTTAAAAGTTCCTTTTTGCGACTGGATTTACGGAAATGAATATTGTTAAAATTTCAATAAAACGAGGAGGGGGAATAATGATTAACATTGATTTAGATAATTTAAGTGAAGAGACTGTCTATGAAGCTTTCAATGTTGATGGTAATGAAGCAGAGGCGCTGAATGACAGCTACCTAGAACTTTATGAACTGATCGGTCGTGATGCCATGTTAAAACTGTTCAAATATTTTCGTGGCGATAAGATCGATTGTCCGATGAGGCTGTATCGTCCTGAATTTATAGCGGATTTAGCAAAGCAGGAAACAGACAGGCGTGAGCGTGCAAAGATCGCTAGAGCTGGGGGATATACCGTAAAGTTTATTGAAGGGGTGTTAAGTAAGAGACGGAAGGAAAATGAAACGGAATAATATAGCAGAAATAATGAACAGGATAACATATACAAAAGATGAAAGTGGAGAGGTATGTAATGAATACGCTATTGGGATTTGGAATTTTGATTTTGGTGATTATAAATTTTATTTTATATCATAAAGTAGTTGATGTTATATATTTTGATCTTCCGGGAGGATGTGCAACGGAACTTTTTTGGATAGCAATTTTTACAGCAGTTGAAATAGCGATTATTAAGGGAATTATTTTAAAGGTATTAAGTATGGTGGGTGCCTTTTTTGGGTTTGTAGGAAAATTGATTGTTGTTATACTTATAGTTTTAGCTGTAATATTCGTTGTATGGAAAATAGTGCAGGTGGTAAAGAGAAAAATGGATACAGAGGGAGATATGGACTCTGAGCAAAGCAATCAGGGTATGTTTGAGAAAAATATATCTAATGAAGCAATGAGTACGTGCTCCAATTGTGGGAAGATAATAAAGAAAGAATCAAAATTTTGTCAGTTCTGTGGAAACAAGATAGAAGGCGATATCTAGTTGGCAAAAGTCAAAGGAGGAAATTAACCATGTTTTGTTCTAACTGCGGTAATCAATTAGCAGAAGATGCATTGTACTGTCAAGAATGTGGCGAAAAAGTGAACAGTGAAGAAAAAGCAGCACATCAACCAGAGGAGGGTATGCCTGATACCACAATTAATAATAAGAATAATGCAGAAGATGTTCATGCTATTAGAGAAAACATAACAGAAACTTCATTTTCTAACCAAACAGATGCAAAGAAATTTAATACTGCCGGGCAGGATAAATTTAACAAAGAAGATAGATTTGAACATTATAGGGAAATGTCTCAGGATATGTTGGATTCTTTGAAAAAGGTGCCATATCAAGGAGTATTAGACAGATTGAAGAATATGCCGTTGAAGTGGAAAATTGGGGCGGGAATAGGGATATTGCTTGTTATTGTCCTTTGTACAAGGATACATAAGCCGGGAGAGGGTGTGCGGGATGCTTATTTGGAGTCTTACAGCAATTCCATAACAGTAGAAGAGGCTTTTGATTCGTTCTTTGATAATGGGAAATGGAGCGAGCATAAGGAAGATGGAGATGTTTATGTTGTGTTTACTGGAGAGTGTACCTATTTAGATAAAAAAGCTGATATCAAAATTAGGTTTAGGATTAAAGGTGATCATTTTTACTTTGCAAATATGGAAATGAACGGACAACCGCAATCAGACATTATTTCAGAAGCATTGCTCGATAAAGTTTATGAAGGATATTATTGATGGAATGAAAAAGAGTTAGTGCATATGAGTAAGTATAAAAATGGAGGCAAAAGTATGTTTTGTTATAAATGTGGAACACAGATAGAAGATAAAAACGTTTTCTGCCATAAATGCGGAGCAAAAATCTTAGATGGAGATACTGATAAATTGAAATCAGATTTGGTTAGGAAACAAAAGCAGAAGGGTGATACATTACCAGATGTGATACAGAAAAGAACCGAAATGAATAAAGCGAATATACAATCGGCAAGTAAGAGCGATGGTATGGAAATCGGATTTAAGGAATTTATAGATGCCTATGTGAAAAAAACAACTGAATTTGAATCTGCAGAGGCATTGTTGAACAGTAAGGTTCCGCAAAAATTCCTTTGGATATGTTTTGGAATCCCAGCGGTATTGCTATTTTTTATCTTTATACGTGAGCCATCTTTTGTAACTCTTTTGAGTGTAATTATGATGTTTGGCATTTTTGTGTATCCTATAGGACTTTTGGCTGACTATATTTTTAGCTTTAGAATCACAGGTGGGGATCATAAAGTAAATAAAAGTATCAATGCGGATGATTTGATTCTATTTTTAAATAGAAATTTAAGGTATCTGTCGCCGTATTTCAATGAATGGAATTACATTAAAATGGTGGGTTTTGGTATGCAGGCTGCACTTGTTGCAGCTGCACAGAATACAGTACAGGGAACAAGAATAGGTACAGGTTTTGGACACAGGAAAAGCTGTTTCTGTGAAATACATATAACTTCAGACCATCTAAATCCCGATTCAGGCAAAATGGTATATTTTTTAGCACAGCGATTAAATCTATATGGCCAGCAAGATATTCCTGCATGACTAAAGCAACCCCGATATTGCAGGCAACAATGGAATATTATTTAAATGAATATATGGAAAAAGAGTAAGGATATTCAGTGACTTTCATAATTTTGTAGATAATTTAATCTTTATAATGAACAGTAAAGAGAAATGATAAAATAAGAATATAAAGAAGGATGGAAAAATGTTTTGTTATAAATGTGGGACAAAGTTGCCTGATGGAGCAATGTTTTGTCATAAATGTGGTGCACAGATGCTGCCGGAAAAAGAAGTTCAAATGACGTCAGAAGAAGATGTGGTGAATAGTACTGCGGAACAACTGTTAAGAGAAAAAATGCTTGGCGGCTCTGAGGATGATTCATTCCATAACATGAAAGAAAATGTACCATTGAAGAGAAAATCGAAGAAATTACCAGTGTTGATAGGTTCGATTGTCCTGATTCTGATTGCTGCATTTACTATTACTATGGCAGGTAGAAAGTCAGATGATAAAGAGTACGCAGAGGAGCAGAATGAAGTGTCTGACTTGCGGAAAAAAATAGATTTGTCGGAAACCTTTAGCGATCAGGATACGGGAATAACTTTTCAATATCCGGCGAAGTGGTTGATACTGGATTCATCAGGGGAGTATAATATTGTAGAAATGATAGATTCTGAGAATACCCCAGATCATATTGCAACATTTAAAGTGAGTGTGATTTTTGATCAGGACCCTTATGGTGTGTACACACAGGACGAGGTTTCTGTAGAAGAAATTGTGAATGAATATGGTAAGTTCCTTAGTTTAGAGGACATGCAGTTTGGGGATATTTCTGTAAAAGTTTTAAAATTTCAGAGCAGTGGATTGCGTAGTGACAATATTATTACATTTTTCTGGTATGGGATTGGGGAGGACATGTACCAAGTAACATGTTCCTATACAGCTTCCATGGCAGATACATATGAACCAATCTTCGAGGCTGTCATGAATAGTTACACTGTGAATGCCGTATCATCAGAACCATTGCAGGAAGAGATATTTGGGTTTGAGACAGATTATAGGGAAGAATATATCTATAAGATTCAAGAACTGTCTGCAAATGATGAGTCCATTCAGTTTGCCCTGATTGATTTAATTGATAATGGTGTGCCGGAACTGGTGGCGGATCATCCGGGATATGATGTCAGTTTGTTTACATGTGTTGATGAGGGGATTATTACACTGATGGATCAGTGGTCTTATGGTGCCATGGGTAATATGGGATATGAATATCTGCCGGGGCAGAATGTCATTCGTAATTGTAATATGGAAGGCGCAGGAGCAATCGTTTACGAATCTTATATGAAGGTCAATGATAGCTGCGAGATTGAAAATGTTTATGATGAAGAGATCAGTATTCAGTATATCAGGGATACAAATGCTGATGGGATAGTGGATGGAGAAGATGAATATAGTGATGAGCCTGTTTACTATTATGGAGAAACAGAAATCTCAGAAGAAGAATTTACATCTTACCAGATTATCGGTGAATATGAGCAAATCGCAGGAACCATGTCTGCTGACGCAATGATTGGCATTCTCCGTGAAGACGATGAAGTGACTGAGAACACGTTGGAGGCTTCTGTTATAGCAATTGAAGATTATTATAGATTAAGCGGTATTTATAGTGACAGTATCGGATATACCAATTTAAGCCTCAGTATTTATACATCGCAGGAAACAGAAGAAACTGCAATTGGAACGGCTGTATTATATATGGATGATGAAGAAACATATTTGGGTGAGATATATTTGCTTGAAAAGGGTGTTTATCAAATTGAGGCAGGAACAGGAGACGAAGTTATATTGAAGGAGTTTGAAGGCGAAGATGATATTGTGTTACAACTGTATGGAAATGGGGAATATATAGATGATTATAGAATGATAGAGCATTATGAATCTTAGCAGGAAGAAGATAAAATATCTTAGATGTAGATAGGGATCATATAATAATTGACATTTGAGATACAGTTTGACGTATTTATATATCGTATATGCAGAATACATACTGATATATTCTTTTCATAGTATTAAGCAGACCATCAAACCCGGTGGCACTGTGAAAATGAAAAGCGAAAGGAGAATCATATGGGCAAACTGAAATTATTTGAGAATATCCTAAAAGCCGTAACTACATTAGTGGCTGCGCTCACGTCTTTTGTCAAATTTATCGGTATGGCTTTTAGCATGAAAACAGAAAATGGATAATTCCTGTTGTGTGGCATTTTGTATGATGGTAAGGACATTACTTATTAGAGAGTGGCTTACAAATAGGAATACCAATGACAGGGCGAAAACAGAATAAAGGATATATACAGGGGCTTTCCATGCGGAAGTCCTTTTTTACGCGCTGTTACCAACACATGAAAAAGAAAAAGGAGATGATTTTATGTCGGCAAATGTGGAATCAATGTTTTCCGTAAGGGAGAAACCGTGGCATGGATTAGGTACGATTGTCATGGAAGCACCCACATCCGCAGACGCCCTTCGGCTTGCGGGACTTGACTGGATGGTGGTGCAGGAGCCCGTGTATACGGGACATGATGAAATTGTGAAAGGGTATAAGGCAAATGTGCGCAGTTCCGACAGGAAGGTGCTTGGCGTGGTATCTGACCGCTACAAAGTAGTGCAGAATACAGATGCGTTCAGTTTTACCGATGAACTGCTTGGAAAGGGGGTACGGTATGAGACTGCCGGATCGTTGCAGGAAGGGAAGAAGGTCTGGCTGCTCGCAAGACTGCCTAAAGAGTATGTCGTTGCAGGAGAGCGCATAAGCCCTTATCTGGTGTTTTCCAATACCCATGACGGTTCCGGCTCTGTGAAAGTAGCTGTTACCCCGGTAAGGGTTGTGTGTAACAACACCCTCAACCTTGCACTTGATACTGCAAAACGGAGTTTTTCTATGATCCACACAGGCAACATCCACGATAAGGTACAGGAAGCGAAGGATACGCTCTTTATGGCAGAACGATATATGGACAGTCTTGGGATTGAGTTTGAGCAGTTACGCAGACAGAAGATGACTGACGCACAGGTGAAGGAATATATTGAACTGCTTCTGCCTATGGAGGAGGAAGCTACGCCGATCCAGAGCAAGAACACCGTTAAACTGCGGCGGGATATGGAACGGCGGTATTATGAGGCTCCCGATCTGCAGAAAGTCGGGAATAATGCATACCGTTTTATCAATGCGGTATCAGATTTTGCCACACACAGCAGCCCGTTAAGGAGGACGGCGAATTATAACGAGAATCTGTTTGCCCGCACGATAGACGGCAATCCGCTGATTGATAGGGCATATCAGCTCATAAAGGCGGCATAAACGGGAAGAGATTTTTACCTTTTGGTCTTAAAGGAAATAAGTATATCACAGGAAAATAAAGAATGTATGAGGACGGCTGGGCATTATGCTACGGCTGTCCTCATTCTTTTGTCAGTGTCCGGGACAGATATCGGGCAGGAAGAGGAGGTCAGGCATGTTTGAAAAATTATCATTATCAGGAGTCAGCAACGAAGAATGGCTCAGATTAAGGAAATCAGGGATCGGGGGTTCTGATGCAGGAGCAATCTGTGGCGTGAACCCTTACAGCAGTGCCATGAAAGTATTCCGGGACAAGACAGGCGAAGAGGTGGAGGAGCAGGACAGCGAAGCGATCCGTATCGGTCATGATCTGGAAGATTATGTGGCGCAGCGTTTTATGGAAGCAACCGGGTTAAAGGTGCGGAAGTCCAATTTCATGTACCGCAGTAAGGAACATCCCTTCATGATCGCAGATGTGGACAGGCTGATTGTGGGTGAGGATGCAGGACTGGAATGCAAGACAGCCAGCGCCTACAATGCCGACAAATGGGCAGACGGAAATATCCCGCTCCATTATGTGATGCAGTGCTACCATTACATGGCGGTGACCGGGAAAAGGATATGGTATATCGCGGCGGTCATCTTAGGCAGGGAATTTACCTACCGCAGACTGGAATGGGATGATGATCTGATTGAACAACTCATTTCCATAGAAGCGGATTTCTGGAATAACCATGTGGCGAAAGGAGTTATTCCGCCGCCGGACGGGAGCAGAGCCTGTGACGAAGTTCTGGAACAGTATTTCCATACGGCGAAGAAAGCCAGTGCCATTGCACTTGTTGGGTTTGATGAAAAGTTAAGGAGGCGTGAGGAGATACTTGGATTTATCTCTGAGTTACAGGAGGAACAGAAGCAGATCGAACAGGAAGTGAAGCTGTTCATGCGGGACAATGAACTGGCGAGTAGTGACAGCTTCCGCGTTTCATGGAAAAATATCGACTCCACAAAGCTCGATACAAAGCGGATTAAGGAGGAATGCCCTGAACTTTATGCCGATTACGGTAAAGTATCCCATTCCAGAAGGTTTGAAGTGAGGGTGGCATAGGCGGTATAACAATGAGGAAGGAGAAGAACGATGGAACAGAATCTGATCAGGCTGCTTAAGGCAGATGAGATTGAGTGCAGGGTGTCCGTGATCAAAGAAAGCGGTTTAAGCCTGCTGCTTTATAAAGATGCAAGGGTTGACCAGAAGATACTGGATGAGACCTTCGGCATTTTCGGATGGAAACGGAGCCATCAGAGCATAGAGGGGAATCTTTACTGTACGGTGGAGATTTTTGATAAAGAAAAAGGTGAGTGGGTTGCGAAGCAGGATGTGGGTACCACGGGATATGCTGAAAAAGAAAAGTCACAGGCTTCCGACAGCTTCAAGAGGGCGTGCTTCAACTGGGGGATCGGAAGGGAGCTCTATACCGCACCTTTTATCTGGATACCTGCGGGGAAGGCTTCGATCATGTACAAAGAAGACCAGAATAAAGTGAAACGGTTTTCCTGCAATGAACGATTCTCTGTCTCTTCCATCCAGTACAATGATGACCGGGAGATTTGCGCCCTCGTAATCGTAAATGACAGTGGGCATACGGTATATGAACTTGAGGAAAAGGGTGCCAGCGCTACGATTGCCCGTAAAGGGACTGGTGGAGCAGGTGGGAATAAAGCGGAAACGGCGAAAAAGCCGGCGCAGAAGAATACGGCAGGGAAAGTGCAGAAAGATTCCGCGCTGATTTCCAAGGAGCAGATGGAATCCTTACAGGCTGAACTTGACAGAACGGGGGTTTCCATGGAGACGGTGCAGAGCAGATACCAGATCAAGGAGCCGGGAGCGATGAGTGCAGAACTCTATGGCAGGGTGATGTCCGCGCTGAAACGGACGAAATCAACAGAGGCGGCATGATCCGGGATGACCGAACAAAAGAATGGACAGAATGGAGGATGGGTGATATATGATGAGTTTTGAGGAATTTACAGAGAATGTTTTAAAAGAGATCCGTGTGAAGGCAGACGGTGCGTTTCGGGTCAAGAAACATGCGGTAACGAAAAATAATAATGTGAAGCTGACTGGAATCGCGGTTGTGAAAGAAGAAGCAGATATCGGACCCTGTGTGTATCTGGATGAGTTTTACCGGGAGTATGAATCCGATGGTATGAGGTTTGATGAGATCGTGGATGAGGTCTACCAACTGATTGTGAAGAATGAGGAGGAAGCGCCGGATTTTGACATATCGGGATTTAGAAAATGGGAAGTTGTCCGGGAAAATGTTTATGCGAAGCTCATTAATGCGGAACAGAACAAGGAACTGCTTGAAAAGATACCGCACAGGAACTTTATGGATCTGGCGGTGGTATATTATGCCGTGGCAAGAGACCATGCACAGAAGGATATCGGAACGATCCTTATCTATACCGGGCATATGGAAATGTGGGGACAGGAGGAAAACCTTTACCAGACAGCTATGATGAATATGCGCACTGATGGGGAAGCTGCTCTTGTCAGTATTGAAAACATTATAAGGCGTGTACTCCCGAATGAGGATATTTCTTTGGGATTAGGAGGACATCGAAGAGACGTAAGCATGTATATACTGACAAACAGCCGTAAGCGTTTCGGGGCAGCGGAGATTCTGGATAAGAAAATCCTGCAGATGATTGCGGATGAGGTCGGTGATGGATTTATTGTACTACCCAGTTCCGTACATGAAACTATTATATTGCCGCCAAAGGATGAAAAAGAGTATGGAATGCTCAAAGGAATGGTGCGGGAGGTCAATGATACACAGGTAGATATTGAAGAGCGACTGTCCTATCATGTATACATGTACAGCCGGGATGAGGAAGTGTTGAAGAGTGTTGCGTGACGGCAGAGGTTTGTTGTGATGGATATAAAGAGCAGGAAGTCTTATCAGTGATAGGATGACCTGCTCTTTTTATACCTGTAAATGAGGTGGACAGAATGAAGGAAAATGGGTTACTTGAAATAATTGCGGCATACAGGAAAGTGGCAGATTTGGATGAACTAATAAAAAGGGATAAATCTTATCAGGAGGCATTGGCAGAAGAACAGTCAGCATCGGACATCATGGACAGCTTGAACCTTACGTTTGAGCAGAAAAAAGCCGTTGACCGTGTCATTACAGCATACAATGAATGTGGCGCGGCATATGGCGCTGTGGCTTACCGATTCGGAATGGAGGATGGGATCAGGGTGCGGATGGGGAGGGAAGAGATTATGCGCTTCCTAAAGTATTGATATATTGTGCGGCTTATTGTTCCCTTCATTATCTTATGAACTCGATATTAACACATAAGCAATAGCAAGGGTGGCATGTATGTCATTATACCATCTGATACCACAGCAAATATATATTGTTTAAAATTAGAAGCTGATGCATGTTAAAAATAAGAGTGATTGAATAAATACCTGAAATAAAGTACAATGTAAAAAGAAAGAAAAGAAGCAGGAGGATGCCATAGATGATAATTTATCTGGACAATTGCTGCTATAACAGACCATTTGATGACCAGACACAGGAGCGTATCCATTTGGAAAGTGAAGTTATTTTGACAGTCCTAAAAATGGGACAGATGAAACAGGTGGTTATAGCCGGAAGCGAAGTACTGGAACTTGAGATGAACCGTATGCAGGATGAAAATAAGAAGCAGAAGGTACTTGACCTGTATCGCGTGGCGGGTATGCATATACCATATACAGAAAATATCAAGAAACGGTCTGCAGAAATCATGTCAGTTTCAAGGATACGGGCATTTGACAGTCTGCACATTGCATCTGCGGAAGAAGTTAATGCAGATGTATTTCTAACTACTGACGATAAACTTGAAAAAATGGCAGAAAAATTGAAGCTGGGAACGAGGGTAATCAACCCGCTTAGGTTTGCATGGGAGGTAATCTGAATGGTAGATGTTAATTTAAGCAGTCCAATTGATGTGAGGAATGCAGGAGTCAAAGCGTTGCAGGAGGCACTGGGACCTGTCGGAATGGTAAAATTTATGCAGCAGTATGATATGGGATATGGGGATTATACCAAGGAAAAACAGGAACAGCCGGATATGAGTCTGGAAGAGATAGATTTGCTATTAAAGAATGCAGACGACCATTAATTTATAGAAGAAACGTGTACGAAGACAATTTTATAAAAATAGCGAGATAGTGCTCAGAGAATGGAGAGAGAGTTTCAAGTTTTGTGTAAACCCAAAATCTGATATAAGATAAGTGAATAGTTACTAAGGGGCGGATACCGGA
>ERZ808035.321-NODE-321-length-49243-cov-6.369646_pt1 | contig 49243 bp, 44 predicted proteins | sample MGYA00380189_ERZ808035 | MGnify/ENA primary metagenome ERZ808035 (study PRJEB31490, sample SAMN06133407) | mouse gut metagenome | isolation source: M5_1 | host: mice | place: China: Chengdu | collected 2015-05 ... | reverse complement strand
AATAAGAAGTGTATGTTTTGATAGAGTATATCACAACATGCACTTCTTTTCATTACGGTGTGTTTTGTATCGCTTACGAAAAAAGTAGATAAATAAGTTATTTTTCACTCTTCTTTATATTCTTTTTTAACTATTAGTCACATAAGTACCTTTTCCTAATCATGAATTTATATGTAGATTGGCAAAAGTATATAAAATTGGGTACAGAAACTAGGCATTGTATAACCTTCTTTTGTACTATTTTAAGATGAATAATTTAAAGACAATTAAAGAATAAGCCAGACGGGATTTACTTTAATCTTTACGACATGCATTAAAACGATTTTTCAAATGCATAAATGGGATGCGCCTTTCATGCGCATCCCATTTATTAAATAATTTTTGATATGGTTATTTATGTTCTACCATTCCCCTCTTATTAACAATTTCAGCATATAAATCTATCAGCCTTTTATGACAGTGACATAACTTTGCTTGTACTTTGTCCGCTTCATCTGGATCTAAATAACATTCCGAAAAAGGAAATTCTGGTTTGGACACAACCTCAAAATTGGAAAACGATGAATATATATCAAAAGTCCTTTTTAGTGTCTGATCGCTTAAATACGAATTCTTTTCTTTCTCTAAGTTTCTAAATTTGGTCAAATATTCTTTGAACCCTGATAATGTTTCTATGTACTGGTTGATATCATTATAAAGCAATCTTGTGTTATTATCGAATACTAAGCCTTCGTATTTCTTTACAATTTTCTCACTGATAACTGTTATAAATTCATCTATCAAATACTCCTGTGTGAGCATTTCATCAATCAACACATACCAATCTTCAATAATAGGATGAGTTTCCTCATCATCAATTGGCAGATCAATATCGACAACTATAATTTTTCCCTGACATTCTTTCCATGAAAATGCCTCTTCTTCAAATCGTCCATCTTGGAAAGCACTTGATTTAATGACGTCATACTTAAACCCAGCTGATACCCATGTGTTAGTTGGAAACATATCATAAGTAAAGTCCCCATTATATTTAATAATCATACATTCTTTCGGTAATTCCAACTCCCAAAAAGTATCAAGACAAGCAACTATATCAAATACAAAACACTTATAATCAAGAATCAATTTACAATACATTTTCTTAGCGTCCCTGATGATGTCATCCTCAGAAACAATACCATCTTGTACCGTTAATTGTGTCTGCGCATTCAAAATCTCATAATATATATTTAAACTATTAATAACATTAATTATCTCTTTAGGTATAAATTCATATACCCGATACAGCATGAAATTCTCTTTAAAAACCGCTGTCATTTTATCTATCAAGTCACTCTTAGAGTTTTCTCGACCGTCTCCTGTCTTCGGTTGCGGTTCTTCTGCACCTTCCCACAAATGTAACGAGTCAAAATAGGTAATAAATTGTTTCCAAAAACTTATATTAAATGTATCAAAATCATCCGTTTCCGTATCTATATAAAAATCTTTATCTACATTTTGACTATTATTATGCCACTCCTTGAATAAGTCCCTTAACTCTATCCATTGATTTTTTCGGGGTGTTTTCCACAAAAAATCACGTGCTCCTTTTTCATCTTTGATTTTAAGAGCAGGAAAATACCTTGAAACTCCGGGTTTACCCTCTTTTTCACTCAACCAATTTTGTATAGTGGATTCTGATGGTGATTGGCATGATGTACGATATGATACTCCCTCTGCTCCAGCAGCCTGAAGAAGCTGATATATAATTTTCCTTTTGTTATTTCCCGCAATATGTGACTTTTTTATTATTCCCACAAACTCTTTCAATTTCATTAACAATACTCTCCTAACTTTCCCTTAATGTATTCAATTATATATTATCACTTTCTGGCTATGAGCAAAAGAACGACATGGAGTCCACCCAATGTCATTAAGTTAAGCATAGAAAAATTATCAACATAGGAACTGTCTCATTTGGGGAATGTTTTTCTGAATATGTGCTTTTTAAGTTAATTATATTGTAGAAAATAATAAAAAATTTGATAGTGAAAAGTAATAATAAAAGATTTTTGACCGATATAAAATATAAGTATTAATCTACAAAAGAATTTATATTTGACTTCAAATCCCCCATAAAATACCACCAGATATATTAAGACTATTATAAAGAAAAGGTTTTAAAAAATTGAAGAAATGCTACCCGTTAGAGTGGGTAGCATTTATATATATTTTGTACTGAATGTTTATTTATTGTTCTCTAAATATTCTTTTAGAAAACTTATACTAGATATATATGGTATATTTTCACAATTATAAATACCTACATCCGTTAAATTCATTATTATATTTTCTAATGGACTTATATCTGTCAAACTGTCACAATATGTAATACTCAGACTTGTTAAATTGGGCAGATTATTTATTGCGCTTATGTCTACTAAATTGTCACAATTATGGATACCCAGACTTGTTAAATTGGGCAGGTTGCTTATTGTGCCTATATCTGTTAAATTGTCACACTCATTAATACTCACACTTGTTAAATTGGGCAGGTTGCTTAATAGACTCATATCTGGCAAGCTATTGCAACTATTAATGCTTAATTTTGCTAAGTTGGACAGGTTATTTAGAGAACCTATATCTGTTAAGCTTTCGCAACCAGAAATACCAAAGCTTACTAAGCTCATTAAGTTTCCTAAAGGACTTATATCTGTTAAATTACTACCGCCAAGATACAATTCTGTCAAATTCGTCAGGTTGCTTAGTACACTTATGTCTATTAAGCTATCGCAATCATATATACGTAATTCTGTTAAGTTTGACAGATTGCCTATTGCACTTATATCTGTTAAATTTCCACAATCTCCTATATGCAAGTCTGTTAAGTTTGTCATGTTGCCTATCGCGCTTATATCTGTTAGACTATCACAATATTCAATCTCAAGACTTATCAAATTTGACAGGCTGTGTGCATTTATGCTCATTAGGCTATTACAATGCCAAATATGCAAATTTGTCAAGCTTGACATATTGCTCAGGGAACTTATGTCTGCTAAATTATCACACATGTAAACTTCTAACTCTGTCAAGTTTGTCAAATTATCCAATCCACTTAAACTTGTTAAGCTACCACTTTCTTCAACTTTTAATAATTTTAAGTTCTTTAAATATTTAAGTGCATCCAAATTTGTATTGTTTTGTGCTTTTACACTCAAATTTGTTAATGATGTAAAGTATTTCAACGGTGCTATATCTGAATAACCAAAATAACTATCACACTCAAACTCTGTTATATTCTTTACATCTCCATAGGTAATATCTCGCTCGTTTACACCTGTTATTTCTCTTACTTTTTCTAGCATATCTTCATCTGTAAAGGCTATAATAGTGTCATCTGTCCATAATTCAATTTCTTTTTGGATTGATTCAGCTTCCTTTTCTGTTTGCTTATTGTCGCTATTCTCTGCTCTTAGTTCCTCTAATTCCTGCTCAAGTTCAGCTATCCTCTCAGCATCAGAATTATTACTTGTTTCTGTCTCTGGCGGAAAGCTGTCATTTTTGCCACAAGCTGATAAACTGAGTGCAAGTGCTAAACTGATTATTAGTGATAATATTTTTCTTTTCATTTTTTTCTCCCTAAAAAATGTTTGTATAATTTCCGTCTATTGCTCCATCCGACTCTGATAATGATAATACTTCAAATGTAGAAATGTCAACAACGGCCTTTATGTAATGTTGCATTGTCATATTTTCCAGTTTATTTCCCTCTTTAGGAATCTGAAACAAAACATAAATTGTCAGCAAATTATTCTCTAAAGAATTTTTATCAACACTTGATATATCATCTGTTAGTGAATCGTCTGGCAGACGGTATTGTACAAATGGTGTTAATATATATTCGGAACCACAATGGCCAACTACACAATCGTTGACTACGCTTAATAATTTTGTTAAATCAATTTCTTCTCCGCCAACTGTCTCATAAGGTTCTGTATTAATTTGCTTTGTCTCACCTCCGCATCCTGAAAGTAGTATAAACGTTAGTAATAAACTAATTATTATTATAGTATTACCAAACTTCCTTATTTGCATTTTCCTGCCCCCCTTTCCTCATTTATCTTTTAATAACTCCAAAAATCCGCAAATTATTTATGTGAAAATATTTTACTTACTCCTACTCTTGTAATATATTGGACAAGCCAACTTTCTTCGTTTCGTAAACTCATATAAATATCTAAAAAGTCAATTTCATTTTTAATTAAATCCATATATTTCATAATATTTCCATTAGCACTTATTTTTGCACTTATATTTATTCGTGATATTATAGAGTGTATTATATCACACTTTTTTGAAATATACTATACACAAGTAAAAAAAGGTGGTGTGTTGTTATATGTTGAAAATCAAGAAAACAGAATATCAAAATAAAACATTTAGGCTACCTGTGCCGCTAATTGATAAATTAGCAGAGACTGCCCAAAGAAATTCAATTTCCATGACCAAATTAATAATCGAGTTATGTGAGTATGGATTAGAAAATTTAGACGAATCAGAAGAATAAATTCTTTAGCACTATTGATAAAAATGTCAATAGTGTTTTTTACAATCATCATCACCAATAGGTAATCAAAATTTTACTATATGTTTTTCATAATAATTCAATAATGTTATATAACATAAATATTTTGGATATTTCATAATTTGCATTTTTATTCATTTTATAAATTCTAATATTCAGAAATTTTATTTGAGATAAAATATAAATTTCTGAATATTCAAATTAGCATTTTAAAAAATTTTTACAAAATTGTAGTTTTTTGAACTCCCATGAAATATACTTTTTTCTATTTAGTCCGTATTTTAGAGGATTTATTCTTTACCTTTCAGAAATAAAGTTGAACAGAATTAAGAAAGACTGTTCTAATCATTTTTATTAAAATTTGATTTTCATGTTCACAAAAAATTTTTCATCAAATTTTGCCAATAAATATACGCTTTGTATGAAAACAAATACAAACACTAATATAATATACTAATTAGTGATGATGCAAAGATTACGGGATAATCGGGATATATGATGACTTAAAAGATAACTTTGGAAAATGCCATTACAATAAATAAGGAAGTATGTCATTGGTATGCGACATCTCCCTTATTTCTATAAATACTATACTCTATATACAAACGGTACAAAAGATTTTGGCGTTATGTTTCGGGTATTTTCCCTGTCGGGGCGTATAGCTTCCGTATACCGTGCTATATCGCACATTAATTGTTCCCCGTCGCTGTTTCCTGTGCGTAAAAACTCCTGACATAAAAAGATACACATTTTCATATTTACGCCATATTCATGCACATTGCTTTCTCTGTTTTGTAGAATAACCTGACTGGCAATCCTGCTGGCAAAGTTTGACATTATCATAGAAGCAAATATTTCCTGCTTCGCAAACTCATCACTTTTACCGTGCAGGTTAATCATTCCCACGCTGTACTTTAACGTTCTAAAAGCTGTTTCTATACCCCACCTGCCATGATATAATTCCTTAATTTCCTCAAGCGTAAAATCCTGCGGCAGATTTGTTGCCAATGTTTCATACTCGCCGCTTTTCAGCATGAAACGCACCACCCGAAAACTCATTGGGTACGGTGACTGATAATCCCATCTTGCGTTTTTTGTCTTGTCGCTGTATATCCTGTTTGCGTTCTTCCTTTTCTGAATGTATATGTAATTGTTTTCTTTATCTGCTTTGCTCTGCGTTGTTGTTATAATAAAGGATACAGTTGTATCCAATTCTTTCATCGGTAGTTTTGCAATCTCACGCATGGCTGAACGGTTTTGCTTAACCCTTATTAAGAATTTGGCATTTGTTCCGAGTTCAATAAACTTTGCAAAGGTGTTGTAAGATTCATACCCCCTATCCGCAACAATCAACGTCTTTTCATTAAAATCATACCACTCTATCATGTATGCCAATGCCCCTATTTCATCCACCTGTGGCTGTGGCTGAACCAGACAGGACACATAAATCTTATTCAAAACGTCATAAAGGGGATTGATATGAAGCTGATTGTAACCCTTTGGCGCATTGCTGTTTTGCATAAAGCTGTTTGATTTTGGATTACGGGCTATATTTAGCGCTGTTCCATCAGCGGCTAAAATCCGATACCCTTTATACCGTTTGATTTCTTCTTCTGCTAATACAAAATTTTCAAAAACCTTTTCTAAGTCCCACCAGCTAAGCTGTTTCCGCCGTTGCACAAAAGCAGAAGCGGAAACAGCTAATCCTGCTTTATAAAGTTCCTTTTGCAGACTTCCGCCCTGCATATAGATTAAGAATTTGATGATTGTATTAAAATCAAGTATTCTGGCACGTGAAAAATCAACTGGCTTATGTCCGTATAAAATGTTTTGCTCTTGAAAAGCAGTCTGCTCTTTCCTGGCATATTCAATAGCATTGTATAATTCCCGTCTGACTTTATCAGGAAATGATTGCATATTCATTATATATGGTTCTCCATTCTATCAGAATTATAGATATGAAGATAGAAAGAGAGAAATGCAATGCCATAAAAGCGGCAGGATTTCTCTCTTTAGTCTCTACAAATATACATTTTCTCTCTCGTCTGGCTAATCTCTCTAATTGCTTTACATTCTGATAAAATGATAATAATTCTTTAAAGTCTCTCTAATCTCTCAATATCTTTCAACGTTATAGTCTCACAAATATATAATTTAATCTGTATGTCTATCTTTCATACCTATTTATAAGTATAGCTGTTTATTAAAAGAATGTCAAGAAATGTGCCGAAAAATGAACACAAAATGTTTAACTTAATGCCTGATTTTCCGCTATGGCAAGCGATTATACAGTTATCTTCATGGAATATACAAGTATCTAAATGCCATTGGGAGTCCACCCGCTCCATGTCGTACCATTATAACATTATCAAAACATGTACTCATAAATATTTTTTAGGTACTTCACATCCTGCCGTTTACTTACTGTGACTGGTGACAAGTTTATTTTCGCAAATGCCTCCATAACTTTCTCCATATTCCTACAATCCATTACCTTTTGCGCTAAGTACAATGATTTCTTCTCTGGTATCAACGCAATCAGACGTAACATTTTCCTCCTTAGCACACTGTCCTCTATCTCGCTCTGAGTAATATCTACCGCTTTATTTTTCTTATAGAAATCCCCAAATGGTATTATCCTTGTAAAAATATCCAAGAAAACATCCTTACATTTCTCTAACATCTCCTCGATCTGCCCACCAACTTCCGCAGCATCCGTATAGTCCCGAATAGCTTTCGGCTTAGTTAGCTGCACCTCTACCCGCAAAATACCCTCTGACTCTTTAAGCAACCATTTTAATTTCTTCCTACCATCTCTGGCTTCTCTATGCCTCTTATCCACATAGCTTTCCAGATCATACAGCAGGAAGTCAATACCGTTGCTATTCCCATCCAGACAAAAACTGTCAATATTTTTAAAGCATTCATAGTTTGATGGTGAAAAACCCTTTACTTTCCCTATCCTTTGTAAAACTTTCAAGTACGCCAAAACGTTCTCCCGATTGTGGACATCTATATCCGCACTTAATATCATTCCGGACAGTGTAAAATCCTCTATCTGATATTTGTGATCAAAATACTCCCCAATCTGTTTCTCAAGTTTTCGGGCAATCTTATCCGGATCAGGTTTATTACAATCCAACAGCAATCTTGAATTAACCATCAATTTTACTTTTTTCTTATACTGGCTGTCCCAGTATGTAACAACGATTCCCTTGGATTCTAAAGACCGGTCAATATATTCTTTTCCATTCTCGTCCAAATAATCCTTCTTATCATATGCCCTGTTTAAAACTTTCTGGAATTTGTCATTGTCCAATACCATAGAAAGTTCAAAAATCTGATTTATGTACATATGCTTTTCCTCCAAGATACAAATATTTTTTACAAAATTGTTGTTACACATCTATTTTCTATACTGCTTTAATGGTATATACAGCCTGCAGAACTACTCCCATCATTTCTTAGTGGTACTTTTTCCCACACCTTAGATCCCTGCAGTAAAAATTACAATACTATTATCATTGTCTTTAAATGGAAGATAGTGTCAAGATTTTTTCGCAAATTTAATTTCCGCCGTTTGGCAGCCGCAAGTCAGCCGGCTATGATATCAGACAGCAGTTCCTCCTCCGGTTTGCAGAGGTGATCCATGTTCATGTAACGGCGGGTTCCCCATTAGGTCCCGGCTACATGGCGCAGTCTGGCACATACCAGCATCAATGCACTCTGACCATCCGGAAACGCACCGATCGCCTTTGTCCGGCGTTTGATCTCACGGTTTAACCGTTCTATGGTATTGTTGGTCCTGATCCTCGTCCAGTGCTGGGTAGGAAAGTCCATATAGGTCAGGGTCTCCTCGATCCCTTCCTGCACCTTTTTGGCCGCACTGCCCAGTTTCATCTCTTTGAGCTTATCCTCTACGCTGCGGGCTTTCTCACGGGCGGCCTCCTTACTCTCCTGGGCATGGATGGCTTTCAGCATCATGGCGACTGTCTTCATTTTATTACGGGGCGTAACAGAGAAGATGTTCCGGTAAAAATGAACGGTACACCGCTGATAGCGGGCATCCGGGAACACCTCAGGGATCGTTTCCAGCATACCCAGGTTCTTATCCCCAATGATGAGACGGATGCCGGAAAGTCCCCGCTCCTTAAGCCATACAAAGAATGATCTCCAGCTTTCTTTATCTTCTTTCATTCCTTCTGCTGCGCCGATGATCTCCCGGAACCCGTCGCTGTTTACGCCAATGGCCACAAGAATGGAGACATTCCGGATCTCACCACCCCAGCTGCGTTTGAGATAGACACCGTCTACATAGACATAGGGATAGTCACCGGACAGTGTCCGGCTGCGCCATTGTTCGATATGTTCATAGGCTTTTTTGTTAAGGCTGCTTATCGTAGCAGGTGACACTTTCGTTCCCCAGAGCGCTTCCGTGATATCTTCCACCCGGCGTACGGAGACTCCGGCAAGATACATCTCGATCAGGGCTTCTTCCACAGAGGATTCCCTACGGCGGTAACGTTCGATGATGGCAGTCTCAAAAGGGACACCTTTGAGTTTGGGGACATTTAACTCCACTTCCCCGGCAGTCGTCTGAAAATTCCTCTTATAATGCCCGGAACGGTAACCCTGACGGCCACTGGAACGTTCGTACTTCTGGGCGTTGACCAGTTCATCCGCTTCTTTGTCGAGCAGGGCATTGAGGGTTTCTTCCACACTGGAGCGGACGAGGTCTTTCAGATCGTGCTTTATTAAGTCCTCGTTTAGTTGTATAATGTTATCAGACATGGTTCTTCAGCCTCCTTTGGCAAATTTTGTTGTGGTGACTTAATTCTACCAAACGGCTATAGACCATGTCTATTTTTATGAAATTAATTTGCGAAACTTATTATACGTCATCGCCGTAGGTTTGTTAAGGTTACCCTTTTCCCTGAAAATCTTTTTAAAATAACTCTTGACTATTTACCAAATTGCTTTCTTTTCAGATCCTCAAAGAAAGAACCCCATGCCATGAGCGGCACGGGGTTCTTTATAGTGTCATGAATAGAATATATAGTTGCGGGAGCGTCTGATACGCTGTAAATCAATTAAATTATTTTTTCTATCTTTATTTCTCATACCTCTAAAAAAGATACATCTTACCGCTCCTTGATGCACAATTATAAATCCATTTATTCCCTGTAAAACTTACAGTCTTACTCAATCTAGCTATATCTTGTACAGTTCTTTCACAAAATTGCGAGCGAAATAATTTATAATTTCTAGCAAATATTTGATTGCATGTATCCTGTTCTACGTCATTAGGTGAATATAAAGCCATTGGAACTTCTTTTGCTGCAAATCCATTCTTAAATCTGCCCGCGTTTACTAAATGCCCTTTTCCATCTGAATCTTCTCCTGCAATCAGACAGTAAAAGGGTAAGTTATATATAGAATTACATTGCTTTCTAACAATATCCTTATAAAACTCTTGAATTACCTTTACCAAATCGTCAATTACCATATACGCTCTATCTTCCTTGCTGTCTATGTTTTTCAAAATAGCTTTCCCTATCGCAACATTGCCTGATGTCACTATTCCCAAATGTTCATTTATTTCCATAACCTTCTGCTCATCATCAGAAATAAAATTTCCATCCACAGATGATGCTCTCCTATCTCCTACTATGATTATTGAATTCTTTTCTACAATTCCAAAAATAACGCTCATTAATCTCCCCCAAATGTTTCCTCAATTATTTTTCAGTATCTATGTCCAATTTCTCCTCATCACTATTCTCTGATAACATAGATACACTTTGCTGTATAGAATTCAATCCACTTTGGCTAATCTGCTTTGCTACTTCCTCATTTTTCTTCTGTATCTGCCGTATAGCATTAAGTGTAGACACCGGAATAAGCTGGTCATAAGAATTATTCAGATTCTTTACCACTTCTGCTATACTTCCTGCCATGATTTCTGCCAACTCATTAAGTTTTTTCTGTAATCCTTCACTTACAATGCTCATCATTCCTGATATCATATTTATAGTATTTCTATATGATACGCGCCAATCTATCTCTGCAAAATCACGTTCTTCTATATTATTTATCGCAGAAGACATCTTACGATTAAATTCATTTAAGATTTTTCTGCAATATTCAAAATCTTCTTTTGAAAATTTTTTATTATGTGCCACTTTATTTCTGTATTTACGAATGGTTTCCAAGTCTTGCTGCAAATTCTCCATATCCAAATCATATTCTACAAAATAATCATCCCATAGAGTTTTCTTCTGCATAGCCTTTAACCAACTAATACGTTCCTCTTCCGTAAGTTGATCAATATCCACCAAATTAAATTTTTCTTCCAATTCAGGATTCCTTTCCCATTCACTATATGGCTTAAAAAGATAATCTTCCAATTGTGATATTGTCATCTCATACAATGCACTCTCTATGATCTGGGCTTCATTCATTCCTCCTGCACTTGCTTTAACGCTATCTAACATTTCTTTAGCTATGGTCTTTCTCCCCCACTCAGCACCAAAAGTTTTGACCATAATTAGAAATATCAATTCTCTAAGAAGTCTTTCACTTTTTCCAAATTTAGGGCTTATCTTGCCACAATAATATTCTGATACTTCATCATACGCCACGATTAGATTGTGTTTTTTTCTTATCGCTGAACTGATTAATTTTTTATTTACTTCATTTAAAACATTTGCTTCTATAGCTGGTGATGCATGGAACTCAATATGTAAATGATAAACATTATTTTGCTTATTAGAAAACTTATAATCAAGAACGTATGTCTTCCCTGTAAATTCCAGTTCAAATGTATCATCTGATAAATTGCTAAATGTTTCTTCTAGTTCAGCCTTGAATACCCTACTCAAATACATCTCATTTTGTTTTACATTTTTTCTTATCAGAATATATTTCATTACCATATCGTTTTCCTCAAATATATAGAAATGACTTTTTAAATAAGGAGCATTCCAATCATTTCAGAATACTCCTTACCTCCCGCATCAATTATACCTAATAACTTTACAACCTTTTCTGCAAAATCTCTCTATCCTGTTCTTCAATCCCAAGCACATTCATTGCCTGTTCTGCCCCCAACTTCATATTTTCCATAAGATTTCTTATGGACTCTAGCAGACTATTCAATCTTACATTTTCCGCATATTTCTCAACCGCTTCACACATCCTCTCTCGACCTCCTTCTTCCTTAAAATGCTTTACCCCTTTAGCCAGTTCCGGATAATACATATTTTTCGCTTCCTTACAGCCAAAGTCATGCATCAATCTACCGACTGTATCGTCTCCCTTATAGTTTCCATTCACATACACAATATGAGAGCCATCGTCAAATAACTCATTCGTTTCCTCAAAATGACGATTGATCGTATAAATCGGAATCTCCCGCTTAAAGATATCCGTCCGGGTGATAAACACCATATACGAATCCTGCAACTCCGAAAATTCCTGCCCTGCTCTCAACATCCGGGAATCCATCATACTGCTATTAAATCTGGCACGGCGTATGTGCGCCCCTTCCGGTTTTTGCTGTACCTCGACATTATAATGCTTTCCCATACTGTCTTTTGCCAGAATATCCAAGCGAATATCCCGTCCGCCAACTACAGGACTTTGCAATTCTCTCTGCCCCACAACGCTTACTACTTGAATATCGTCTTTTTTCAGTATAATCTTTAACAGAAGCTCCGTTGCTTCTATATTGCCATCAAACACCATAGACATCAGATCATCATCGAATAAACTCATGCCATCAACAATCTGCTCTACAGTTCTGGTATCCTGCCGTATTTCTTCTCCAGCCATCTAATCACCGCCTTCTTGACTGTCTTTTCTTTTGCCGTCTCATCATTAAGTTACTATTATTATATCCTATCGTGCAAGGACTCACAATCTGATTTTTCTAAAACCTCAATATTAATAGCATAAATCAGAATCGAAAATCACTTACACCCAAGACACCCTCCCGCCATTCATCCGGTACACCATTTACTACACCATTTTCCCACAAAATGACGATTTTTGATGAACCAAGACAAATAGTGAAATATGCCGCAAGCCCCGTAAAACAGGCGCTTACGGCACACTATGAAACAAGTCGGAACGCACCCTCCACTGTCAAGAGGTGAGTGCTAATAAATTTATTAAAATTTTGCAAACCCAGTATTTATGCGGGTTTGCATGTCCCAGAATTTAGAATATCACACGTTATAACTCTCTACTACACCATTTTTTTATTTCCGCGAGCAATGAGTAAAGCACCGTGCTAGCGACATGGGCAGACGTGGATATGGAGAACAGGGTTCTTCTGCTGGTCTAACGTCAATATATCCTTTTCTTCCGGTGGTTTCCCATAGTCGCTGGACAATGCATTTTTGGCCGGGTTTTTCCGTATAATATCATCGTCTGCTGCCATCTCCAACGTCGGATTTATGAGTGTATGTATCAGCTTGATCGTGCAATATGAATACCCTATGTTTACCTCTTAAGCTCCCCGTCGTAACTGACAGAATCCACCACCTGCTTCCTCTCATTGCTATAAATGACCACATTGATCCCATTTCCGTTTCTCGCCCATTCCTCGTCATTTATTTTGATAGAAGCGCACACATCATAAGTACTGTCCCATCCCGCACTCTTTATCTCATAATCCGTCAGTCTGTTCCCTGTACTTCCATGGTGTACCAGAATTTCTTTTGAAGTTCCTTCCTCAATTTTTCCCTCATGGATCACCGCAAAATAACTGCTGTTCTCTGTATAATCCATAAAAATCCCCATCTGCCTGAAATCCTCTTTAACGCTTTCTTCCATAAAAGTCATGCCATTCCCTTTGACCGCAATCAACACGGTATAATCCTCCCGACTGACCGCATCCATATATTGCCCTATATCCGTAATCTGTTTCAGTTCGCAGTCCCGGCAGACCATGTCATAATATGTTTTCGTGTCCTCCCACTGGCTGTCCTGTATCCCTGTGATGCCATACGCATCATACAGTTTTTCAGCGATACAGCGTGAAATTTTCTTTGCACCCCAGAGATTTACATGCCAGTCATCGTTCATATCTTCCATATGTACAAATCCGCTTGCCCGATACAAAGATTCCTCATTGAAATCCCAATAAGGAATGCCCTGTTCCTGTGCATAATCAGACATGGTATTATATTTGGAAACATTACAGTCTGTATCGGGCATTTTTGTCAGGATCAGAGAAATCCCGTTTTCCCGGCACAGCATGACAATCCTGTCCAGATACTCTCTCATCAGCGGCGCCATACCGGCCCTGTCGCCGGAATCTGCCGGACTAAACGGCACATAGCCGTCGTTTCCCCGCCTTTTGGCAAGTGGGGCGTACCCCTTCAGTTCATAATGCTCTGCCATTTCCCCGGAAATAAAATCATTTTCCTCAAGTTCCTTCCATCTGGCATGGTATCTGATATTGGGGAAGTAATAGCTGCTCAGAGTCTGCTTCTTATCATAGTTACAAATGTCGTGCACGGCTTCCCATTTTACAGGCGACCAGCGCATATAGTCAAACGCTTTTCTTGTACTGCTCTCGGCAGTATTAAGCGGTTCGTCCCTGTTATACAGGAATGTAAAAAAGACTTCCAGCACCACCACCTTTGGCGACTGGAACCGCAGAGCTTCTTCCAGCCAGTAATAGCTCGTCAGAAGGCTCTGCCCTTCGCATCCGAGATTATAGCTTCTGATACCATAGCTGTCATAGAACTCCTGCGGGTTCAATCCGGCCGCCGCACAACTGCTCCCCAGAAACAGAACATCCACGGAGTCCTTTTCCATCTGATAAAATCCCTGATAAGTGGAGGTGGTCGGCCAACTGTCATCATAATAGCATTTGGGAATCAGAATCCGGTTGACTGTCAACGCCACCAGACAGGCCGCCATGCCAAAAACAAACATTTTACACAGATATCTTTTGTGCTTCACTCTCAAAATCCTCCATATATAAAATCCTGTGCCTCAAATCCATATCCATATGTCCCAAAAATCATCACCGCACAGATTCCCGCCATGCAGACCAGCCATCTGACCGGAAGCTTCTGCCTGCCGATACATTCAGAAATCCGGATTCCCTCCTCCTGTTTTCTCTCTACGGCAAACAGAAGTAAGACCGCAAATAAGAGTACCAGCATTTCCTTCCACGCAAGCCCGATCGTAAATATCCTGTCATTAAAAAATATCCACGGATTAAAATCCGAAACCATATGTACAATCATGCTGATCCCTGTGCCCGCCGTACCGGCTCTGAAAATGATCCACGCAAGGCTGACGATCAAAAATGTCCCCGTCTGTTTTATGATACGCTTTCCTTTCCCATCCGGGCGGATGTTCAGACGGGCATATATCTTTTCTTTTGGACCGTCCAGACACTCCCCCATAATCTGACAGCAGCCGTGAATGCCTCCCCACAACAGATACGTTAAGCCAGCCCCATGCCAGATACCGCTTGCCAGGAAGGTTACTGCCAGATTCAGGTACTTACGCCCCTTTCCCTTCCGGTTCCCTCCCAGCGGGATATAGACATAATCCCGCAGCCAGCTGCTGAGAGAAATATGCCATCTCTGCCAGAAATCCTTCACCGACACAGCAAAATACGGCCGCTTAAAATTTCCGGCCAGTTCTATGCCAAACATGAATGAAACACCCTGCGCCAGCGTCGTACATGCCAGAAAATCCGCATAAAGCTGTATGCTGTATAAAATGGATGCAAACCACAGATATCCCCCACTGTAGGCCGGATAGTTATCAAAAACCGTGTCTACAACGACAGACGCCTTATCTGCAATGACCAGTTTCAGAAAAAATCCCCAAATGATCAGATAAAACCCTCTGGTAAATTTTCTTTCGTCAAATAAATGCCCGCAGAAAAGCTGCTCTCCCAGCTGCCGGTACCTCGGAATCGGTCCCTGTAAAAGCTGCGGAAAAAAGGTGATAAACAAAGCATATTTTGCCGGATTTTTCTGCGGGGCAATATCCCCTCTGTAAACGTCCGTAAGATATGCAATGATCTGCATCGTATAAAATGATATGCCAAGCGGGGCAAGCAGCCGCAACGACTCCGCTCCCGGTATCGCCTGCCGCATAAAGCTTTCATTTCGCAGGAAGAGCCAGATCCCGATAACCAGTATGACCGCTCCCGCAAGCAGAACTTTTTTCTTCACGCCGCTGCTTATGTCTATCCATACCGCTGCCAGATAACTTACCATGATCGTGCCCAGCAGAAACGGCCAGCCCGTCCTGCAGAAAACCAGCCAGAAGCCCACATTCGCCGCAAGCAGCACGCACCAGCGCCGCCTCAGCGGAAGAGCATAGAACAAAATCAGCATAGCTGCCACAAACAGGTAATAACGAAAAGATATGTATATCATGATCCGATTCTCCTATAACTGTTTTCCTTGTACGCTTTTCTCTCTATCCTTTTGACTACTCTATAACATCCGCCTTTCAAAGCCCATGATATTACTGATGCCGTCATTGTTCCTGTGATAAATAAAAATAATCCCGCATACCACGGCATCCTGTTCATGAGATCAAAATGAACAATAATGTTCAGGATAATCCAGTGATACAAAAACATGCCGTAGGAAAAATCATATTTCAGGCGGATTTTGGGCAGACAATATGCGCATCCAATCACCATAAACGGAAGCAAAACACTCGTTACTATGCCTGTATAATATCCGGGCATCTGCATAATTACGGATTCCATAATAAGATAGCTAATCAGCAACGGCCAAAATGCCTTTTTCAAAACAGGGAGCATTTTCTGTCTTTTTTGAAAACAAAAAACGCCAATAAAGAACCACAACGCATACGGAACAAATATCCTCTCAATCAATTTTGCCATAACGCCACTGCCATCCCGCACCAATACGGCGCAAACCAGATTCACAGCAGCAAGCAGCGACAGGAATGCCATCCAATGCTTCCCTTTCATCTTTTTCAGAAAAGGATAAATAATCGCCAGTACCATATACAACTGCACTTCCGTAAAAATCGTCCAAAGTGTGCCATTGATACTTCCGGTAGGTAATGTTTTCAGACAGGCTGGCGTATTGGCTATTCCGAAAATCTGTGTCATCACCCATAAAATCATACCTCTGTCCAACATTTGTGGAACCAGAATACAGACTACTGCCAGATTGATGATCGTACAGATCCATAATTCCGGATAAATGCGCAGCACGCGTCTCAGAAAAAACTCTTTTCTTGTCTTTGCCCGTTCAAAGGAGGCTGCTATCAGAAAACCGCTCATGGTAAACAATATGACTACTCCCGGAAACATCAGGGCGATGTGCCTGACCCTGCTCATAACAGCCGAAGCCTGCGCCGGCAGATTTCGTGATAAAATCATACAATAACTGGAATAATGAAGCATCATTACACTGAACGCCGCCGTATAACGCAATAGATCAAACCCGTTGTTTTCATATTCTTCCTTTGTTCCAGCAATCATATTTTCTTCATTCATCACACGGCACTGCCTCCTGCTTTTCAAGATAATACATTTTCCTTTTATAACATTTTTCTTAAAACCGGTAACCTGCGTAAGCCTGACACCACAACATTTCCCAGTAAAAACACTGCCAGAAGCCAGACACCGCAGGCCGGTACTGCACCGATATACGGCGCGCTCCGCTCCCATATAAAAGCTGTTGCATTACGCAGATAATCCTCTATCAGATAGATGCCGAACACATTACTTCCGCACCACAATATCAGACGATGTAAAACCGTATTGTTCCAGATACTTTTTTCACTTACACAGCGGATCAGACCATACACAGCTATTGTCAGCAGCATGGTCAGACTTCCCAATTCTTCCAATCCGTGCTGCCCGCATCCCCATCTGTATAGGACTGCCATCGTAAATACTGCCAGGCCTGTATCAAATCTCACTCCATCTTTTCCTCTCTGCCTCAACATCCGGCAGTTCTCCATTAAATATCCCAACATAAAATAAGATATGGAGCTTTGAAAATGTAGATTGAGCACAAAACCCACTCCCAGATATGTATGGGAAATATCATTTAAAATGTTCCATCCTGTCACTAAGACAACCAGCATCATCTCTTCCTGTTCTGTCAGATTCTGCATCATCTTCCTCAGGAATGGCAAAACAAACAATACTCCCAGATATTCATACAGAAACCAATATGGGAGAAAAATTTCCTGTGTATAAAAGCGCCAGAAAAATTCTCCCACATGGCCATCCCATTCTTCCACTGTACACAGATAAAAATATCTGATCACAGAAAACAGGATCAGAACACCGGCAAACCGGGGGATTCTCTTTCCATACACGTTCCTCCATGACTCCCTTTTGGGCAGTAAAAGCGCACCGGAGACCATCCAGAACAAGGGTACGCCGATACTGCTGATAATTGTTCCGATCAAAGATGATGCGTACACCCATGCACTCTCTGTATACACCCATGCATCCGCTCCCCGTCCGCCTGTGTGCTGGTACATAATACAGAAAACCGCTATGATACGGCAGACCTCTAAATATACAATTTTTTCTTTGCTCCGTCCTGTCTCATGATCAGACATATTCTCTTTTGCTCTTTCTGACTCTGATTTCTTATCTTCTTCCTATGATCACTTTACAGGGTCTTAGTAATCCAGTTATTCACACACCCTGCCACCCACGAAAGAAAATTCACCGGATCAATACCCCATCACTGTTAAAGCAGACCACATCAGCCACCTCATCAAGCAGCCTGTTATAGACCAGAATCGTGACATCATTATAGTTATCATTCTTCACCGTATTATTGACCTGTATCTGCATAGCGCCGCCATAGGATCTGCTGACTGCGATATCAGACAAAACCGTCTCCCTATACCACAGATATTCCGGCTCATCAGGTGTCTGGTATAAGATCGTCCGGTCTTCCAGCACGATGGAAGCAGAACTTCCAAGCGTATATGGATCGGTTCCAACCAGCCCTTCCAAAAGCTGCACATACGGGTTCTTCCTATAATTGTCATCCAGAGACACGATTACGAGATAATCCTCCCTCTCCTGCAATTTCCCAAGGTAAGCTGCCAGCTCCGTACACTGCGCCAGTTCCCGGTCCTGCTGACTGGATTTATGGCAGTCACTGTACTTCTGCCAGGAATCCCACCTGTTATCTCCTCTGTGGTCCGTCAGATCATAATGCTCCGTAAGCCATTCACCCAGATATGCCGTAAACTTACATGCCCCGCTATGATTCAGGTGGGATGCCTCCGCATAATCAACCGCCGGATAAAACCCCATTTCTTCCAGACTGGCATTCCCGTCTAAAAACAGGATCCCGTTTTCCTGTGCATACTCTCTGGCCCACTGATACAGCATCTGGTCTTCCTCATCAATCCCTTCATAAGGAACAACCATAAAAGCCAATTGGATCTGATGTTCTCTGGCAAGCCGGGCCATTTTTTCCAGATAAATTCTGTTCTTCTGTGCAGGTATCCTTTTTTCTAAATCTGTCCTCACCTGCGGCAGCGTATCATACCGGGTGACCGCATAGGATGTCTTATAGCCTTTATACCAGTCCCCGCCGACACTATTTACCCCTTCATCAAAATTTCCTCTCCCCAGTTCTTTATAACTGTCATGGGTCAGCGGGTAAGACAGCAGGCAGGATAAAAATTCTTCATGTGGTACACTGTTCCAGACATTCTTTATCTTATTAAGGGAAAACCGCATACTGCTCACATTTTTGATGATATTCGTGGTTCCATAGTACTCCTCTTCTATCCCTATTCCATAAAGATCCACCACCATCAGCCGGGGCGACTGGTATTTCAGCGTCTCTTCCATATTGTAATAAGAATTCCAGAGCGTCTGCATAGTTCCGGCCATATCATATCCCGCAATGCCATAATCATCCCACAGGGCAGTCACATTCACCCCCGCATATACATGACTGCTGCCGTAAAAAACGACATTCCCATGGGCAGAACCACCCGCCATCCCAGACCGGTTCCAAAGCCCCTGTTTATAAACGCCAGTTCCATGCCGCTCCATTTGAGAAGGAACAATACGCCGATGTTCATAAAGATCAGCACTGCCAGAACCGCTTTTCTTCCTGCCTCACTCTTCTCCATTTTTCCTGCGCCGTACCATGTAAAAAAGGTAAAGGATAAGAGCCAGATTAAAAAAACCGGGCCGGAACATATATAAAAGATAATGCTGGAAAACAGAAGGTCCAACCACTGTCGTTTTCCATTTTATTATTCTGCCTCATTTTCTTTTCGCCGCTTGCTCAACACACCTTCAATAAATTTCACCGTATATCCTCCGGCTCTGGCGATCTTTGCGCGCTTACGCCTGTCCGTCTCCTGCTTTGCCAGATCCGCTATAAATTCAGGACGGTACAGTCTCATAGGACAGTCGATCTTGTCCCCGCGAAAATACTTGAACAATTTCAGCATGGCATCACGGCCGACCAGTTCAAACAACTCCAAATAACTGTCATTTAATGCCTCTGCCTCATTACCGTCAACATGGAATGCCTCATAGATCATCTCTTCATTTATATTGTCCAGATCGATGTTGATCACAGTATCGCCTCCTTGTCTGCCAAAATCTTAGCAACATCTTCTTCCTTAAATCCAGTCGTTAAAAGGAACTTATAAAGGAACTTTATATTCGCCTTTATAAGTTCCTTTTTAGCTACATCATCTCTTCCTCCGATCTGCCCTCGTAACCTCCGGGACGGGCAACAAAAAATCCCCATGCCTCAAATGGCACAGGGATCACAATGTCATCTTGTTAAATCTCTCATTCGGATCAAGGTAATGCAATAGATCCAGAATGTAATATATCTGTTTCATTTGATTGCAGATATGCAGTTCTTTCTCTTCTGTATGCCGAAAACGCAAAATGTCTGTAGCGGTTCAGCTTTGTGACGAGTCCAGCTGTGTTTCTGTCTGGATCTTTTTCCTAAACTCATGCTCCTTCCTTTTTCAGATCTTTACAACAAGAACTCCGTACCATAATCGGCACGGGGTTTTTTATAGTGTCATGAAGATAATATATAGTTACGGGAATATCTCATACGCTTTAGGATAAACAAATTATATTTGCGATTTTTTGAAAAACTCCTTTTCCTTATAAATCCATACCCTTCGCATAATCCATTGCTGCCGATATATAGCTTCTTACACCTCCTTACTACTACACTACATATTTAAACCGATATGTCATAATCAGCAAATGCAAAACAAGGAGCACTCCTTTCGATCAGAATACTCCCTGTTTACCACAATTTAAACCCGTATCTTTATAACTTTTTCAGTAAAATCTCTCTGTCATGCTCATTAACCTCAAGCACTTTCATTGCCTGTTCTGCCCCAACTTCATATTTGTCATAAGCTTTCTTATGGACTCCAACAGACTATTCAATCTTACATTTTCCGCATATTTCTCAACCGCTTCACACATAGTCTTTCGTTCTCCGTCCTGGTTTTATCCGCGCCTGCTCACAGCTGTTCCGAAAGCAGCGCCCTATCCGCATCCGATACTTTCATGGCCGTCATAGCTTGTTCCGCAGACCATTTCATGGACTCCATCAGATTTTTTATCATTTCTTTCTGCTTATCCAACATCTTTCTATCTGCATATTCTTCCGCGTAGTCTTTCGCATATTTCTCAACCGCTTCACACATTTTTTCTCGACCTCCTTCTTCCTTAAAATGCTTTACTCCTTTAGCCAGTTCCGGATAATACATATCCTTCGCTTCCTTACAGCCAAAGTCATGCATCAGTCTTCCGACTGTATCGTCTCCCTTATAATTTCCATTCACATAGACGATATGCGAACCGTCATCAAATAACTCATCCGTTTCCTCAAAATGGCGATTAATCGTATAAATCGGTATCCCATGCCCAAAGATATCCGTCTGGGTGATGAACACCATATACGAATCCTGAAGCTCCGAAAACTCCTGCCCTGCTTTCAGCATCCGTGAATCCATCATACTGCTGTTAAATCTGGCACGACGGATATGCGCCCCTTCCGGTTTCTTCTCCAGCCACCTGATCACCGCCTTTTTGACTGTCTTTTCTTTTACCATCTCATCATTAAGTTACTATTATTATATCCCATCGTGCAAGGACTCACAATCTGATTTTTCTGAAATCTCAACATTAAAAACATGGATTAAAATCGAAAATCACTTACACCCCAAACACCCTCCTGCCATCCATCCAGTACACTATTTACTACATCATTTCTCCACAAAATGACGACTTTTGATGAATCAAGACAGATGATAGAACATGCCGCAAATCCCGTAATTTTCAATTAATGCGCCTCCCGGATTTTCCTCAAATGCTTCATGACACAGTCCATGATCGACATAAAGACATGCCAGCGAACTGCCACTATCAGTTTTTTCTTCCGTAAGTTCAATTCTGATTTGATCATCTGATGTACTAATGTACATTTCATGCTCTGTCATATCCGCATGATCACAATGATCCACACTTGAATCTACATAAGAAATCATGATAAAATATAAAATAATTGTGCCACTACCGGTACAAAATTCAAAGAAAAGAGATGAGGGGAAAAATGGCAGCAAAAGAAATGGTCTGGAATTTTGAAGTACAAGGTATTCCATACAGGGTGGAGTTGAAAAAGAATGCAATATCAGTAAACGGCGCTGAACCTGTGAAGCTGAACAAACTGGCAAGAAAATCAAGTCTTACAGAAACACATTATTCTATGATGATCGAGGGAAAAGAGGCTGTCCTGCACGTCAGGCAGTTCGGCGCTGTAGTCTTAAGCTATGACGGCCGGGACTGCGCTACGGGCGAAGAATATATTCCTGCCAAAATGCCCGGCTGGGCATGGGTCTTCATTGTCCTGCACGTGATAGATTTCTTCTTCCTGGTCGGCGGGGCAATCGGCGGCATCTTACAGGTATTCATCGTCACTGCCATAGCGGCGGTAGCTTCCAACCGGAAAAAGTCAACGGGTGTGCGCGTACTGGTCTGCATCGGAATCTGGCTGTTATCAACCATTGCGCAGTTTATTCTGGCAGTCGGCATCGCTTCACTCATGTATTAATCAAGTAGATTTGGAGGAAATTATGAATATATTTAAAGAAATGTTTTTTTCTGTTGCGGGCGTTAAACATTATCCTGATTTTTTAAAGAACAAGGCAGGAAAAGTTGTCTTATACGTGACTGTGCTTCTTCTGCTGTATTTCGCACTGGCCAACCTGAGAACCATCCCTTCTACAGCGAACATGGTATCTGAGGTGCGGGAAGCAGTGATGATGTTTCCTGATTTTGAACTGCACGCGGGAAAACTGCAGATGGAAGAATCCTTCTACTATAGTGAAGACGGTGTCCAGATCATGATGGAATCAGAATTCGGTTCTTATCTAAGAGACTTCTCTGAAACAGAGTGGCGGGACGTAACATCTGATATGGATCTGGTATTCATTGCGGACGAGACAACGGTATTGATCAAGACTAACGGAGAACTCAATCTTTATGACTATCCCGATGACTGGGACCTTTCAAGAGACTGGGTGTATGAGAAAATTAACTATATTTACGTGTTTATGGTAATCTTCCTGCTATTTTCCTGGCTGTTCTCCCTGGCGGGATATCTGCTGGGTGCTCTGTTTGTCGCACTTGTGGGTATGATCATTTGTTCTTTTATGAACCAGAAATTGACATACGGGCAGCTCTATCTACTCTCCCTGTATGCAAAAACGCTGCCGCTCTTTATCAAGGGATTGCTTAAACTGATTGGTTTAAGTTTCTTCGGTTACTCTGTCCTTGCATTCGCGGTAGCCTGCCTGTATCTGGGATTTGCGATCCATCACATGGATCTGATGGATAAAGAGAACAGAAAAGTTGACGGACCGGTTATGTTCTATTAATGAAAAAAAATCAAGAAATATTTCGAAATGGAGGTTCCTATGTATCAGGCACAAGAAACACGCTATGACAAGATGAAATACAACCGCTGCGGCGCAAGCGGCCTGCTGCTGCCCGCAGTATCACTGGGTTTGTGGCATAACTTCGGCTCAAACGCCAATTTCGACAATATGACCGCCATGTGTCAGACCGCTTTTGATCACGGAATCACGCATTTTGATCTGGCAAATAACTACGGCCCCGTTCCCGGCGCGGCAGAGGAAAACTTCGGACGCATTTTAAAGAAAAGCCTCGGTATCTACCGGGATGAACTGATCATCTCCACCAAGGCAGGCTATGAAATGTGGCCCGGCCCTTACGGTGACAAGGGCAGCAAAAAATATCTGGTTGCCAGTCTTGACCAGAGCCTGGCACGAATGGGACTTGACTATGTAGATATCTATTATCATCACAGACCCGATCCCGACACGCCGCTCTATGAAACAGCCGCCGCCTTAGACGGTATCGTCAGAAGCGGTAAGGCTTTATATGTCGGTATCTCCAACTACAATAAGGAGCAGACCGTTGCCATTGCGGAATTATTCCGCAGCATGGGAACACCGTTTATCATCAATCAGAGAAATTATTCCATGTTCGTCCGTGATATCGAGAAAGACGGCTTAAAAGACTATGCCGCCCGAAACGGAATCGGCATCATAACTTTCTGCCCGCTGGCACAGGGTCTTCTGACAGACCGTTATCTGAACGGTATTCCTTCCGACAGCCGGATCAGGACCGACGGAAGATTTTTACAGGAAACTGCTGTGAATGAGGATACTTTAAGAAAAATACAGTCTCTGAATGAGATTGCCAAAGAACGGGGCCAGAGTCTTGCCCAGATGGCGCTTTCATGGATTCTGCGGGATGGAGACATAACAAGTGTTCTGATTGGCGCTTCCAGACCTTCGCAGATCACAGATAATGTGGGGATGCTTCATAATATGCATTTCAGCGAAGAAGAGCGCCGCAGGATTGATGAGATACTGTCGATCAGCTGAAAAGACGGGACAGTAAAATGCCATATTTGACACATTTTATCTTCTAATATGTCAAATATGGCATTTTAATTATCTCTGTTCCAATATCCCGGAGATCTTCTCGATCATCTCATCCTCCTTCAGCCGGAACTTGATCTCCACCCTTCTGGAAGAAGGCATATCCACCTCTTCTGTAAGATTTCCGGAAGCATCCTTCTGATATACCGGGCTGCTCCATGACTTGCCGTTGACGGTAAGAATCTTTTGAAGCTGTTCGATCTCGGTCTCGCTCAGTCCGTTTTTCTTATTCAGACAGAAATCCGCCACGGCATTGGCACGGGCATAAGACAGTTCCATGTTGCCCTGATAGCTGCCGTCTGTATCCGTATGACCCTCGATAATAATCTCGGCGATATAGCCGCGGAACTGATCCTGCAGCAGCACATCCAGATACATCGGAATAATAGTCTTCAATGTTTCCTTACTGTCCGCTGTCAGCGAGGAACTGTTATACCTAAAAAGCACGTCGGATGAAAACGTAATGGAACCTGTCTGGGCATCCACTTTCATTGTAGAATTGCTGAATGCCGACTGCAGCGCCCCGATGATATCCGTGCGGATACCGACGATATCCTGCAGTTCCTGTTTGGTGGCAGTCAACTCCTGTCTGGCATTTTCGATTTCCAGATAAGCGTTATTTAATTCTTCCTGGGTCAGAGCCGCCTGATCATAAGCCGCCTGCAGCTGTGCCAGAGAGGCCGCAAGATCCTCATTGGATTTCTCCAGTTCCGCCTTGGAAAGTTCCAGATCCTCTATCGTCTCATCCAGCTGACTCTGGGCCGTGCTAAGTTCCAGTCTGGTCTGATCCAGATCATTGGTTTTCTGTCTGTATATGGCAAGGGTAATTGCTATCATCAGAATAAAAATCAGCAGAAGCGCCGCCATCATGTCCGAATAAGACTGCCAGTAGCTGTGCTCCGCAAAAGCTTCCCTGTTCTTTCGCTTATTTCTCATATAAATTCCTCATCTGCCCGAATGTGTATATCTGACTGCTGATCTCATCGTTCATATCACTGCACGCATCTGCCAGCATTTTCTTCTGGTCCTCAAGTCCTTTTGCAAAATGTTCCTGCCTTTCCATGACCTTTGCAAGCGCATCCTGCACATTGCGGTTTACTTCTACCAGAGCGGTAACCGCTTCCACCATCTCCGCCGCGTTTCTTGCGCTGACTGCCTGCGACTCTCCCGCATTCTTCAACGCATTTCCGAGTTTCTTAAAGTCCGTATCCAGAGCGGCCTGCATCTGTTCCGTAAATTTATCTACAATGTGCTCCACCCCCGTGGTCTGTTCCGCCGCACTGCCCTTCATCAATTCCAGCATCTGTTTTAAGGAATTAGCCATTCCTGCCTGATAAACAAGCATGGTCGCGGTGCTTTCATCATCTTTCACAGTGTACGGCTGGGCGGTCTGACGGAACACATTCAGAAATTCATGCAGTGTCTCATAGGCATCCGACATAATGCTCCGGTAGGCAAGATTGAACACCAGCGAGAAAAAGATACCGTACACCGAAGTGTGAAACGCCACTTTCATACCGGAAAGCAGAGAACCTACATTATCGGATATGGTAAAAATATCGTCCCCGCTGAACGCTCCCAGCCCCATGGACAGTCCGAGAAACGTTCCCAGAATCCCCAGACCCGTCAGCGTACCGGAAACCCCGGAATTAAAGAAATTCATGCCGACTTTGTCCACCAGATCCTCATTGATATATTCTTCCAGATCACAGGATGCACCCGTACCCCGCTTCGTCTTCGCACCTTTTATGCGCATCCGGTACTTGTCAAACGCATCCTGCAGTACTTCTTCTTCAAAAACTTTGTCATTATCCCTGTATTTTCCCCAGAGATTCTTTCCCTCTGCTTCCCTGTATTCCTTCTGCAGACGGATCCCCACTTCTTCCAGTTCATAGGTGATCCTGTTCAGCCTGCCGAAGCTGATGGAAGATATCACAAAAAGAACCCCGATTATAATCAGGAAACCAACGTTGATCGCCAGATTTACAATGGAAATCTCTTCTCCGGTAAACACCCCGTTCAAATACAGTACAAATACAATAACAATGGCATACAAAAAATACAGTGCATAATACAGTTTACTCTTCATCCGTGCCCCATCCTTTTCTCTGCTGATACTTATCTGCCGATTCCGGCCGTTTTCTGTTAAGAATAATTTTTACAGTCAGCCTGAAAATTATTCTTACTGTCATTCTGAGAATTATTCTTATGTTTCCTGCCTTAAAACTACCACATTTCAGCCTGAATCTCAATAACCTTAAGGATATCTTAAATATTCTTTCCCTCTCTTGCAATATATACGTTTTTGTACGGGGCTGTCGCATGATCTGCCCCGGCTTTCCCTTCTTCACTCCCCGCGCTGAGATTTTACGTAATACTCTTCTTAAAAAAAACTAAATTTTTACCAGAAATTGGAAAAAATTGGAAATTATGTGCTACAATAACAATGTTTGTTCCTGTTGTCAAACGAAAACATGCTGATCATACAGCTCCGGGAGGAACGCTCCATGATGATAAAAGGATATGAGGAAAAGAATGTTTATGAGGCCGTACAGGAACGTTTCCATTACCTGTTCCGCGAATTTGAGAATATCTACGTGTCGTTCAGCGGCGGCAAGGACAGCGGTGTTTTACTGAACCTTCTGATGGACTTTAAACGCCGGTATTACCCCGAACGCCGTATCGGTGTCTTCCATCAGGACTTTGAGGCACAGTACAGCATGACTACGGAATATGTTACAAGAACCTTTAAAGCGTTGGAAGGGGAGTGCGATCTGTACTGGGTCTGCCTGCCCATGGCCACCAGAACAGCGCTCAGCAGTTATGAAATGTACTGGTATCCATGGGACGATAAGAAAGAGGAACTCTGGATCCGCCCCAGACCGAGACAGTCTTATGTGATCACATTGGACAATCCTTTTACCCATTACCGCTACCGGATGCATCAGGAAGACCTTGCAAAGCAGTTCGGACGGTTTTACAGGGAAACCCACGACTATCATAAGACGGTATGCCTGCTGGGTATCCGGGCTGACGAATCGCTTCAGCGATACAGCGGAATCGTAAATAAGAAATACGGCTACAACGGAGAATGCTGGATATCCAAGCAATTTAAAGATGTGTGGTGCGCCTCACCACTCTATGACTGGTCCAATCAGGATATCTGGGTGGCAAACTACAAATTCAACTACGACTACAACGCTCTCTATGACCTGTATCACAAGGCGGGACTTAAGATCAACCAGATGCGTGTGGCATCGCCTTTTAACGACTATTCCAAGGACGCTCTTAACCTGTACCGGGTAATCGATCCCGAAATCTGGACGAAGCTTGTGGGCCGTGTACGCGGAGCAAACTTCGGCTGCATCTACGGAAGAACCAAGGCCATGGGCTACCGCAATATCACACTGCCCGAAGGCCATACATGGGAATCTTATACAAAATTCCTGCTGGATACGCTTCCCGCAAGACTGCGCAACAACTATGTTAAAAAGTTCAACACCTCCATCAATTTCTGGCACAAGACCGGCGGCGGCCTGGATGAAAATGTGATCCAGGAGCTGATCGACCACGGATACAATATCCGCCGGAACGGTGTGTCAAACTACACACTGATGAAAAACTCAAGGATCGTTTTCGTCGGAAACATTCCCGACAACACAGACGACATCAAATCCACAAAGGACATCCCCAGCTGGAAACGGATGTGCTACTGCATTTTGAAAAACGACCATACCTGCCGCTTTATGGGCTTCGGCCTGACAAGGCAGGAACAGATACGAATCGATAAAATCAAGCGAAAATACGGAGAAATGATCAATGCCAAATGATATGTTTAAAAGCCCGGTTTACCATGTGGTCGCGGTTCCTTTTGAGAAGATCGTGCCCAACACCTACAATCCGAACAGCGTTGCACCCCCGGAGATGAAGCTGCTTTACGACAGCATCAAAGAGGACGGCTACACCATGCCCATCGTGTGTTATCACTATCCAAGGCAGGATGTATACGCAATCGTGGACGGTTTTCACCGCTGGCGGGTGATGAAGGAAAATATCGACATCTACGAGCGTGAGAACGGAATGATGCCCGTCACAGTGATTGATAAGCCTTTATCAAACCGTATGGCCAGTACGGTCAGGCACAATCGTGCCCGCGGCTCCCACGACGTGGATCTCATGAGCAATATCGTCAAAGAACTGCATGAATTGGGAAGAAGCGACGCCTGGATCGCAAAGCATCTGGGTATGGACAAGGATGAAATCCTGAGACTTAAGCAGATCAGCGGTCTTGCTGCACTCTTTAAAGACATCAACTTCGGCCAGGCGTGGAAACCGGTTGAAGGTGAACAGGAAAATGCCGTAGAACAGAATGTGCCGGATCCGGCCGAAGAGGCGCTGGACAAGGATGAAGACTGATACGCCTGCCCGGGCCATCAGCCTGCGGCTATTCTCTCCGCCAGTTCCATTGCCCGGCGCACTGCCGTATCCGAATTGTAATGCTGGTGTTCGCCCCATCTGCCCAGCCCGTATACCCCTCTCTCACTGCACCATACCAGCAGCCGCTTCATAACGTCTGGTTTTCCAATGGTATTCAGCGGATATGCGTATGTATTGACATATTGGAAACTGCCGCCGGCATCCCCCGCCATTCCCACCCGTTCCGTGTTGGTTTCCGTCCAGTATCCTCTGCTTCCCGGAAGAAAATTATGCCGCACCAGAATCCGGTGATACGCAAGAGCCGGATCCGGTTCATAGATCCAGTGAGCCTCTGTATCCAGTTTTTCAGTAAAATACGCCGTTCTGACAGATGTATGCCGCAGTTCTCTGACTGATTCCCTGATTTTTTCCGGCATCCCCTCCATAATCTCCAATTCCCGCCACGGTATGGTCGTGACGATAATGTCCGCCTGGTAGATGCTTCCGTCCCGTGTCGTAACCTTTTTATTGTTAAAATCAATTTTCCTGATCTGTTTTCCGTACTCGATCCGCTCTCCCAGCGCATCCGCCATTCTATTCCACAATTCTCCGTACCCGAAGCATTTCGGATAATAAAATCTCGCATGTCCCGGCTGGTTTCCATAAGCCTTTCCGGTAAGACAGCTCAGCAAAGTTTCCTCAAAGCTCACACTGGGAAGCTTTTCCATCCAGTATGTCCCCAGCAGATCCAGATCCTCCCCGAACATTTTCCGGTTATAAGGCAGCATATAATCCGCCGCAATCCGCGTACCCAGTTTCCAATAGATCCAGTCCACGAAGCCTTCCGGTTTTGCGGTTCCCGTATTGCATCCTGCCGTGGCGATGGATTTCAGATACTGTACCTGCTCGTTCACATCCATCTGCCAGATATTGGACTCTATGGGATGCTGGATCATAGTACCGCACAGGTCGATCCTGCTGTCCCTGTGGTACCGGTTCCACTCACTTTCCGGCATATACCGGAACAGAAACTCGTTTACTTTCCGGTCTCTCACATCGAGAAAATGTCCGCCCCCGATATCAAACGCGGCGCCGTCCACCTCCACGGACCGGCACAGTCCGCCCGCAGAAGCTTCTTTTTCCAACACTATAAAATCATCTTCCCCAAGGTTCAATAACGAATTGGCCATGGACAGCCCCGCCGGTCCTGCGCCTAAAATCAGATATTTCAAGCTGTCACCCTGCCTTTCCTTCTTTTCCATGCAAAAACAATCATACCGGCAGCCGTCGCCAGAGAAATCAGTTCACACACCCTCCAATACCCTGGCGGCTCAAATTTCACGCAGAAACTTCCCTCATAACCCGTAGGCAGAATCACCCGGATCCGCTTATTATCTGCCGGGACGACCGTAAGTTTTTGTCCTGTTTCCAGGTCTCTGGCCGCATAGCCTTTATAAAACAAAACAGGCACATCCACATACGTCTCTTCTGCACCCCTATTCCTGCAGGTCAGACGCACCATGCCTTCCCCTCTCTCATAATCCTGAACCTCCAGGCCGCCGCCCTCCTGCAGCGCGTCATAGGCAAAGGTTGTGCCGTCCGTTCCCGCCGGCAGATATTCCCCCACCTCGATCGCCCAGCTGTTAACCTCGTCACTTGTAATATACCTTGATACGCTGCGTTTTTCGTAATCCTGCAGAAAAAAATTGCCAGATATCAGCGTCAGAAGACCGATGGACAGGATTGCTCCATATAAAAATTCTTTCTTCTCACTGCGCCTCAACTCCCAGACAAGAAAAGCCGCCACAAACGCCCCCGTCACGGAGGCAATATTCAGAAAACGCCAGGGAAACTGGATGCTTCCCGTAACCCATGCAATCAAATCGCTTCTTTGCTGCAGAAAATCCCACGGAAACCATATCGTAGTCATACATAGAGACAAAATGCAGATTCCCATCGTCATAGCTGATGTCTTTCGAAGCCTCGACGTTTCCCCTTTATGATAAAAGCCGTATACCACATACAGGACAAGCGCCAGCATAATCCCCCCGCCAAGGGTATAAGACATCTCCACGCCAGGCGTATCGATTCCCCACTCCATTCCCGCACTGATGGACGCGCCCTCCGCATGTGGAAAAAAAGAAATCAGCTGGCTGATAAAGGTGCCATTTGCCGCAAATCTGCCTCTGGTATGAGTGCCCAGCGCACTCATTTTGTAATCAAACCGGAGGAAGTCCAGAAACGGCAGTAAAAACCAGAGGTTTACCAAAACCGTACATACCACCGCCTTTACAAACTGAAGCAGCACTTTCCTGCGCAGTGTGGTTTTGATCTTGATCACACAAACCAGCAGTGTAAACATAAAAACGATAAAAGTATTGATCACATGACATTGAATCAGGCCCGAAAAACCGATAAAGAGCCAGATCCATCCGCTCCCTGTCCCATGTTTCTCCTCTTCCGCTCCGGAAAAGATCTCATAAAGCCCGTACAGGACTGCCGGCAAAAACATCATCGCCGTGTACATCCCGACCGCACCAAACAAATGCATGGTGATCAGCCGCTGGGGCGCAAGCATATAGACTGCCATTCCCATAAACGCAGCCAACCGCTCCTTGCAGATCTTTTTCAGACAATGATATGTGATCAGGCAGGTGAAAAAATTGACCCCCAGAAGATAAAACTTATAAGCGCTCTGAGGTGAAAATCCGATGATCCTTAAGGCCGCCGGAAAATACAGAAAAAGTTCGCCATAAAAAACAGACGAGGCATAACCATAGCCGCTGCACCAATACCCCGGAAGGCGGACCGGAAACTGCCCGTCCTGAAGGGCATGGGTCAATGCCTCGATCCGGGCAAGATGAAAATCCAGATCTCCTTCTCCGTTTAAATAGAAGCTTAAGACCGGACCCGACGCAAGCAGGATCAACAGGGCACAGAGAAACATAATCGTCTTTGCGGACGGATCCAGGCCGTTCTTTCTTCTCTTCCGCCACAAAAGCAAGCCGTCTATGATACATGAAATACTGATGATAAAGAACAGCGTGACACACTTCCAATCCTTTGTCTCCCTGATCACAATACTGTTCACCAGCAAATAACCACTGCCGCCGTAGCGCACGCTCATCTGGTAGTCCGTAACCTTTAAAGGCGAATACATCCAGACCGTAACGCTGGTTTTCTCTTTTGGCAGACCCACGTGCTGTTTCCCGTAAATAATCTGGTATGTATTGTATTTCGCGCCGCTCGTATAAGTATTCAGGTTTTCATTTTCCGCATACTGAATGGTAATCTCGTAAGTTCCTCTGGAAAGATCCGTTTTCGGAGAATCAACTTTTAAATCCTCCAAATCCTGTTCCCCGTCCGGATACAAAGAATTGTCCAGATAATAACCATCTCCGTATTCTCCCAGGAAATCTTCCAGATAAATCCCGTTCTCCGACTCCAGTTCCTGCCCCGTAAAAGCATATTCTTTCTCCGGCGTCATACACAGCCATACTGCTGCCGCCGTCAAAACCGCCTCCAGTATCAGAATCCCCGCAAAAAACCGTCCGGATAATATTTTCCCTTTTGTTATCTTTCCTGCATCCATACTTTCTTTTGTCCTCTCTTATTTTTTACCCAAAACAGTATCAGAAGAATTGCCGTCATACATGAAATGACTTCACCTGCCCTCCAATACCAGGGCGGCTCGAACCTCACGTCAAAAGTTCCCCGATACCCGGCCGGAACCATGACCCGTACCCGCATATTGCCGGCAGGCAGAACATCCAGCCGCTGTCCCGTATCTACATCCCGTGCGGCATAGCCTTTATAATATAAAATAGGTACATCCAGACTGATCTCACGGTCTGCCGCATTTTCACAACACACCCTTACCCTTCCCTGTGCCCGTTCAAACCCTTCTATCGAAAGTCCCTCTCCGCCCTGAAGCCCGTCTCCGTAGAAAGTAGTCTCATCCGTCCCCGTAGGCATGTACTCCGCACAGCCCAGCCACCAGCTGTCGATCTCATAGGCCGTGGTATATCCGGGCTCGCTTTTTTTCTCATAATCCTGTAAAAAATAATCCGCCGACAGAAGCGTCAGAAATCCGACAGAAAGTAATACTCCGTAAAAAACCAGATGATTCTGCACGCCGCGCCTCAATTCAAAGATAAAAAAGGCCGCCGCAAAAGCCCCCGCCACGGTAGAAATCGTAAGAAAGCGCCAGGGAAACTGGATACTTCCCGTGACCCATGCAAATAAGTCGTTTCTCTGCTGCAGAAAGTCCCAGGGAAACCATGTGGTTGCCATAAGCATGGACAGCAGACATGCTCCCGTCAGCAGTCTTGACATCTGACGGCCGGCCTTTTTAGAGGCATCACTTCCACAGACTGTCCTTTTCCCTCTTTTTTTGTCATACAAACGATACACAGCAAAGAAAACCAATACCAGCATCATGCCGCCGCCCAGCGTATAGGACATTTCCATACCATTGTCCGTATCCCACATCTTTCCGGTAACGATGGATGCACCCTCACCCTGAGGAAAAAAAGAAATAAGCTGGCTGACAAAAACGGCATGGGAAGCAAACCGCCCTCTGCTGTGCACCCCAAGCCCGCTCACGTTATAATCAAACCCGATATATTCCAGAAACGGCAGCAGAAACCAGGCATTGATCAGCACCGTGCAGACCACTGCTCTTACAAACTGCAGCAGCACCTCTTTGGACAGCGTCTGCCTGATCCTGACCAGACAGATCAGCGCGGTGAATATGCCTGCCATAAAAGTGCTGATTACATGACATTGAATCAGACCCGAAAAACCCAGCGCAAGCCACTGCCAGCCCCGGCGCCTGCCATAGATCAAATACAGTCCGTAGATAATAAAAGGCATAAACGCCATCGCCGTATATTCTCCCACCGCAGCACGCAGATGCAAGGTAGACAGCCTGTACGGCGCAAGCATGTAAACTGCCGTCCCGACAAACGCGGACAGCCGTTCTCCAAGCATCTTTTTCAAACAATAATAAGCTGAAAAGCAGGTAAAAATATTGACCGCCAGCAGATAAAACTTATACGCATCCTGCGGAGAAAACCCAATGATTCTCAAGACTGCCGGCGCATACAGAAACAACTCCCCGTAAAGAACCGACGACGCATACCCGTAACCGCCGCACCAATACCCGGAAATCCGCACCGGAAACTGCCCCGTGGAAAGCGCCTGTCTGATCGCCTCGATCCGGCACAGATGAAACTGCAGGTCACCACCCGCGCCCAGATAAAAGCTCAGAACAGGCGCTGAGGACAGGACCACCAGCAGCACACACAGAAAAAATACCGTCTTTCCGGCTGCCTCTGATCTTAGCCCTGTACCATGTATCCCTGAAGCTCCTGCAGACTGCCTTCCGCTTTCCGCCACCGTAACCCCTGTCGCTGTCCTCTCATTCATCGATCCTGTCCCCCATGATTTCTCTTTCCCAAATCTCAAAATTCAAAGAATGCTGCCTGCAGCAAGTCCGCTCTGCTACGCCAGAAACAGCAGATTGTATACAAAAAGAGCCAACGGGATATATGCCACTGCCGCATTGAGAAACAGTCTGGCATAAGCATAGCCTCTGATAGACTTTTCCGTTTCATGGCCTGTTTTTTCCGGCATGTTCATCCACACAAAAGCAAGCATTGTCACGACAAATACGGCATTCAATGCTCCCACGTATTTTACGATGGATACCCGGTGGGCAAACTGTTCCAGCAGATAAGCTTCCTCCACCGCATTGTAATTACCGAAAAACTTTTCCAGCAGCATGTTGTGGCATCCGTATATCTCAAAGGCCCACGGGCGGCTTCCGTAATTAGACAATGTGACTGCGATCAGACCTGCCGTTTCAAACAAAACATTGTTTTTCAGGTTTGCCGTATTGTATACCAGCATAAGCGCTAAATACGGGCACAGATGCAGATACCAGTAGGAAGAGCTTTCGAAAGAAATAAAAAGACCGACCATCGCCGTCATCGGCACCCAGACCGCGTATTTGTGAAATTCTTCCACATCCTCAATCTCTTTGTGCAGATAACAGTACACGCAAAGCAATATGATCAGCACCAGCACAGTCGGAACATCGCCGTTCACAAAAGGAAACCGATTGACCGTCAGCCGATTGTAGATTTCAAGTTCAAACTGCTGCTTAATGGCCATTGCCGGTGAATGGGGAGAAAAGATGACAGCCTGTACAACTTTAAGCGCCCAGACAGCGGCCACAGAACCGCCGATCTTCCATAATTTCTTTTCCGCCAGCAAAAGCAGCGGTGCAAAAATAAAAAAGGCATACATTTTAAACATAACGGCAATCATAAACCAGAGCACAAACGGGATCCGCCGGCGTCTGATATACGCCCGCAGACCCAGTAATATAAAGGGTATGCCCAATATATCCGTCTGCCCGTTTATCCCGATCGCCGTAAAGACGCACATGGAAGACGCAAACAAAAAGGCTCCCCATCCGGCCTGCTGCCGGGATAGTCTGAGTTCTTTACAAATGGAATAGATAAGAACTGCACTGACAGCGAGCGCAGCCGGCAGCACTGATTTTCCATAGATTCTGGCCAGATAAAAAGCATTGACATCAAGCCCTTTGGAACCGCAGAAAATCCAAAGTGGAATTCCCCAGATGCCCAACACGATATACATCGGAAAATCATAGGTGGCATAGGCATAATTATGTGAGCCAAAACCAAAGGGATCACTCTCCACCAGATACTTCATATATTCATAGTAGGATGTCCATCCGCCATAATTTTTGACCGCTCCCATAAATCCCACTTCATAATTCACAATCGACATGGTATCACCGTAAAAATAACTCAGAAAGGGAATAGCAATCAGGATTCCCAGAATGATCCACTCCCACGGCTTCGGCGCTTTTGTACTGAAAAAAAATGTCTTTATCTTCGTCATAAGTTCTTTCATTTTAACCTCCATGTATATCACAATCCTGCTTGCGGTACTGCTTAAACAGAAAACTGCAAAATCTCAGTTTTCTGCAGAAATTTACGTATTTCCGGTGTTTTTAATGTTTTTCTCATGCTCTTTTAACCGGAATAAAATCCGCAGCGCCTCTGTCACTGATCCCGCATGAAGCCCGGATTTTGACCCCCGGTAATGAATCGGAACCTCCACCGCTTTTTTGTCCCGGCAATAATATCTCATCTCCGTCTGGTACATATGCCCCCTGGACAAAAATTCTCCCAGCTTCATTTCTTCCAGCACATTCCGCTGAAATCCCTCAAACCCGCTTGTCATATCCTGTAGTCTCGTGCCCAGCACCAGATTGGCCAGAACGGTTCCGCCTTTACTCAGCATTCTCCTGTAAACCGGGTCGTCTGTGACTTTCCCGCCTTTTATGAACCTGGATCCCCACACGCACTCATAGCCCTGTTCCAGCTTCTCAATAAATTCCGGCACCTGGGAGGGCAGATGGCTTCCCCCGCCGTCCATTTCTATGATCCACCCGGCGCCATCCTCCAGGGCACGCCTGAAACCCTCCAGATAACAACTGATAACCCCGTAGGATTTTTCATGGTAAATATACCGGATTTTTCCTTCCGTCTTTTTTTCATACTCTTTCACAATGTCCGCCGTCCGATCCCTGGAATAGCCATCCATCACAACATACAAATACAAAGAATCATAGGGCAGCCCAAGGATTCCCTCTAAAACCTGCTCCATGGATTCCTCTTCATTTGCCACAGGCATCACAATAACCGTCTTTTCCATCTCTGTTTCCTCTTCCGTAGAGATTCCTCATCCCCCGTCTGTCCCTCTCTTTACACAACGCTGGAATATCTGTTTTTCTGGATTCCCCAACATAACTCAGCTAAATATATCACGCAATACCCCTTTTAGTCAATATAAATACCCCTTTTAGATGTTTTTTCTATTCCCATGCTCTCTGTACAATAAAGATGGGAATACTCATGTTGGAGGGTAATCATATGGATTATAAAAAATTAGGAAGAAGAATCCGGGAAGAGCGTCAGAATCTGGGGCTTACCCAGGCTGAACTTGCAGAAGATATCGATATTTCAGATACATACATGGGCGCTATCGAACGAGGAGAACGAAGCCTTACCCTGGACACACTGGTAAGGCTCGTTAACAGACTCGGCGTGACTGTTGACTACATGCTCACCGATTCAGTGGAAGACAACAATGCCAATATAACAGAACAGTTTAAGCAGATTATTGACTGTCAGCCGCTGAAGCGCAAGCAGATGGCTATCAGTATCCTACGCATGATTTTTACCTGTCTGGATCAGGAAGACAGTTAGCGGGCTGCCGCAGGCCTGATGTACCGGTTCGCAGGCTTCTCACAAAAGCAATGTCATCGAGCAGCCGCCTGACTGCCTCATTGATCAGCAGCTCTGCAGATACGGAATACTCCGCACAGAGAATGCTCAGTTTGTCATAGACCATCGGATCCGTGAGCCGAACCGTAAAGCTTTCCGTCATTTCCCTTCTTTTTCTGTTGTCACTTCGGCTTTCTTTCATCATTTGCAGAACCTCCTCCTTTTTTATACAGACCCGGCCGGATCCTTGCCCATGAGCACAAAAAAACGAGCAGAGCTCGTTTTTTTACCGCGGCGGCGCAGGGATCTTACCCGTGTCTTCTATTACTATATACCTGTTTCACCGTGAACAGACAGTTTAATTACCCTTCCGGCCGATTTTCTTCAGACCGCCGGCCGCCGGATTATCCAGTAGTTCCCCCTCCTCAGAAAACCGCGAACCGTGACAGGGGCAGTCCCATGAATGTTCCGCCCTGTTCCACTTCAGAGCACATCCCAGATGAGGACATCTGGGCACCGTGGGCGTAAGCATATTAAGGACAGCTTCTGCACCGTTGCAGGCTAACTGCTTCGTCCAGATGCTCCTGGCCGGATGAAGCAGTTCCGCATAGGGATTCTCAATGCCCTGTACCAGATCAGTCAGCACCATGGCAGATACCATAGCAGATGTTATTCCCCATTTCCGAAAACCGGTGGCAACGTAACAATCCGGCATGGCCGGAGAATAAACGCCGATATAGGGTACTTCGTCCAGAGGCATACAGTCCTGGGCCGCCCAGTGATACCGCTCTACGGCACGGGGATAGTACCGCTCGGCAAAATCCCTCAGTTCCTGCCAGTTTCCTCCTTTTTTGCCGGTTCTGTGACTGCCGCCGCCTACCAGAAGCAGATCCTTATATCCTCTGAAAGACATGCCTTTCTTTGCCTCATCCACATACATTCCCTTAAGCTGTGCCGCCTGTTCCAGCGCGATCACGTAGGAACGGTGCTGATACAGTTTGAGAAAATACCATCCATGCTTATTATCAACAGGAAAATGCGTGGCAAAAACAGCTTTCTGATAAGCAATGCTGCCCTCCTTCGTGAGCGCCTTTCCAGGCAGCAGCTGTGTGACAAAAGAATGCTCAAAGATATTCAGTCCGCCTGCTATCCCGGCAAGAAACCTGAGCGGATGAAACTGGGCCTGCCGCTGCATTCTGACTGCTCCTACCGTGGAAAAAGGAAGTTCCACGGGATCCACCACCTTATCATCCAGCCCCAGCATTCCGTAGGCCTCCGCCTCCTGTTCCAGTTTCCTCCGGTTATCCATGGAATACACATAGGCCGTTTTCTCCGCAAAGTCACAGGGTATCTCCGCCGCCAGCTCAGCATACTTCGCCACCGCTTCCTGATTGGCTTCCAGATAAAGCTTGGCCCGCTCAAGCCCCGCCCGCCTGATCAGCTTCGCATAAGTCAGCCCGTGCTGTGCCGTGATCTTGGCCGTTGTATTACCGGTCACACCATGACAGATGCTTTCCCCTTCCACCAGCATATAGTCAATGCCCCTCTCCTGTAAAAAGTGTGCACACAAAATGCCCGTGATTCCTCCGCCGATGATCAGTACGTCGGTTTTCACATTTCCTTCCAGCCTCTGAAACTGCGGAAGTTCCGCCGTTCTACTCCAAACAGATTCCATCAAAAATACCCTGGCCCTTTCCTGCATTTTACCTAAAAACTCTTCCCGCTCTTCTCTTTGCATGTAACCGGTGCATCCGCACCTCAAACTTAAAAACCCGAATCGTTTTCCTTTCCTGTTAATCATGTACATAAAGCTGCATCTTTATACCGGCCGGACATTTTATGGCTTTGCAATATATACGTTTTCGTACAGACTTAGCCGTAAATGCCAAGTCCTGTGCGGACAGTAACCTGGCTTTCTTCATTATTAAAACGCACCTTGAATTTTTCATACGATAGGAGTAAAATGTAGTGGGATTTTACTATTCTGCGACGGGGTATGACCCTTCCGGCAGTAATTCTCTATAACCAAAGAAAGGACACTTTGCACAATGAAAAAGAATCAAAACAAATGGGTATGTGCCGCAATCCCGGCGCTCCTGCTCCACTGCAGTATCGGTACAGTCTACTGCTGGTCCATCTTCAGCCAGGAGATCGCAGACTATATCGGTTTCAGCAAGGGTGCAACCGAGTGGGCGTTCAGCTTCGCGATCTTCTTTTTAGGAATGTCAGCGGCATTTTTAGGAAACGTTGTTGAGAAGGATATTCACAAATCCTCTCTGATCGCTGCAATCTGTTTTGCGGCAGGTATGGCAGGCACCGGATTTTTCATCTATTATGGCGGACAGAATCCCCAGAGTCCGGTAGCACTGATCGGTATTTACATATGTTACGGTTTCATCATGGGCGTGGGCCTGGGAACCGGATACTTGTCACCGGTAAAAACACTGATGCTCTGGTTTGAGGATCGTAAGGGCCTCGCAACCGGACTCGCCGTTGCAGGCTTCGGCGCTGCCAAGGCCATCGCAAGCCCCATCATGCAGGCAATGCTGGATAACCTTGGTGACGGCGGCATCTACAAGATGTTCCTGATCCTGGCAGTAGTATACTTCATCATGATGTTTGCGGGACATATCCTGCTCAAGAAACCCGAAGGCTGGCATGAGCCTCAGAAGAAAGAAAAAGGCCAGGGCATTATGTCTGTCATCAAGACCAGACCCGTTGCCAACTATATCGGTATCTGGCTGATGTTCTACATCAACATCACCTGCGGCCTTGCACTGATCTCCCAGGAGAAAATGATCGTGAAATGTATCGGTCTGGCAGGTGTTGTAGGCGTTATCTCCACCGTTTCCGCTGTTTTCAATGCCGGCGGACGTCTGGGCTTCTCCGCATGGGCGGACACCATGAAAGACCGTAACACGATCTACAAGATTATTTTCGTGCTCTCCATCATCTTTACCGCGCTGGTAATGCTGACAGGCGGCATCAAGAACGGCCAGGGAAATATCCTTCTGATCGTTCTCGTTCTCGGTCTGATCTTCGTTGTCAATGCTGGTTACGGCGGCGGCTTCTCCAATGTACCGACGCTTCTCTCCGACCATTACGGCATGGGCAGCATCAGCGCACTGCACGGAATCACTTTGTCGGCATGGGCATTTGCGGGACTGACAGGTAACCAGGTGGCAAACCTGATCGTAAACAAAACCGGTGAGTTTATGACCGACTCACACGGCAACAGCATCAATCCTGTGGGATACCAGAACGTATTATACCTGACCATCGTGCTCTATATCGTAGCACTGCTGATGAGTATCTTCCTGGTGCGGCCAATGGATAAGGATGCCAAGACCCGATAAAAAAAGTAATTTGCTTCGCAAATAACTTTGAGTAATTTGCTTCGCAAATTAACTTTGCGAGATCCGCTTCGCGGACTCGATTAAACTCAAAATAATAAGAAGACCGGCTCGGACAGTCCGGTATGTTTCCTGTCTTTTTGGCATGGAAGATACCTCTGTCAGCCGGTTTTTTTGTATGCAGTCATATACAATCTATATGCTTTGGTTTATATTCAGGGATTTATGTACAATAATAAATTCTTTTAAAAGTGAATCATTCTGTTTCTGTACAGCGTTTTATTAATATCTTCTATAGATCTGCACCGCATTTTGTACATGGTCGGATTTATGTCCGGGGTTTGTGGCAGGTTTTTGCAGGACACTCATGTAGAAAGCCTGCCTGTATCGCACGGTACATCTATCCGCCAGATTATGCAATGAGGCCGGGGAAAAGGAAAACATTTTGGCACGTGAGGACGAATTGATCAGAGAAATTCATAACGGCCGGCGGGAATGCCTGGATGAACTGATAGCACTGTACTATCCGGCGATTCTGCGCTACTGCCTGTGGCACATGCCAGACAGGGAAAGCGCACTGGATGCCACCCAGGAAACATTTCTTAAGCTGATCCGGTTTATACACCGCTATGACCATAAAGGTCAATTCCGGGCTTTTCTCTACCGGATTGCCTCCAATACATGCATTGACATGCTGCGGCGCTCTCCGGCAGCAGAGCCCCTGACCGAAGAATTATCTCAAACGGCCGGTGTTTCCGATGCTGCCTATGAAATCATCGAAAAGCGGCAGCAGCTGACGGCAATGTTGACCTGTCTGGACAGCGAAACCAGGGAACTTGTTCTTTTAAAATACGGGCAGGAACTTACTCTCCGTGAAATTGCCTCCATTACCGGAATGCCTCTGCGCACCATACAGACAAAGCTCCGCCGTGCACTGGCAAAAATGCGTCTGCATTTCCCGGACAGTTCGGTATAGACGCCCCGGCTGCTGTCAGACACCGCAACCCGAAAACCCTGTCATAAACGAGCACCTATACGCAAGGAGTCGCCATGAGGAACAGAATCTATCAAAACAACGTTTTTGCAATCGAGCAGGACATTCCCTATGCATCTCATATGCAGGAAACCATCCGGCTGGCTCAGGATCGCTTTCAAAACCGCCGTCCCACCCTTTCTTTCGGCCGGCTGATCATGAAGCAGCTTAAGTTTCTGGCCTGGAAGATCTGGATGGTACAGGGCATGACACTGGCTATCCTGTGCTGCCTGTTCATCCATACCTTCGAAGTCCGCTATTGGAGCGGAACCGCACTTTCGAAATTCCTGTGCTGCTGCAGCGGCATCATCGTTTTCTGTGCCGTTCCTGTATCGAAAAGGGCCAAACGATACCACATGGCAGAACTGGAACAGTCCACCCTCTATTCCGTGAAAGGCTGCCTGCTGTCCCAGCTTCTTTTCATCGGTATCGGAGATCTGGGAATGCTGTCTATTCTTGCGGTTACCGCCCGGAGTTACGATTTGACCCATAAGGTCATCTTCTTATCCCTCGTCATTCCGTTTCTGACGTCCGCGTCAGCCTGCCTGATGCTGTGGATACGCTCCACGCCGCAGTTTTTTGAACGTGCTGTAATCCTGTTCTGCATTTTGCCACCGCTATTGACCATTTTAGTCATAGAAAAATATGAAACCGCTTTTTTTGATATTGAGTCAATCTATCAATATCTCTACGCAGCCCTTTGTGTGGGTATCTTGTTTTACGGCTGCAGAAACCTGTATACCAGAAACAATACGGAAAATATGCTTCCGTGAGAAGCATGGATCCTTTTGCGGCTTTGCGTTAGCAAAGTCATGTCACCTGTCGCGAAAACGCTTCGGAATGGAGGATTTTATGGAAATCACTTTGGAAAATGTATCAAAACATTTTAAGAACAAACAGAACAAAAACCAGACCAAAAAAGCAGTGGAAAACGTAAATCTGCACTTTACACCCGGCGTCTGGGGACTTCTGGGCGCCAACGGCTCAGGCAAGACCACCCTGATGCGCATGATCTGCGGTATCATGACCCCCACCTCCGGACGGATCTGTTATGACGGCGTTGATATCAGGCAGCTTGGCGACTGCTATCGGGAAATCATTGGCTATCTTCCGCAGGAATTCGGTTTTTATCCGGAGTTTACAGTACAGCAGTATCTGGAATATATCTCCGCCCTCAAAGGTTTGACAGACAGACAGGCGAAAGACAAAATTGATGAACTGCTCTCGCTGCTTTCCCTGGAAGATGTCCGCAAAAAGAAGATCATCAAACTCTCCGGCGGCATGAAACGGCGCGTGGGCATCGGGCAGGCACTGTTAAATGACCCGCAGTTCCTCATACTGGATGAACCTACCAGCGGACTGGATCCGGGAGAACGAGTGCGTTTCCGCAATCTACTCTCAGAATTTGCCAAGGATCGCATTGTGCTGATCTCCACCCACATTGTCTCGGACGTGGAATACATCGCAACCCAGAACGCCATCATGAAAAACGGCAGCATCCTGCAGACCGGCACCACACAGGAATTATTAGCCCAGATGCACGGAAAAGTATTCCAGGCTGCCATTTGTCCGCAGGAACTCAGCCGTCTGGAATCCAGAGTGCAGGTCGTCAATCTGCGCAACGAAGAAGACGACACCGTCTGCCTCAGATATATGGGCCGGCAGGAAGATATTCCCGGTGCCGAACCTCAGCCACCCTGTCTGGAAGACCTGTATTTATATTTATTTCCTAAAGCATGAAATTTAAAAGCATGAACTTATAGTAAACGCCATGACAAATTTCTGCTTCCGACTCCTGCAAAGCCATATACAGGAGCTTTTGCAAGTCATTAAGCAAGTTTTTTATGTCGTTAACCTGGCAGTACTGCACTTGAAAGTATTTACATCCTGTCAACAATATTCAGTAAAGGAGCATTACACACTATGTTCAGATTATGGAAAAAAGAAATGAAACGGATCCTGCAGACCAGAAGTTCCCTGCTTTTTCTGGCAGGCGCTTTGATCCTGTCTGTGTTTATGGCCTATGTGCCCGTCACTTTCGAACGTTTTTCCTATGAAGAAAACGGACAGAAAATCACCCTGAACGGCAGAGAAGCACTGGCTGTCAAAAAAGACCTGCAAAGTCCTAACGCCGGAGAGGTTACTCCTGAAAAACTGGCTGCCGGGCTGGCCGTTTATCAGCGCTGTCTTACAGCCTACGGAGATTTCTACAGCGGTGAATTCCCGCTCAATGTGCATAACAACGAAATTCTGCCATGGATGGCGATGGTCACCAGACTGCTTGAAATCATGGCGGATTCCGAAACCGGAATAGCGCCTGAATATGCGCAGATCACAGAGGCGGATGCCTTGAATTTTTATGACCGCTGCCGCACCCATGTGACCGATCTGATGAATCTGGAATACAGAGACAATCCGGCAGTAAAGAAGATTGCCGGCAAAATGTATGACAAAGTACAGGGGCCTTTTTACTATTATCCGGGCTACAATACGAATATGACAGAGTATGTAGGGATGTATCTTTTTCTCCTCATGTTCCTGTGTGTCATGGTCACAACACCGCTATTCTGCAGTGAATACCAGACCGGAGCCGATGACATCCTGCGCAGCACGAAATACGGCAGACGTACACTGGCATTCATAAAAATCCTCTGTGCCATCCCCATCAGCATTGCCGCATTTACGCTGTGCATGACTGTCTTTATGGTCATTTCCAACAGCCTTTTCGGGTGGGAATGCCGGCGTACTTCCATCCAGATCCTCTTCTCGGCAGCCACTCTGCTGCCCCTTGACGTCGGCGGAATGCAGAATCTGATCATGCTTGCGGGTTTCGTGACACTGCTCTCCTGTGTGAGCTTTACCCTGTTCCTGTCATCTGCCTGCAAAAACACGACTATCGCCACGGGGCTTTCCATCATGTTCTGCCTGCTGCCCTCCATCCTGTACACCATGACCGGCAGCAGTTTCTCAGCCTACTTGCGAATTTTGCTGCCCTCCGGCGGCCTGGGCGGAACCAATGCTTTTGTCTACGCCCTGACCAGCTATTTTGAATTTCTGAAAATAGGACCCGCCACGGTGTGGACTCCCTGGCTGCTTCTCACCGTTCCGGCTGTGGAGATCCCGCTTTTCCTCTGGCTGACGGTACGCACCTACTGCCGGCGCAGTTTGTAATATACCGGCACTCCTCGTATTACAGGCCGGATCCGTTGTGAAAAGTAAAATATCCGGTATACTACCGGCATACTATAGGCAGCTAGATTGACAGAAAAGCAGCCAACCTTACCGCGTAGCTGCTTTTTTGTCCTCCTGCCTCTGTATGATAAGCCCGCAGGCCAGCAAGACCAAATTAAGATCCACCGTACCCGTTATGTTAAAGTTTAAGGAAGTCCAGGCATATGTATCCTGTATTTCATCGACCGCTCCATATTTTTCGTTATCAGATAAAGTGACTTCCAGCGTGTAGGGATGCTCCGCATCATACTCGAAAGCTCCGCTGACTGCCGCAAAATAAATCCCCGTCTCGACCGCGCATACAACATTCTTTGCATTTTCAGATGATGACATCCGGTCAATCATCGTAATACGCCCCCGCTCACTGTCATATCGATATAAGTACATGGCATAATCAACTTCCCGTGAATCATCAAAACTTAATTCCAGCGTCAGCCTGCCCTCGTCTGATGCGAATGCATACCACCTCTGCTGCCCCGCTTCTTCAAGCACGTCATCGGCCGTAGAATTGACCGGTATGATTCTGGCATGATGAAAATCCGTGTTCACAACGGCCAGCCCCTTTTCTGCCGGAATGCCTAAACCGATCCCCCTGTCTTTGGCGCTGACCGCTAACGTAATACAAAAAAGACCCATCATGATAATATACGACATAAGTATCCTCTTCCATCGTTTTCCCATTTGCCTGCATCCTTTCCTCTTACCGCTTTTCAATGCTAGTACAACGAATATTAATTAACTGACACATTGACTTGCCTGACTTTTCATCTGCTTCGTTGTTGTCAATCGACGTAGCCACCGCTACGCCTCATTCCTCCGCCTTGCATATGAAATAATCATTCTGCGCCAATGTATCAGAAATTAATTATTCGTTGTACTAGATACATCTTCTCTTGTAAATAATTTGTTTGTAGACTATTTTTAATAGTCATTTACACTTTATCATATCGACTACAGTGTGTCAACATTTTTTATACATATAAGCTACGTATGTTTAGTATGGCAATATTTTTTATACACATAATCTGTGCATGTTTATTTAGAAAAAAGAGTACCGAATATTTTTATAATGCGATGGCCATACAGACTATATAGATTTTCAAATTCAAATCATCTATATAGCCTGCCAGAATAATTCATAATATGACGCTTGATTTTATTCGAATATACAAGTATAATTGCACCGGTAATACAAGACCCGTTTATACAATCAAACAAAAAGCAAATATAACTTCTCATACTCTCTTTTTTGTGCATGAAAAGAGAGGCCGTAAGCAATCTGAAAAAGTATAATAGTCACCAAAAAGGAGGCAAAAGAAATGGAATGGATCGAAAGACTTGATAAAACAATTTCCTATATTGAGGAACATCTTAGTCTTATCCCCCATCAGCTTTAAAATAACGATCACAGGTGCAGAGGAATTGAATTATCGAATTGAAGTTAAAGATTCCTTTCGTATTGTGGGTGTATCCTGCCCGTTGGATAAAGAACTGGAAAATAATTTCAAAACCGTGCCGCAAATGTGGCAAAACGCTGCAATGAACGGCACATTTGAAAAAATTACACCGTTGATGAATAATCAGCCTATGGGCGTTCTGGGCGTAAGTGTTTGCAATGACAACGAAGACTGGCGATATTTCATAGCTGTATCTTCATCTATTGATGCCGACAGTTCTTTAGAGGAATATGTTATTCCTGCCTGCACATGGGCTGTTTTTAGCGGCGCTGGTACAGGTATTTCAATCCAGGAATTAGAACAACGCATTATCAGAGAATGGCTTCCGACCGAAACCCCTGCCGGGGGATTCATATGACAGATCAATATTATGATGAATTTTTAGAAATTACAGGTTCAAGCAGAAATTTTATTGAAGATATAAACGACTTTCTTTTAGATCATAACTGCAAACGTGAAATAAAAACTGCCAAAAGCGGCTTCACAGTTTCCTACCTTTTTCAAGATGCAAAAAGGACCCTGGCTACTTTTGTCTGCAGAAAAACGGGAATAAAGATCAGAATTCACCCGCAGCGTCTTAATGAGTATATGGAATTTTTGGACACGCTTCCGACAAAGATGAAAAAGGAAATTGCAAAAGCGTCTGTCTGCAAACGCCTTGTGAATCCCGATGACTGCAATCCGAAATGTGTTATGGGCTATGACTTCATCATGGACCAGGAACGCTATCAAAAATGCAGATACATGGCTTTTTTACTGACTATAACTGAAGAAAGCGTTTCGTATATCATGAAATTTTTACAAAATGAGCTAACGCCATAAAAATCAAACCACCCGGCCTGATTGCAGAACATATCCGGAAATCAGGCCGGGGCAAAACCTTGGAACTCCACCAGAATATAACCTGGTAAATTTATAAGTGTTCCGCATACCAGAACCCAATTCATCTGCAAGCCCAACTTCTCTAAAGACCTTAGAGATTGCCGGATTCTTGGGAAACGGCTCAAATGTATTCAAATTCAGGTTTCCATACCCATGCGTCCTATTGCTGTTTTCCGTAAATATCCTATCCTTCTCAATCACCATTTTAGCAACATAACCCCTTGAATAGTCACGGTGAGCCAGACTGTTTGAAATAATTTCCCTTAAATTTCCAGTAATTCTTTTTCGTTCAATTCGCGACCTCCCTGATGGAAGTAGAGACCGGATCGCCCCGTGACAGAGACGGGTCATTTGAGCCGCAGCTCATTTCCAAGCGTTCTAAAAAAGTGAGGCACTGAGGGCAAAGTTTTATTCATGTATGCAAAGGGAATGAGCCAGCGAAATATTGCCGGTACGATCTAGGATATCTATGATTTTGAGATATCTCATGAAACGATCCCCAATATCACAGATCAGATAATAGAAACAGCAAACGAATGGCAGAACCACCCGGCCTGATTGCAGAACATATCCGAAAAACAAGCCGGGTGAATACAGTGTTTATACTCCGTAACCATCAAATAGTAATATACTCCTACTCCCATCTGGGTATATAATTTCCAAACATATTATTGATGCCGCTGCAAGTTGAATACATCATTGTAAAGAGGGCAATATTACTCAGAAAATGACTGTAATCCTGACCGTTACCGGATTCCCTCAGGCTTTCCGTCAGTAAATCCTGCAAAGAATAAATCTGTCCCTTAAGACTTCCGCCCTTGGAGATATAAAAAGGAATTTCTCTGACATATTCACGACCATTCATCGTAACCGATAAATATCCCTTTTCACCTGAGTAAACCATATCCATGGAAAAATTCTCTTTATAAAAAAGCTTAAAATCTCTGGGCGGCTCTACAGACTCATCTGCCATGCTTGCCCTTCCCGTCTGATTTCGAAACTGAAAATTCCAGCCGCTATTAAAATCAAATCCACCATCCAATGTCAAGCGCGAATTAGCCTCTATCTCATCCGGATCAAGTGCAGAAAGTTCCCATTGCTCTGCGAAATCACTCAATATCCCTCTCAGCATATTATTTCCGTCAACACATTTATAATAATAATCTGAATTATAATAAACCCAGTCCAACTGTTTCCCACCATACTTACTGTTGAGTGCTTCCCCTTCCAGATAATTCGACTGGCATGCCGCTCTCTGGTTCTCCTTTGCAAATATTTCATACACCTGCCTTACAATCTGCCGATTAGCCTCTGGATTCACCCCGGTAGTTTGATTTCGTTGTGTTCTGTAAGAGCGCATGGAGGAGCAGCACTTCTCGAAGAATGCCCGCACATCATCCTGACTGATCTTGCCGGCATAGAAATCTGACATACAGTCTCCAATTTCGTCCTGCATGTCATACCCGAACTGATCTCCAAATACACTTTTGGGCATTCCCGTAACAATCCGGCAATCAACATAATTTTCATAAGCAACCTGTGAAAGGTCACTTCTGGTAAAAGTGTCTGTAAATCCAGGCTTCGCATCCTGCAAAATCCGATCCGCTTTCTCTTTCATTTCCGGCGACAATTCATCATACCGATAGAAACGTATCTCCTGAATATTTTTGATGTTATTCCCCGTGTCCATGCCATACCTCCTTATTATGTAATGCCGTGACGGCTGGTTATAACGCGCCATCACGGTATTATTGACAAATCCATACACTTTGATTTTCGCGCCCGCATAACCTTTCCTCACAAACATACCGTTGCAGAATTTATATCGGTAAAATCGAGAGAAAAATTATATAATGTTTGTTATCATGATGTTATTACAAGCCAAATATTAGATTTTAAATCTGCAATTTTTTTCTTTTCCGTGACCAGTCACTGATTCTATTATC
>ERZ808035.319-NODE-319-length-49446-cov-7.156232_pt1 | contig 49446 bp, 73 predicted proteins | sample MGYA00380189_ERZ808035 | MGnify/ENA primary metagenome ERZ808035 (study PRJEB31490, sample SAMN06133407) | mouse gut metagenome | isolation source: M5_1 | host: mice | place: China: Chengdu | collected 2015-05 ... | reverse complement strand
ATTCAAGGCTATAACGGGGCCTTAACCGTATTATGTAAATTGCAAATACCCCCCCCCCGAACCACGCCGAACAAATAACCGTTCTGTTGCCTTTATGCGGCTGGCCTTGTCAAGCGTTGTCGTGCGTTCCATTTCCCATATGCAGATAAAATCATCAGGCGCGGCGTATTCGCTGCATATAACAATATTGTTTTCGCTCATTTTCCGCACCCATTCCCAATAGCGGGAATGATTAAAGCTGCCTATATACTTTGTAGTTCCCTCATATGGCGGATCGCAATAAACCAAGCAGCCGGAAAGATTGATTTCTTCATAGCTTTTAGCCTGAAAAACCACATCCGCCAGGGCGGGGATCTGTTTTAAGACATTTCTAACGGCTTCATCGTAATAATTCCGAATTTCGCCGGTTTTGGTCTTTACGGTTCCGGCATATCCCCCGAACCATTTTGCGTTATATGTGGCGCAAAATCCCGCAAGTGCAACCACTTCCGGCCGGAATAGTTCTTTATAATCTTTGATCTGTGTATACAGTTCTTTGGACATTGGAACCATTCCGGGATTCCATCCAGTTTGCAGGGCTTGCCAGAATCCGATCAAATACTCGTTATTGTCATAGCCGATCCGCTTGTTACAATGTACTTTGTCAATCAGATTCCCGCCGCCAACAAACGGTTCAACATAGGTTTCAATACCGTTTCTGTCAATGGCTCCCTGGATGATAGGAAGAATGTGTCTGCTGATTCTGGCCTTGCTTCCGACATATTTCATAGTTACCCCTATTCTGTTGTCAATGTGCGCTTATTTCCAGCATATAGCCGCCGATTGCAGTCGGTTTTAACTATATAATCAATGGCCTGTCACGGGCCGCCTTTGCGCCCTGTGCGTATACAATACCAGCTTCCATTCCGTTCATGTATGCCAGCATAACAGCACAAAATATATTGCGTTTTCCTTCGGAAATACTGTTAATCAGTTGGCATAATTTTTCAGCGTCGGAAATTTGCTCCGGCGTGTAATCTCTTTGTTGTTTCATGTGCCTAATTCCTTATTGAATTTTGCTTATTTCCAGCCACAAGCCGCTGATTGCAGTCAGTTACCGGCTATATGGTCAACAGCCCCGGAATGGGCTGTTATACGGCTAATCATGTGGTTGTCAGTCAGGCGATCGGAACTGCCGCCGGAACCGCGCCGCGGTCAAGCCCTTTAGCAAACTTGACGCCCTGAAGGAAAATCAACATTTCCTTTTTTTCATCAGTTGTCAATTCATCCAGTAAATCCATAACTTCAGCCGCTTCAGACTTGTTTTCAATTTTCAACAAGGTTTTTATCTGTTTTGCCATCGTTCCACCCCCCCCTCTCAAAATCATTAGCAGTTAAAGGTTTTTATGTAGAATACTGTCAAATATTCTACAAATCGTGTTAGGCGTAGTCTAACACGATTTGTAGAATACTGTCAAATATTCTACAAATCGTGTTAGGCGTAGTCTAACACGATTTTTCGCCATTTTTGGCTTCATAAGTACAAATTGCTTTTTTGTTTTGTCCTTATACGCCCATATTACATCGCAAAAATGTCCTTGTCAAGCCCTTTTTGCAATAAAAAATTTTTTTATGTCTTGACTAAACCATTTTTTGTATGTATAGTGTGAATATAGCCACATGGAAGGAGGTTAGAAACGTGGAATTATATGAGAGGATTAGGGATCTTCGAAAAAACTATCTGCATTTATCCCAAACAGAATTTGGCGATAAATTAGGCGTTAGCCGATCTGTAATAAAAAACATAGAATTAAATGCTTTAGCGAAGCCAGATCAAAAACTATCCCTATTAAAACTGATATGTAAAGAATTTTCTGTAAACGAAGAATGGTTGATGAATGGTGCAGAACCTATGTTCATAGAACCAGACACATTCAGCCTGGATGATTTCGTAAGATCTCACGGTGCAACGGATCTTGAATTGGAGATCATTAAAATGTACTTTGAATTAGATTCCAGTACTAGGAAAACGATTATGGAACATTTCAGAAGTCATATGCTGGCCCTACATACCGCGGAAACACCTGAACCGACAACGGAAGAATTGGAAGCTGAATATAAAAAAAGTCGCTTAAATTCTGCGCCGAAAATGGGATCATCTGCTTCGAATACTACAAAAGGAATAGGGAACGCAAAAGAAGCATAAATAGCTTGATAGCTAGGAAGGTTGAAGATATGAGTTTATTAGAATCATTAAAAAGGCTACTGCCAGCACCGGAACGTGTTTCCGAAAAAGTAGATAGTCAGATAACAAATACCCCACCCGCAAAGTTTAACGACAATTTGAATTACATGTTGTTTAGCGGCGAAGGAACATATGAGAAAACCGGAAGAAAAAGGAAATTCAAGATTGAAGCATTTTCGGAACCCGAAGCCATTCAGGAATTGGAATCTTCCGGTTATGTTCCTGGCACAATCAATATTTGTCGTGTGCCATTCGATCCGCCCAGCGAAGAACAAATTGCAGCTATGAAAAAGCATAAAAACAGGATTCCACAAAACGCTTGTAAAGATGATATTTCTTTCCTGATAGAAAAAGCGATGTATGATCAGCGGAACCCGGATAAACAGCTAATAGACTTTGCAAACGGTCAAAAGGTCAAATTCTCTTACTATACCGGGGAACAGTCGTTGTACGATCGTATCTGGAATAAATTTTCACTCGAAGAAAAATTCGCCTTTTACCTAGCATGCGTAAAAAAAGATAAAACAACCGCCTGGAATTTTGGCGATTTTGACCGCTATAAAAATATGGCTCCGGAATACCTGAACGATGATAAATTTATGAATTCATTCAAGCGATATTCAGGTAAAGGAAATCATTTTCGCGGATTTATGGAAGATACTACCAGCCGGAACACAAATTGTTATAAAATAGCCACTTCAATAATTTAACAATAAGGGGGCTTTCGTGAAAATATTTAATATATTGCTTATTGCCGCCGCGCTTTTTGTCCTGGTATGGGCGAATAAGATCCGGATCTATCTGAAATGGCAAAAGAAAGCGGAAACAGAAAAGAAGCCGTTTTACCGATGGCCGAAAAGCGTCCATCAGGAACCGGAACAAAGAAAGCGGCTCCGGCAAGCGCAAACGGAAAATTTTCAGGTTGAAGCCGTCGGAAAGAACGGCGGGAAAATCTGCCACATGAAAGCAGCTTCAGATCCTGATTTTTATTTCGTCGCTTTGGGAATCTGCCAGTGTCCGGAATTTAAAGAAACACATAAACCATGTAAGCACATTTATAAAATTGCGCTGAATAAGGACTTGATCCAGGCAGCGCCGGAAGGGGAAACATGATCGAATGTTCAGATTTTAACAGGCTGCGAAAAGGCCAGCGCGTCCGTAAATATTATTATTCCGGAATGACGCGGCTATATAAGGATAGAACCGTTGAAAAAGGACTTTATGGCGACGGCTTTGCGTGTGTCCGATGGGATAACGAAGAAGGGCTTGACATAAATGTAAATTTGTATGATGTAGTATTATTGAAATAAACAACACAATAAAATAATGGCCAGTGTCTGCAAACACTGGCCATTGATCCAATGCCACGCAACCGACATTTCAACGGCTCCATGACTGGAAATAAGCAACCATATTATATCATGGAAAGCCGTTGAAATCAATAGGCTTTCTTTTTGCGCCCTTTTTTCGGTTCGTGGGGAAGGGAAGCGATAATTTGAGAGGTAAGAAAAATAAATCCGTTCGGCTATGGACGAAGGAAAAGGCGGCGTTATATGTCCGTGTATCTACCCGTTACCAGATAGATAAAGACAGTTTGCCTTTTCAGCGCAAAAAATTAAAAGAATACTGTAATTTTATGGGAATTGATAATTTCCAGATTTTTGAGGACGACGGCTATTCAGCAAAAAACACCGATCGCCCGCACTTTCAAGATATGATGAATCGTGTACGCATGGGGGAATTTTCACATATCATCGTTTGGAAAGTTGACCGCATTTCCAGGAATCTTCTTGATTTTGCGGCCATGTATGAGGAATTAAAGAATCATCGTGTTACTTTTATATCAATGAATGAACAATTTGACACATCGACCGCGATCGGGGAAGCTATGCTGAAAATCATTTTAATTTTTGCAGAATTAGAAAGAAACATGACTTCCGAACGTGTAACCGGGATTATGCTTGACCGGGCGGAAAATGGATTGTGGAACGGCGCCCGGATGCCTGTCGGATTCCGTTGGAATGATGAAACAAAATATCCGGAACCGGATCCAGAGGAAGTGAAAGTTGTCCAGTTTATTTTTGATGAATACGAACGGACGCGATCGGCCTTGCAAGTTACGCGCTACCTGAATAATAATAACGTGAAAACGAAGCGCGGCGGCTCCTGGTCATCAAAATTAGTCCATGACATAATCCGGAACCCGTTCTATATAGGCACATACCGGTATAATATGCGGGAATCTGGCCGTGGCGCCCTGAAGCCGGAAAGTGAATGGATTATAAAAGAGAATAACCATCCGGCAATCATCAATAAAGAACAATTTGACCGCTGCAATAAGATTATGGACGAAAACGCGGAAAGCCGCGACGTTTCCAATATCCGTAAAACATATCATGTTCATATATTTTCAGGAAAACTTGTATGTGCTTTGTGCGGTTCCAATATGATCGCGTCAAAAGATCGTGTCAGGGAAAACGGCTTCCGGCCGTCGTACTATAATTGCAGCAAGCGGGCGAAAATGCTTAGTTGCGAAAATAAAAAAGTTATCAGTGATCTTTATATAGGCCCGTTTATATTTAACTATGTGGCAAATCTGGCGCGTGTACAGAAAGATTTCAAGAAGCAAAAAATTGATTCCCTGGAAAACTTGGAATCCGCACTTTTAAAGGGCGAAGAATTCCAGGGCGCCAGCTTGACGAAGGAAAGCCTTCAGAAAACATTTGTGTCATTATCGCACAACATAGGCAAGGGGGCATATATGCCGGATTTAGGCTCCCAGGAAGGCGGGGATGATTATTCTATCATGGAACGCCGTTCTATCCTGGAAAAAGAACGGGAAAAGTGCGAAAACGCTATTTCCAGATTGACGGAATTATACCTTTATGATCCGGAAGCCTTAACAAAAGAAGAATTCTCCAAAAAGAAAAAGGAATTGACTAAAAAGGCACACGACATAAGGGAACGGCTGGCGGAAATAGAAAACACTGGCAACGGCTCCGACCTGGCGGATCTGTCTTTCATTAAAAAGGCGTCAGCTTTTCTTGTGGCCCAGCGGATTGTTTCTAAAAAACATATTGACTATATTCAAATGTGCCTTGATCTGGACAATGAGATATTAAAAGATTTTATTGATCAGGTTGTGGATCAGATCGTCGCCCTGGATGGCCGCGTCCAGAAAATCCGTTTTGTGAATGGTCTTGAGCATGAATTTACATATCCCGCCCCCGCGGAATTGCCGAAGTGCCGCGTGTGCGGCTGCACCATCGGAAAAACTGTCAGCTGCCGGACGTGGACAATCACATATAAAGGCAAAAAATACCGCCGTGTACAAGTTGGGGATCCTGGAGATCCGTATGAGAGGAAGAAAGTTTCAAAATGTGCGGCGTGTGGCGTCAACTTCGGCCGGTTCCATCATGCAGACTGTGAAAAAGAAATCTGTCCGATATGCGGCGGCCAGCTTATAACATGCGAACATGGGCCGAATAAAGGCAACAAAAGAAGGGGCTGAATAAGCCCTTTTCTTTTCTCCAATGAATATCTCACTAAAGCGAACTAATATAATACATTTTCATATCATTGTTATAGCGGTAAACGTAGTGTTTCCCCTTCAAGTGTTTTTCAGCGTATTTCCTGGCGTCTTTTAAATGTTTAAAATACATTGTGTTTCCCCTTCCGTTTGAAGTCAAATATTCAGTTTTTCCATTTTCCGGGGGCCGAAAATCGGCCGTTTTGTTCAACTTTCATTTTCCGGGAAAGCCTTGTATTTATCGACAATTTTCAAAGTCTTTTTTACTCACCGCACTGGACACCCGAATGTTTGAGTAAAAAAGCACGGGCGACGGCCGTTTTTCTTTTCAAACTCCCGAACCCATTCCCGGCATTTTGCCATAAAATAATATTGCCTGGCTGGTTCATCCGTCGGCGGCTCCTTTGATATGTCTATTTTATCTAAATCAATTTCATTATACATAGACTTTCCACCTTTGAAAATTTTATTATATTTTTGTTTTTATCCTACTTCTTTCCCTGTTTCTTTGTCAACAAAAGAAATCACCAATTCACACCCCACCGCTTCAGCGATTGCACGTAATTCCGATTCTTTGAAATCTCCGCGCTTCAGCTTGTTAGAAAAATTCTGCCGTGTCTGGCCCGTTTCTTCCGCTACATTATACATTGTTTTCCCAGATCTTGTTACTGCGATCCTTATCTTTTCAGTTGTATTTAATCCCATATATGACACCTTCTTTCTATGCTGTACGTCAATTTTACAATATACACTTTAAAATGTCAATAGGAAAATATATATTTATTTTTTATCAATTTTCTTTACACTTTTACTTGACAAAATACATTTTTAGGTGTATAATGTAAACATAAGGTAAAGCAAAGAAAGCGAGAAAATAAAAATGAAAAAATTTGAAATCGGAACGTATAAAAAATACATCGGAACATTTGAAACAATATATCACATTGAAAAGGTTACTGAAAAAACCGTAACCATAACAATACACAAGGGCGGCCGGTACGAGAAAACAAAGCGCTGCAAAATAGTAGATAACGGCAAAAACCAGTATTGCGAAGCATTTGGAATGTTCTTAGAATCTGACGACGATAAGTTTGAAATAGCATAAGACGCCAGGCCCGGAATCCGGGGCCGTCCATAAAAAGAAAGTGAGGAAAAGGAAATGAAAAAATTTGAAGTAGGGAAACAATATAGCATGTCAAGTATTTGTGATCACAACTGTATCTGGACATATACAGTTACCGCGCGGACGGCGCAAACGATCACTATCACGGACGGAACCGAAGTAAAGAAATGCCGGATCAATAAAAAGATTTCTGAATACAGCAACGCGGAAACAGTTTATCCGTTGGGGCGGTACTCGATGGCTCCCAGCTTAACGGCATAAAGAATTTTCTGCATAGGGCCGCCAGGCCCTTTTATTATGTTCATTTTCTCGTGTATTTCGTAAATATTTTCTTGAAAATATTTTAAATTTCTTTACATTTTCTCTTGACAAAATACATTTTCTAGTGTATAATGTAAACATAAGATAAAAGAAAGCGGGGAAATAAAAATGTTAGATAAAAACGGTATCGAAATCAAAACTGGCGACGTTGTAGAAATCACGGGCGCATATTTCAAGAATGATAACGGATTCTATTATGTGGAACATTCCGCCGGGGATCCTGGATGGTCGGGGCGCGATTACTCCCTTAGAAAGATTTCTAAACGCGGCAAAATCAGCAAAGCAAAACATAATATTTGTTTCTGGCCTATCAGTATATCGACAAACAGCTTTGAAATAAGGGTAACGGCTAAAGCCTGGAATAAAGAACACGCCGCGATCGAAGTCAAGACTGATATTGACCGGTCAGAAATAGCCGCATATTTCCAGGAAAAAGCGGAAGGCATGGATGAACAAATTAAATACTATACCTGGAATTTTGGCGAAACGTCCGAAACAACGCTTGAAAGTAAAAGGATAAAGGCGCATTTTGAAAAAGTGGCTAACATGATTTTAGCCGAAGCATAAAACAGACGGCGGCCGCCAGGCCGCCAGGAAGGAAGGCAAACATGAACGAATTGATCAGGAAAGAAAACGAAATCTTTAAAGAATATTTTGAAGGAACCAACGGGCGGCGGCGCGTGATTTGTATTCTGGATAATCATTGTGTCCGGTACATGGTTATTCTGGACGGCAAATTGAAAAGCCGTCACGAATTTTCAGACGATAAAAAGGAAAAATGCTTCAGGAACGCAACAAAAGCCCTGAATAAACAGGCAGAATGATCCGGAAAATAAAAAATCCCTATGCAGAAAGCCCGTATTTGCCCCATAGCGGCATTTTAGGAATCTGCATAGGGATTTTATTGTGTAAGTAAATAAGACGGCTTTACGGGGCGCCTGGCGCGTTCTAAATGGTATTCAGGAAACAGGCTAGACAGGCGCCGCCGCATATCTGCCCGCGTGGGCGCGTTATTTGCCCCATATCGGCATTTTACGGACGCAAGCGGGGATTTTATCCAGGGAACGAAAAAGGCGGCTATATGGACGCCTGGCGCGTTCTGAAATGCCGCTTTTCCCGTACCCCCTTTATAACCCCCTCTGGCCGCCATTGTATCACACTTTATAGAAAACTGTCAAGTGTATTTTGTAATTACTTTATTTACTTTATAATGTTTTTAAATTACATTATACACGGATCATACTTTCTTTGCATAGTCCAGCGCAATCCAGCCTTCGCCGCTTTTCAGCTGGCCCCATTTTGTAGCGCCGGGGCCGTCTGATTCCGCAACGATTGTATAAACTCCGGGCGGGCAATACCGGACAATGGAAGTATTTGTTCCGGGGCCTTTGCGGATCCGAAGGTCTGTCGCCGTCACTTTTACCAGATATGGCGTAAATGCTGCCGGGGCCGGCGTTGGCTTCGCGGCTGCGGATGTTTTGGAAATCTTTTTCAGGATTTCCAGGATCTTTTCTCCGTACTTTGCGCCCGTCGCCCATCCTTTCCCGTCTGGATTTTCTTTTTGCCCCAGCCATTCCACAAATTCCGCCGATTTGCGGGAAACATATTTGAACCGCGGATCAATGCAGCTATTCACCAGGGGATCGGCTGTTGCATAGGCTTTCAAATGCTGAATTTGCGCCCGAATTCCAAGTTGCGGCGTGCTGAAGGAATTTCCCTTCATGCCGTTTGCAGTAACCCCCATACCGCAAAAATTATTTTGATCCAGCGTAACCGCGGAACCGCTAAACGTGAAATTTCCGGTTTCCAGGCATGATTGCGAAAATGCAATATCCCCGCGGATCCCCTCTGTGTTCCCCTCCGAAATGTAAAGCGGGATCATATCAATTACAGACTGCGGAACCGAAGGATTCACTGAACGGATATAAGCCCGCATTTGTTCCGCCGTTGCAACGGATTTTCCGGCAATTTTTGTATATCCGGCGGTGGCTCCTGGCGCTGTGGCTCCGGACGTTGCCCCCAGCCGTTTATTGACTTCCGCGGCGATCTGCCCGTGTAAATTGTAAAGATAATCCCCAGGACACGCTTTATTTGCAAACCACCTGTGAACGGTCATGTTCTGTTTGTCTACCTGGCCGATCAGGGCCTTGTTTCCTTGCCATTTCAGGGATTCAATGCCGTTTCGCTGGCAAATATCCACTAACAGATTGATCAGGGATTTATAAACCTTATCATTCACGGCATACGGTGAAGTGGTATCGCTGGCACATTCAATCGTGATCGCGCGGTTGTCGTTTGCGCTGCTGGATGTACACCAGGAACGATCTTTTTCTTCGACATACATACCGATCCGGCCGTCTGTGCCAATTCCATAGTTAGCGCTGCACCCGGCCGACGACGGCGCAAATATATTCCCGATTGCTTCAGCGGATAGCTGCCCCACGACACAATGAATAGAAATCGTATCTATTGCATGATTGCGGGGGCTGTTTCTGTTCGGTGAAATTTTTGTATAATTTACTAATGCACTATTAGACATAAAATCAGATCCTTTCTTAGAGAAAAGCGGCCGCACATCATCCGCGCGGCCGCCATCAATCATTTTAATTCAAAAAAATTCTTGTTTTCATTGTTTGTCTTGCAAGCTGCTTCGATTTTGGAAATGATCCACGCTTCCGCCCCATTGAATTCCTTTTCCAATAATTCAATCGTGCGATCGTTCATTCTTTCCAGTGCTGCCTTTAGTGACATTTCCAGGGCCTTCTTCTGATTCTCCTTTGTGAAATCTCCGCTTTCCCGCAATTTATCAGCGAATGTCTGATTTGTCTGATCAACCGCGTCAAGAACGATCTGCCCCGCCTGTTCGATCCTGGTTCCCTGGATTTTCAGGCGCATATAATCAACGGCCGCTTTGGTAAGCGTGGGAATAACCACGATAACCAGAACATTGATCAGTGTTTGTGTTGTGGCGTTTACATCCATTTGCTTTTCCTCCTTAATAGTCCGAACGTATTTCTTCTTCAAGTGCTGATTCAAACTGCCGATCGACCGGCTCCGGATCAAGTCCGGCTTTCCGGTACGCCGTGCGAAGTTTGATCGCGTTTTCTGATTTTGCCTTGTTATAGTAAAAGGCCCGCGCTATTGCATACCCGCCCCAGCTAACCGGGATCACATATGCGAAGAATGATGTATCATAGCCTTTTGACGTAAAAAACAGGCCGAAGGCTGTTATGATCCAGCACTCAAATTTCGCGGTTGTCAGAATTTGCTTTGAAAACTCCGGCTTTTTGTTTTTGCTGCGCTTTCGTGTACTCATACGCCGATCCCCGCCTGGACTAATGCAAATACAATCGCTACCAGACTAGCGATCACGGCTCCGGCCGTTGTCCGGTGAAGCCACTTGTCAGAATCTTCCAGTGCTTTGATTCTGTTGTCCTGATTCTTGACTTCATCTTTCAGCCTGATAATTTCATTTTCATTTTCATATGTCTTTTTCTTTGCTGCGTCGAAACTATCCAGCTTTACTTCGATTTTGGTCAAGCGTTCTAACACTTCTCTTTCAAATGTTGTTTCCGACATAGAAAAGCCCCCTTTCTTTCAGAATTAAACAATTTAAAACCGGGCTTTTTACCCGGTTGAATTGTCATGCTTAATAATGCGGAATGAAAATTCATCAATGACTTTCCGCAAAAGGTTTCTGGCTGTAAAGGTTCCAATCAGTCCGAAATAGCTTTGCATGGTATTATTCACTTTTTCAAATGTAATTCGTCCGATTTCAAACAGGCCGCGTATATATTTCATTCTGCGGAACATACGCTTCCTTGTGCTTTTCCTCATGCGGATCACTTTCGGCGTAATTTGTGCGCCTACAAACGTAACAGGCAGCCAGGCCGGGCGAATACATGTTTTCTTGTTTAATTCCAGGTGAAGTTTTTCATCCAGGAATCTTTCGATCTCTGCCTGAATTTGGCGCAATTCGTTTTTATCCGGCCATAGAATGATAATATCATCCATGTAACGGATATAATAACGGATATGAAGGTCATGCTTGCAGAATTGGTCTAACTCATTTAGATAGATATTCGCAAACATTTGGCTTGTCAGGTTTCCGATCGGCATACCGCGGTTATAAAGCCATTCTTCCTGATTGCATAATTCAGGCTGGACGCCAGCCGGAAGCCCGAAGGCTGTATCTTCGCAATTTATCAGGTTATACAGATCCCGAAGAATCAGCGGATCTTTGATATGCTTAGATAGAATTTTCATCAGGATTTCATGATCGACACGGTAAAAATACTTTGCAATATCCAGCTTCAGCACATACCATTTTTTAGCACTCCTGGACGCCATGCGAAGCCAATATTGCAGCTGCGCCCGCGCTCTTGTGGTTCCCTTGCCTACTCTGCACCCGTAACTATGTTCTATGTACTGTCTGTTAAACAACGGATTTAATTTTTGATAATAGGCCCATTGTACAACGCGATCGCGGTATTGTAGCGCCATAATGATCCGTGGTTTCGGTTCATAGATTTTCTTTTTCCTATATCTGCCGACGTGGTATGCTGATTCCAGCGGATTCCCCGGAATCCCGTCTTTCGGAAAATAGGTTAATTCATTGTGTAGGTTTGTCAGTTCATCACTTCTATGTGCTGCAAATGCAAGGTTTTCATCCCGATAATGCTTGCTTTCTGAAGCGTTTTTATCCGCTTCCAAAAGATTTTCAAAATCTATTATTTCTTCATGTGTTACTTTAAAGGGTTTCAATAGCCTTTTCCTTTCTTTAAAGATTCCCCGTTTGCGGGCTTGCGCTGGCGGGGATTGCACTGGCGGCTTTCGGCCGTCGGCGCGGCGCTGCCCGTTACACCCTTCAATCCCTCCCATACAGCCCATAAGCCAGCTATATGATCGGTACTAACTGTATTGACAGCAACTTTAATTTATCCGGTCATACGGCCGGAACGGGAATAGATCCCTTTCCTTTTCTTGCACTGTGAAAATGTCCGTAAACATTTCCCTTCTGGCTAAAAAGGTAAGCGGAAAAGAAGCCAACATTCGTGTTCACGTTGGAACGCGGGTTGTTCAAATTCAGCGCCGAAGGCCCGGAATTCGAAGCGTTGTTGTAACTCGCACCCACGATCGGCAAGCGTTAAATGACCTATCCCCACCGGAAATTATTTTCCGGTTGTTTTGCTGGTTTCTTTCTGCGAATTTATCCAGCCGCCAAGTAGCCTTCCGATTTCGCATAACCTTTCAGAAATCAGCTTGTAACGCTTTTCATCAATAAAACGCATATCATAGGAAAGATTATTGAAAAGCCTTAATAATTCCAGCTGCACATCTGCGTCCTGAAGCGTGGTTTTCTTGTAATACTTTTTCTGCGCCGTGATAATGTATATCAGGAATTGAAAAAGACATTGTTTATAGTCTGCCACGAAGCCAGGCTTTTCACTTCGCGGATATTTTACCCATGAAGTATATAGATACTGCATAAGGTCTTTCGATTTCTGCAATATGATCAATCCGCTTTTCTGCTCTTTTCCTTCGTCCATTTCCGGATTTCCGCGCGGCTGATTGTCATATCGCCTTTGATAACCGCCCATTCCTTTATTTTCCTTCCATCATTCCAATATATAAGGGGCCGCTATCGCGTCCCCTAACAGATTACAGTATTCAGATTACAGATTCCAATTCCATAAAAGCGGAAAAGAAGCCAACATACGAGTGCACGCAGGAACGCGGGTGGTGCAAAAGCAGCGCCGAAGGCCCGGAATACGAAGCGTTGTGGTAACTCGCACCCACGAGCGGCAAGCGTTCCCCGTCGTTGTTCACCCAGAAGGCGCCGCTATGTGTTACGCCAGCTTTCGGCGCAAGGTGTAATTCGTACAGGATTTCCGGGATCGTGATTCCGGTTCCCGCTGCCAGATTGCCGAAGTTTGTTGTATACACATTCCCTTTCTTTTCGCCTGTGTCCGTTGCAATCTTAAAATCGGATGTATATTTCAGCGTTCCAGCGGTTCCGGGATTTACCAGGGCGCCAGTAGGAAGAATTGCTTTCCAGTATGTGCTTTCAGGGGCGGCGCTCACCTGTCTTGCAGCCAGGTTTCCAACAAAGATCTGGATTTCTCCGTTGACTATACGCATACCGGAAGCCCATTTCCAGACATTTCCAACCCAATCCGCGATCCCGTTCCTGGTTCCGTCGTGGAACCATGTAGCCGGGCCTGATCCGGCCGCCGTCCTGGTTGTTCTTCTGCCGCCGCTGCCGTCGCTTTCGTCTGCGGTCTGTTCTCCGGCTTCGTATGTGTGCGTGTGGCTGTGTCCATACTGTGTATTGCCGCGCGGAACAAAACCGGACTTGTAAATCAGGTGATCAATAACGGCCCTTTCCTGTATGCTCATTAAATGCCAGCCGTTCCCCTTTGCGTTACATGCCGCCATAGAATCATCATAATTGATAACGGCTTTCGGATCCATCAGCGGCCAGGAATACGCGCGGCCATTGATTACGCAATTCAAAAACTTACTTGTGAAGAATCTCTTATACTCCACATCATCCACCATAAAGGCCGAATGTGTTTTCTGTGATCCTCCCTCAAAAAGCTGTGCATTTGTCCGCTGATTGATCGGAACCATGAAAGACGGAAGCCCTATATCATCCTGAATAACGGTACACGCGCCGCCAGAAAGCCCTTCCGTTGCAAGTTTTAAACTGTCAAAATCATATGATTTCATTTTATAACACTCCTTCCTTCAATGCGTAAAGCGTCAATATTACATTGTCCATAGAAAACGGAACCGGATCTTTTTTTGTGATTGTCCGGTTTACATGCCCGGCGCCGGGTTCTCCCATTTCTTCATCCTCTGTCGGCTCCACATAATCCGGATTTTCAATTTCCGCTTCCTCATACCGCCGCGCCGGTATGGTAAGCTGTGCCACATAGTAAACGCCTTCCCCGGTCTGTAATTTGCCGAAGGCGTTTGCTGTAATGTCAACGTGTACATCGTGATCCGCTTCCATCTTTTTCAGGTTCAAGCTGATCTGATCGTCAAAAATCAGCCAGCTTCCGTTTTCCTCATATTCAACCTTGCGCCCTTCGTTCGCTTCAATAACTTTCATCTGATCCCAACCTCCTTTTTCATTTCATTCATACGCGCGTTGATTTCCTCTGCGTACTCTCTGTTTTCCCGGCTTGAATTTTTCAGGGAACCGCCGCCAAACTGCCGCAACATTTCGGCTTCTTGTGCGCGGCGTTCGTCTGATTTGATAATAACATTTGCCATCAGTACAACCCCCCTGTTACATGCAGCTTTACGGTTACATTTTTAGCGCTGCCGGAATAGCAAACTTTAAAGGCGTTCAGGGCCTTTCCGTAAACCTCCACGCGCTCCACTGGCCCGTCAGCTGATACCACTTCCGCGAAAACATCATAATCAACCTTGTTGACCGTCTGCGGAAGCGTGATCGTTTTTTCTGCATTTGTGGCCGGAAATTTCAGCGTGTTTTTAAGATCTACGCTTATAACCTGGCCGCGCATATCGTCAATGGATTCTTGCGTCAGGCGCGTATTGATTGCAGAAAAAGCCGACATCAACGCATTTTCCATCGTTCCAAAATCCATGTTCCCGAAATTGGTTGAACTTTGCTGCGTTCCTCTCTCTAAAATCTCGCCCGGCGCCGGTGTCCATTCAAAAAGCCCGTTTCCCAGGCTTACCGATGAAACACGGCGCGGAAATTCCACGATCCGATCTTTCCAAAATACCGGAATATACATCCTTTTTCACTCCTTTCTAACTTTTGCCCGACGACTGGACTATTTTCAGCGTGTAGCGGTATAAAATACCTTCTTCAAATTCTACTTTGTTCAGGTTTTCATTTCCGCCAGCCCACAAAAATCCGTTTTTATGGTAAAAACGGATCCCGGTGATTTCGTCCGGCGCGTCATGGTCAAAAAGCACAAATATAGCAACGCGCCCATCAACCAGCGTTTCCACCTTGTAGATAGGGATTCTTTCCCACTCATCCCCAGCACGGTATTCAGCATGTGAAACACAACGCTTGATATACTCTTTCAGATCATCCAGCGCTTCTTCCGTAAGTGGGATATAACTTGCTTCTGCCATGTTTTAAAGGCTCCTTTCTTATTCGTCGGCGGCGTATTTGCCCGCGTCAGTGTTATAATATAAGTCAACGCCTACGCTATCCGGCGCGACGGAAACGCCGCTTTCCGCCCCGGCATACCCGATCGACGGCTCCGGAATGGAACCGCTTTCCGTGCTGCCGTCCGCGGGATAAATAACTTCATTCCCGGCGGAATCACTTTCAAGCGTGGCCTGTGCTTCGGTAATTTGTGCGCCGACGGAAATATCCGGCGCGGTTCCTGTTTCTTCGTATGACGCACGGCCGCTTTCGGTGTCGGTGTCCACAATGATCCCGCCTTCGGTTCCCTGGAATCCGGTTGAAATCCCCGGATAAGTGCCGCTTTCCGCGCTGGCGTCCATAGGGTAAACAATATCCGTTTCCCTGGAATCCGGTTCAATTTCAAGCTGCACATCTGCCGGGCGGAATCCGACGGAAATATCCGGTTCCGTTCCTGATTCCCTGTCACTGTCTGCGGAATACTGCAAATGACTTTCTTCAGAAGCCGCCTGAATGTCAATGCGGTTTTCGGTAAGCGCGGCGCCGACGGAAATATCCGGCGCGGTTCCGGCTTCCGTGTATGCAGTATTTCCGGAATCTGCGGCCCCTTCAAGCGTGATCGTAACCTCTGCGGGCTGGAATCCGACTTCCGTATATGGAAATGTGCCGCATATGTGATCGCCGCAAAAGGTGTATAAAAATTTCTGGTATTCTGATAATTGATATATGGTCAATGTAATCCCGTTCTGGAATACCATATAATCAAAACGGGATCTTGCGTTTTTTACCTGTTTCAGATAACGCAAAAAATCTTTTATGGATGTTTGCGTTACCTCCGTTCCTACTGCGATCCGGAAATGGAACGGCTCCCCGGCGTATGTATACCATTCTTCGACGGATGTATTTTCATTTCCAAAAACAGTATCAATCATTTCTTCCATAGCTTGCCTGGTTCCTAATTTCATGTACCAGTATATAGAATTCCTGATCAGGCTCCGCTTTACATCCGGCGCCAGGGCCGTATTGTAGAACAAAACGCGGTTTTCTACTGCCAGAAAGTCAAGTTTCCCATCGTCAACCTGATCCAGATCCGCCCATATATAAACGTGCTTCATGCGCTCTATATATTTCTGTTTCTGTCTGTCATAAGCGTAAGCCAGGGCGATCCGTTCAGGCGTCCGCATTTCTGCCGGAAACGCCTTCCATGTTTTGAAATCAGCTAATTTAATCATCCTCTACCCCACCATAGACAAATTCTATATTGTTTTCGATTGCGATCGACGTTTCCGGAATCACGGTAAACACGGGAGATTCTATCACAACGCGCTTCCCGCCAGCCGCCCGGACAAATTCCGTCAGCGCGTCCGGATTTATGTCACGCCCGATCTTTGTTTTCTGCCAGCTGATATATGTATCTTTTGCCGCTTCAATGGACGCCTGGATCGTCGCTATATTGTTTATGTCGCTGCGGGAAATGTAATACGTGGCTTTTAGGTCATAGGGCGCCACATCCGGCGCCGACACATAAACATTATCAGTAAGCGGGATGATCGGATTCTCCTTCAGGTATTCCAGACAGCCGCCGCAAAATGATTCACTAGGAAGCGCCCCGCCGCGAAGCAAGATACGAATATCAACAACCGCTTCCAACGGCTCATATATCTTTACATCCTCAATCGCCGCTGAATTGTATTGTTTTACCCAATATTCGTAAGCGTCAGACGGCCCGGCCACGGAATAGGACGACGGCGCCAGGAATATCCGTTCCCGGAAACTTTCTTCTGATTCCTCACCCGTTCCGCCCTCTGATTTCGTCACATTTTCGACGGATTCCACATAGGGAACCGGATCAACCAGTGTTCCGATCTGCCCGACGATGTAATCGTTTCCCACGGTTCCTATAACCTCGCATGTGCAATTTATATCCGCGTATGATTCCCCAGCTTTCACTTCTGCGTAATCATCCGTTGCAAAATAAACGCCGTCGCCAGCTGTTACCCGCGTTCCCTGTGGTATGTAAATAACATCCTTCCGGATTTCAGAAAGATTGAAACGCATTTTCACGATCGCCGGTTTCGGCTCCTGAATGAATGTTTTCTTAAATGCGCCCAAATGCTTCAGGAAATCGCCCCGTGAATATTTTAAAAGGTTCATTTTTGCAGCATTATCCATCATTTGATACATTTGGAAATACTGCCCGGCTTCAATCCTTAAATGAATGTGATCCTTGTCACCAGGCCGCAAAACAATTTTCTGTTTTGTTTCTTCCTCATACATTTTTTCATAATCCCCGATCATTTCGTTTAAAATTTGCTCATAGGAAATATCATCCACAAAAGAAATATCAGGAAGCGCGTATAATTTTTGAATATCAATCGCCATTGTATGTTACCACCACCTTCGGAATCATTTTTCCAGTATTTTCTAATATTTCAAAACTTATTTCGTCCACGGTTACGCGCGTTTCAAATTTTTCTATCAATTCCATAGCGCTAACTGTATATCGGTTTTGCGCTTCATACATAGGAAGATCCACAATATCCGATTCCAGCCCGATTTCCCTATTCATCGGAATAGTTCCCTTTATCAGCGTTAAAAGAAATTTGATTTTATTAAAAATTTCCTCACGAAGTTTCTTTTCATGCGCACTATTGATTATGATCTGTACTCCATCTATAACTATCATCCAATCACCGCCTTAATGGTATTCTGTGGCCGTTACATTTACAGCAAGGGAAATAAGTTCCCCACGGTTCCACACTTCCCTATAATCCGCGTCAACATTATCTATTGTCCATTGTCCGCCGCCTACCTTGTGGCCGCCCAGAACAAAAGTGCATACTGTTCCATTTTCACATAATTTTATGATTTTGTTCAGCATAGCAAGGGGCTTCACCCCATGCCCGGCAACAAACTTCATTTCAAACGTGACGGATTGATTTTCCGGCCCCTCAAATTCCCGCTGTGATTTCTTTGTGTAACGCTTGTGTTCGGAATAGCTGCCGGAAATTGATCTTTTCAAATTGTTGAAAGTGCATATTCTTTTATCAGACGTTTTGAAGGTTACACTCCCAAAAAATCCAATCATATAAGCGCCCCCTATTCCTTTATTGTTGTACCATGCAAATACAGATCTCCGCCGATATGAACATCGCCTTCCGCCCGTATTTCTCCATCGACATGTAAATCCCCGGAAACGGTTAATTTATCGCATACAATGTCAAGCTGCTTTGTTTTCTTGTCATATCGCAAATAACTTCCGTCGCCAAAATCTTTTCGCCAGATTCCTTCTATCCCTTCCGGCGGCCGGTTTCGTTCTGTATATGGCGGAATTATGATCATCCCCCTTGTGCCGCCGTTCTGAAGGTGTATGACATATACCATTGTGTCAACCTCCGGCGGGAAAAACTCATTTGACCATAGCGGCATAAACGGGGAAAGCGAATTGTCGCGGTCTTTGTATACGACTTGCGCCGTTCCTTCTTCATAATTCACGGATGATATATAGCCCACTCTGATAACTTCTGCCATGGTTCCCCCTTATCCCGGAATCGTTAGCGTGGTTCCTGGATAGATCCAGTGTCCGTTGCTTGACGATGTTTTCCCGTGTGACTTTGCGGCGTTCTCTATGGTTCCGGAATTTGCATTATATATCTGCATGTATTTAGCGCCGGATCCTAAAAACTGCGTGCTGATTTTCCACAAAGTATCACCGGAAACAATCGTGTATGTTTTGGACTTTGCGCTTGATTCCGAAGCCTTTTTTGTAGTGTCGCCTGAATCTACTTTTGCGACGGTCACGCCCTTAACAATAATAACGGCGTGCATTTCCAGCGTGCAATAATAGCCGGAACCGGCGTTTTTCTCATGTGTGACGGTATCAATATAATATTTCCCGTCCAGCTTCCCGAACCCGGACACGTCCGCGCATTTGCTGGCGATATATTTTGTGTCGCCCATCAGTTTAACACTCATTGTCTGGCATTGTCTGTTATGCTCTAGCAATTTAGCCTTTGCCTTAATTTCCGCGTCCTGAAGGCTTTCTGCCGTTTCATTCAGCTTTAGGATTCTGCTTCCATCCTTCAGCATGAATTTATAGCTTAATGTTTGATTCTTTTTAGAATCTGTATAACTGATCGATACGCCGTCATAGGCCCTCGTCATTTTCTTTCCAATATTCCAGCTTTCCAGCTGCGTCTTATTTATATTTAAACTTGCCTTTTTCGCTTCATACTCTGTCTGATCAAAAACAACCATTCTGCGGTTATACAATTTCATAGCAAGATTATATGAATTGCATAATTCAAACGCGAATGATTGATTTGTTTTGTTTGACTGTTCTAATTCGTCAATAGGGTAATCCTGGCCGGAAAAATAAAGAGTGATTCCGGCGTCGCTTGAAATCTTTTGAAGGATCCCCTTTACCGTTGTTTTTTTCCATGTTTTTGACTTTTCCGTGACGTTGAAATCCGTCCGGATCGGCGTTGCAATTCCGCCGACCGAAGCCACGGAAGGCGGCCCTGAATAAGAAAGATCATCTATCAGGAAATAGCCGCAATTATACTTTCTGTTGTCGCCCTCCGCTGTCCAGTTGGTTAATTTTATGATTGATTCGACGAAATCACCTTCCACCGGGATCCAGCCAGCCGACCACTTCCCGCTTCGGTTATTCAGCTTTAGCGTTACTGTGTCGGCCGTTCCGCTGGCATTGTCAACATACTGGAATCCCTCTATGTAGTCAGTAATCGTTTTTGTAATATCCTTCCCGTTATATTTTACGATAACGGATGACTGCCGCGCTTTCATAGCTTATCTTCTCCATTCTGGTAAATCTTCGTCGTATTCCTCCGGAATCTCCGGAATGAAAACCTTCGTTCCGGCTGAAAAAACATATATTTCCAGAAGGTCAAGATTATTTTGTAACAAAAGGCCGATGTATTTCACATCGCCATAAAAATGATAGGCTATTGAATCCCACATATCCCCTTGTACGGTTGTGTATATTCTGTTTTCGTCCATACATCGGCCCCCTTTTACATGGCGAAGGCTGTTCTGCCCTTCTGCCGTTCATGCTCTGCGTACATCCTTTCAAAATCCGCCTGTGACATTTGCAGCGCGGAAGATACATCTTCCTTACTTGCGTTGCCCTGAATGGTAATCTGCGGCGAAAATACAATCCGTGAAGAATTGTCGGAATTGTCCGCTTTACTCGTTTTGTTGACAGTGCTGTTATTGTTTACCGTGTTATAAAGTTCTTTTGTAACAGAACCCCCGACGCCCTCCGCCTGGCTGCCGTTTACCAGCTGATTGATCCGGTCAAACATTCCCGCGCCGCTGTCTGCTGCCGTCTGCTGTGGTACTGCGGAACCGACAACACCAGCGACCACCGAACGCATATTTGACCATAATTCCGATAACGGCAAAACGGCTTCGCGTCCAGCTTCACCGCCTCCCATCAACGAACCATTGTTTGCGCCAAATATTGTAGGCCCTGTTAAAATTCCGCCATCCTTGTACCATTCAACGCCGATTTTCGGAATTGACGGCGGGGAAAGCGAAAAGGATCCGCTAATTGAAAAATGCGGAAGTTTAATGTCAGGCAGCTTCATGGACAAACCGGAAAAGAACCCCTTGATCGCGTTCAGCCCGTTTGAAACAACGGATTTCGCCGCTTCAATTTTGGACTGAAAAGCGTTTCGGACTTCATCCAGCTTTCCGCCTGTGATTGTGTTGATTGCCGACATTACATTACTTACTGTATTTTGTATGCCTTGCATAGAAGCGGCCATAATGCCCTTGATTCCGCCGCCAGCGGATGTATACGCCGCCTTCATGCTTTCCAGGTTTGATCTGGCATTAGAAGCGGCCTGTGACATCAGGCTCCCGACCGTGCTAGTTACATTTGAGAACGCTTCAGACACGGTTTGTTTGACGGATGATAATTTTTCCGTAAATTTCAAGCGCATTTCCTCTAATTTCCCGCCCGTCGCGGTATTGATCGCATTATAAGCGCCCATCACCACGCCTTTGACCGCGTTCAGCGGCGCCATGGCAAGGGAAGAAAGTGCCTGGAAAGCGCCAGAAAAGATATTTTTCAGCCCGTCAAGCGCTTTTTGCCAATCTCCGGTAAATACACCGGTAAAAAACTGTATAATTCCCTGGAATACCTGTTTCACGCCTGAAATTATGCCGGAAACAGTTTGATACCAGCTGTCGAATACGGATGAAATAAAAGCAAACGCGACCGGGAATTTATCCGCGAACGCCTGAATCGCCTTTGAAATATTCTCCTTTAATTCGTTGAATTTGCCAGTTACCCAGTCTTTCAGCTGCCCGGCCTTTTCTTTGACCGTATCCCAGTTTTTGTATAGCAATACCCCGATTGCAATAACCGCGGCAATCGCCAGTATAACAAGCCCGATCGGACTTGTGAGGAATGTAAAAGCTGCGCCTAATGCCGTTGTTACCGCTGTTCCCACTGTACAAATTGCGTTCCATGCTGTCATAGCTGCGGTCTGCGCCCACGTTGCTGCTGTGCTGGCCCCTTTCAGAATGGCGTCCTTTGCGTATAAAGCATGAATATATAATGTTTCCGCCTTATCCTTTATCTTTAGCGCAAGATTCGCCAGCATAGCCTTTTTTTCTGCCGCAAATACAGTAACAAGCGCTTTTACTGCTTTTACTGTGTTCAGTGTGTCCTTTGCAAAATTCACCATCTTAACCGCCGCAATAGCACCAGCGATCCCTATGATGATAGGCTTCAACGCGCCCCATTCGTTTAATTTTTGGTATACCGTGGCCGCGGCTCCGACTAATTTCATAGCTGCCGCCACTACTTGAGGAAGCGCTTGTGTGGCAATAAAAGAAATTGCCGGTTTTGCCTTTTCAAACGCTTCAAAAAGTTTGTCTTTCAGATCCAGCGCCACCGCGATAACCTTATCAATGGCGGGCCGGTTTTCCTCTATTGCCGTTTTGACGTTCTGAAGGGCTGTCTTTCCTGTTTCTGCCAGGAATTTAAAAGCCGCCGCCCCCTTTGCGCCTATATCTTCCAGCACGGGCCGGACTTTGTTAAACAGTGCAACCGCCCGATCCTTAAATGATGAAATCGCCGGAACCGCTTTCCCTGATAAAGTCTGAATAAAGCCCGTTACTTTTTCGGTAATATGCGGTATGTGGTCAGCAATAGCGAAAATGGCGTCCTTTGCCATCGGCGCGAATATCTTGCATAACCTGATTTTTGCGTCGTCAACTGCGGAACCGAAAACGGCCATAGCGCCCGGAAGTGTGTCTGTGACTTTTCCGGCCATATCCATCATAGCGCCTTCAGCGTCGCGCAATTCATCATTCAGGGCTTGCCATTCTGTCCGTCCGTCCTCCGTCGTGGTATTCAGGCCAGCCAGAAGATCGTTTAATGTGTCAATCTGCGTTTTGCCGCCGATTGCCGCAAGTGCGGCGTTTCTTTCTTCCTCCGTCAGTCCGGCCGTTGCTTTGTTCACCTGTTCCAGTGTAGCTTGTAAGCCTATAAACTTTCCTTCGGAATCGAACGCCGAAATACCTAACTTTTCCATCATTTCCCCGGCCTGGCCGGTTCCGGATGTTAGGTTTATTAAAACTGTGCTTAATTTGTTTCCGGCTTCGGATCCTTTTATGCCCCTGTTTGCCAGAACACCAAGCGCCGTGGCGCTATCCTCCACTTCGACGCCTAAATTATTTAAGACGCCGCCACAACCGATATATGCTTCCATCAGCTGTTGCGCCGTCTGATTGCTTTTATTGTTGGCCTTGCACGCCACATCCAGATAGCCGGATAGTTCATCGACGCCAAGGCCCAATGCACTCATTGAATCTGTTACTAAATCGGAACATGTGGCAAGATCCATCGAAGTAGCTTCAGACAGCCGAAGAACCGGTTCCAGCGCGGATATGGACGTGTTTACATCCCATCCGGCAAGTGCCATATAGCCCAGGGCTTCACTTGCTTCTGTCGCCGTTTTGGTTGTCTTTTTCCCCATTTCCAGGGCCGCCGCTTCCAATTTCTGATAATCTTCGGCGCTGGCTCCGGCCGTCGCTGCCGTGTTTGCCATAGCCTGATCGAAGTCTGCATATGTAGAAACTGCATCCTTCATAAAATCGCCAATCTTTACGGCCGCAAATGCCGCCGTTGCGATCTTTGCTGCCGTCTTTGCAGCTTTTCCAATGGAATCCAGCTTTTTATTTACCCCGCCCACTGATTTTTCAAGTGAACTTTGTATTTTACCTCCGATTTCTAGTGCCAGTTCGTATGTTGTTTTGTTTGCCGATTTCCGCCACCTCCTTTGCTACATCCAGGAAATCTTCCAGCGGAAGGCCCGTAAAGAAATCAATCCCGGTATTAGTTGCCATAGACAAGTGAACGGCCGTTTTTTGTATGTCTTTCCCGGAATTGTGTCTTATTCGTCTTTGTAGAAAAAACCCACAACCGCATTTTTGATTTTTTCAATCTCACCGACCGGAAGATCCTCGAAAAATTCAGCCGGAAGGCCCGTTACCTTTGTGGCAACGATTTTTGCGTATGTCGTGGTTGATTCCGGAACGAATGAAGAAACGCCCGTTTTATTGAAAGCCTTTTCGATCGCTGTCAGATCGCGGCCGCGTAAATCTTCCAGGCCGTGAAGGTCAAGTTCCTGGAATGTTTCCCCCTCAAAATCAAAAGGTTTCCGGAATGTGATGATCAATTCATCCTCCTGGCCCTCTTTTTTGGGAAGAAGCGACGTTTTCCCCTCCTGTGTCGGCGCCACCGGGATTTCAGGAACCACTTTTTCCAGTGCGTTTTCTGCTGCATTTTCTCCGGTATACTCTTCCCGGCTTGTTTCTGTATAGTTGTCCATGCTTATTTCCTCACTTTCACATCAATTTTTTATATCTGGCTGCGGACTTTTTGCAGACGGTCAACGCCGTTTAATTTCCAGATCATGTTGTATTTATCCAGTTCCAGGACATTATTTCCGCCGATCGTGATCTTGCAATAGGTCAGCTCACGAACGACTTTCGGCTCCCCTTTTCCGCCTTTTTTCAGCGTTCCCAGGTCAAATGATTTCACTTTTCCCTTCGTTGTCACAACAATTCCCTGAAAATCATTCGTCTGCGTGGCCGTGTCGGTCATTTGCATGGAACCGCGATACGTGACAATCCCGGTCTGTGTGATATAATCAAAATATTCCTGGCCGATATTCTGGAATGTGGTTTCTGTTTCCAGGGAACCGAAGGAACCCTCGATCGCTTCCTCAATCTCTCCGCCGATTCCGGCGCCGTCGATTGTTTCCGTCAGATATTCGAAGTTAGGCAGCGTCACTTCCGCGGCAACTCCAACATATTTATGAGCGTTCCCATAGGTATTAAAGTTATTTAACACTGTGGGTATTTTCATTATTCAGCACCCCCTTCCAGCGCGGCTTCCGTGATTGTCGGATCGAATTCAAATACATTTTCTATATCCTCCGCCGGGGCATAGCCGCCGATCCTGGTATGGAATAAAATGTGTCCGTCTAAGATTTCATTGATCGGATTTTCGTCATGGTCAAAAACAATCTCCCCGCCCGCTATATCATCCGATCCCTGAAGGCTGTTCAGCTGCATATTGAACCCGGAAACAACTTCATCAATCAGACGATAATTTGTCAGATCGTCAACCTTCTGGAAAAACGTCAGCTTGAAATTATTCTCGATGTAATCAAAAATCGTTACAATGTTGATCCACCTGTCGATCGGATCCGAAGATGAAGGATAAACCGCCGTATTATTCCCCCAGCATTTCCAGCCGTTAGCATTGATCGCCGTCACGATTCCGCAAGCGTTCGCGTAATCGTTGGCTTCGTCCATTTCCAGCGTGACTTCCTCGCCGTCCGCCGTATAAAGCCCGGTAATTTTCAGATCCTTGTTTGACGGGGAAGCGGACGGAACGCCGCCATTACTCGCCGCCAGATATTCCAAATGCGCCGCCAGCTGTGCGCTGTAATAGTATTTGTAATCCCCGACGCCTACCAGCGGCCACGCAACGATCATATTTCTGTCGGAATACGCGCTTTTATCCTTGTATTCCTTGATTTCCTCCATAGAATCCGCTTTTCCCTCTGCCGTGTCCAGGTCAGAAACAACTTTCGCTGTGAAAAGGCTGGAAATCAGCTGCGCCTTTGCATTAAGCGCCAGATTCACGGCCGGAATATGCGACCATCCAGGCGCCAGCAAAAGGGAAGGAACAATTCCATACTTCGGATAAACCCGGCCGATCAACTCCATCCCGGTTTTCTTTTTGGTTTTCACATTGTAGGAACCGATCACGTCCTCATATTCGACAAGCGACGGATCCAGCTGTGCAAACGTGGCTTTCAGGCTCGTTTCGTCCTTTGCCGCGCCTGTGCTGATAATTGCAACCGTCACTGTGCCGTCGCTGTTAAATGTGGCGATATAATCTTCTTCATCCTTGTAAACGGTTTCCGCTTCTCCTGTGGATGAAATGGAAAGTTTATCCAGAAGGATCCCCGTTTCGTTAATCTGGATTTTCCCGCCTACAACGCCATATTCTTTTGAAAGCTGCGCTTTTACATGCTTTTCAGGATCCAGCACATTGATCATCACAATAGGCGCAACCCCGAAAACATCAAAACTCGCATACATGGACTGGCACAACGTATAATTTTTAAAGTCTGTGCAATATCCAAGATCATTGATTGCAGCCGCTTTGTTATGAAAAACAAACGGCTTGTTTACGGTATCATACGGATCTTCTGCCATATTGACGGGCGCCGTTCCGATCACGCACTGAATACACCCATCCGATTTGATCGGAATGGATAATTGCGTCGGAATCCGCCGTGTCCGTATGCCATGTTTATAATTAGACATGCTTTATTCTCCTTCCGTAAGTTTTCTAATATCTGCTTCAGAAAGCGCCGAAATCCGGTCATAGGCGACTGCTGCCACGGTTCCTTCAATGTCAACATCCTTTTTCGCCTGAACGATCCCGGAAATCGGTACAATCAGATTTTTAATAATCGGCTTTTTTGCCGCCAGCTTTTCCAGCTTTTTAGGAATCCCGCCACTGAAAACGGCGCCGCTTTTTGCGACGCCGCGAAGTGTAGGCCCTATATACATAACCTGTTCATTAGTCATATTCTGTCACCTCAATTTCTGGCGCTTCCACCGTCCACAATGTAGACATACCGCCGATAAATTTCGGCCAGGTATTTTCTTCCTGGAATTTTTTAGTAAGCGGAAAAGTTATCCGGTATCTGCTATCTATCAACCGTCTTGACAGAAAACGCTTTTCCAGCTTATTCAGCACGTTTGCAACGTCAAAATGGCCCTGATTATTAGGATTTTTGTCTATAATCCCTACCAGAAAATAAATTGAACATATATTGTCGCTTTCCTCTCCGTTTATTTCCTCTTCATCCAGGCACACCAGGACATACGGGAAGTGTTCGTCGTCGTTTTTGCTCCTTTTTGCGGGCAAATTCTGCGGATATACATTGAAATGCAAGTATTCCCCGGCATTATTTACCGATGTATAGCCCTCTAATTCCTCTTTTACCTCATTGACAAGCGCCTTCTGAAGTAAAACATCTGTCTGCATACCCTAGAATCACCCCTTCCGCAAGATATTATTTACCTCTGCATTGATACGCTTTTCCAGCGTTTCCCCAGCTTCTTTATTGATTTTTGCCATGATTTCTTCGTTTTTCGCCATCTGCGGAACCGAAGGCCCGTATAGCTGCTTGATCGGAAGGCGCTTGCTTGATACTCGATTCCATACGCCCGTATGCCCGCTTTTCATATCAGCAATAAAGGCTTTCGGATCTCCGGAAAGTGGTTTCAGTCCTCCGGATTTTTCCACGCCCGCCGAATATACGCCAGGGGAAAAGCCTTTTTTCGTGCGTTTTACTCCCCTGTTTGGGCTTACTTTGAATTTTGACAGCGCGATCGGGCTTCCGCTGGAAACAACCGCCCCGGAAAGACTGCTTTTCGAAGCATTCACTGTCCGAATTGTTCCGCGCACCGTGCCGCTGGAAACATAATAACGCTGCGGAACCTCTTTCCCCATGTTTTTACGGATATTCGACACGGCCCGGTTGATCGCCCTGGAAACTACAAGCGGCGCCTTGTTTTTGAAGGCTCCAAGCCGCTGTTCTATTTCCTCAACGCTTGAAACTTCAACTTTTTGTATGATCATTAGCCAGCATTTCCCTTCAAAATGATTGTATAGCCGCCGAAATCCTCCAACACGTTCCCCACCTGGTATAATTCTCCGTCAAATTCCATGATCTGATCAATGACGGGCTGATCCGGCATGTTCTCTTTCTGAACGAAAAACATTTTGTTATCCTCGAAAATGCCGTCAGAATCGGCCGTTTTCCCCAGGTTTAACTGTAAAAGTGTTTCGTTATCCACAACAACGGGGATTTCGGCCCCGTCAATATTGTGGATTTCTGCAAACTCATTCAGATTGAAAAACGTGTCTTTGAAATCCTTTTGCAGCTGATCCTTAAATGAACGCATTTTCAATCACTCCCCTTCGGCGTCGGCTCCGGTTTCCTCCTCCAGCTTTTCTTCCTGGAAATTGATTACAATTTCCTGTAATTCCTTCAGGGCTTTTTCTTCGTAATTTTCGCCCAGATCAAGCCCAATGGACGCCGCATAACTGAAAACATCCTTCTTTGTACGGATTTTCCGGATTTTCTCCGGGCTTTTGAGTGCGTCCGGCTCCTTTTCATTAAATCCGCTGAAATCTCCGCCTTCATCCTCTGGATCTTCTGTTTCATCCGCGAAAACAGGTGCCACGTCTGCCGGTTCCACGAATTTTTTACTTTTCAGGAACGTAAGATCGGCGCTGGAAATGTCAGCCGGAAGAATTGTTCCCGGATTATATGCTTTCCCGCCTGTTACAACTGTTACTTTCGTTTTATACCTCATTATGCGCCAGCCTCCTTCTTTGCATAGATAACCGCCCAGGAATCCACATCAAACGGACGTGGAAGCGGTCTTGAAGTCAATCTTACTTTCTTTACCTCGCTGTTTTCATCCGCCCATACTTTAGGAACCAGCTTTCCTTCGTATGATTTGAATTTTTTATCTTCCATCTGTGTGACAAGCCCATATTCAATCTGTCCTTCGCCGTCAGAATGGCCCAGAAGGACAGTTCCGGGCGGGATAATAGATTCATCCTCCCCTTCATCATTCAAAAACCATTCATCATATGTATAAAGGTCAAGATCCAGTTCCGCGATACGTCCGTAAAAGGTCAGCGCCGGATCCACAACACGCGGCTCAATCACAACATTTTTCATGTTTAAAACGTCCATAGCCTTAATCACGAATGTATTCATGATGAAATCTTCGATTACATCAGACGAAAAGATCGCAATATCAGGCGCCCGGCCGGTATCTTTGATAATTTTCTTTCGCAAGCTGCGGAAAAGCGGAAGCGGATTGACCGTTGCAAGCGTCCACTGTTCATCAGCCCCCAGGACAACAATATTTGTAAAGCCGAAATCAATCTGGAAATCAAGCCCTTCCTCTTCGTCGATTACATCCAGCTTGCCTTCGAAAAGAATCTGTCTGCACATCCATTCTTTTCTTCTGTCGATAGACTCTTCCAGATCAGTCAGGTCTTTTGCAAGAAGTTCATCCTCCCTTTCCTCCGGCGTCCGCTGCGAATAAATATTTTCACCGATCGCACGGCTGGAAATGTCGTCAACGGTCAGCGGTCTTTCAGGCGCGATTTTCGGCGTTGAAAACTGATTCGTTTTCCAGCCCTGGCGTGAAATGACTTTCCCGCCCTTGCGCGGGCTTACAAACGGCGCCATGATACGCTTTCCCTTGCGCACGTCAAATTCTACTTTTTCCGTCACGTGTGTTTGTTCGCCAGGGAAAAAGGTTTTCTGCAAAAAGGATCTAACGGGCGGCGTCTGATCATACGCTTCCATCATTTCCCGTGTGGTATATTCTCCCATTCTTTCATACCCCCTTATTCATATTTCTGTATATTGCGAAGGAAAATTCCAGCCTTGCGCATATCGTTTTCATAGGTTTCGGCCGTTGCACCCTCTCCGGCAACAATAACGGCAGCGCGGTTATATTCTCCGGTCTGATAACACACAACCGGGATATTGTCCGCGGAAGCGTCGGTTCCTGTGTCCGTGTCGTCTGTCAGGATTCCGAATACTGCCATTTCCCCGGCGGATTCCGCGGCGGCTCCGGCAATATAACCGGCCTTGTCAATTCCTTTCATGATCAGGGAACCGCGTTTCAAAACGCCCTGGCCAGCTTTCAGCCCGATCCCTTCCTTTGTGATAGGAATGTCGTTTCCAGCAATCAGGGAATCCGGTTTAAATTCTCCGATCTGTTCAAATAAATTCATGCCTTTTACCTCCTTCTGCTGTCATTTTTCAGCTTTGCAGCGAAGCCGCTTAATTTCTGCGCGTTTTCAGCTTTTTTCTGGCCCTCCGGATCATATCCCGTGTTAGGCTCCGATCCAACTGCTGCCGCGCCGGAATTTTGCATTTCATCAACCATCTGATTCAGGAATTTTGCTCCGGCTGCATTGTTGGCCTTCATCTGTGCCAGCGCCAGATCAGCGACCGACATAGGTTCATCATATTTCGCCTTTGTCAGCAACTCTTCCGGGATTCCGTTTGCAATTTCATCAATGGCCTTCAGGCGCTCCCGTTCTGTGGAAACGGCTTCAGCTGCGATTGCAGCGCATAACTGCGGATATGCTGTTTTCAGTGCCGCGGCGTCAGTGATAACCGGTGCTGTCTTGTCTTTTTCATCCATCTTTGTTTTTCCTTTCTGCATTGTATTTGCTGTATCAAAAAAAGCCCCGGTTTCTTTCTGCGGCGTATTAGAAAGATCCTGAACCTTTTTTCGTATGTTATCCGGAACGAATTTTTCCATGTAGTTATTAAAACTATACGGAACCCCGTTCACTATGAAATTGTTAGAAACGGCGTTATTCTGGAAATCTGATTCAATCACGCAATCACAAAAACCAGCGTCAACCGCTTCTTGACCAACGTACCAGCTTTCTTCATCCATAAGCTGATTTATTTCTTCCTCTGTTTTGTCCAGCCTTTCCATATAGGCGGAAACAATGCTTTTCTTTACCTGGTTTGTAACCTCTGCCAGTTTCAGAAGTTCTTCCGCCTGGTAAGATCCCCATAAGCTGATAGAAGGATTATGCGCCATCAGGATCGCATTTTTGGCGATTTTGCGGCTTTCGCAAGCCATCAGAATAATTGTTGCAGCGCTGGCGCATATGCCTATAATTGTACCTGTGATTTTTGCTTTATTCAGTACAAGCGCATTATATATCGCATTTGCCGCAAACACATCACCGCCGCCAGACTGGATCACCACATTTATAACTTTCTTATCCCCCAGCGCGTTTAATTCATTGATGAAATTCCGGTATGTGATACAATCATCATCCCACCAGCTTTCTTCCGACTGTATTGTACCGAAAAGCTGTAATTCTGCCGTGTCGCCATTGTCCAGAAAATTCCAGAATTTAGCCGTTTTCGGTTTCTGATTCCCCGTCGCCGTCGCTGCCGTCGTCTGGTTCGTTATCATCGGTTTTCGTTTCATCGGTTTCTTCCTCGCTTTCTTTTTCGATTTCCTCCGGATTTTTGCTTTCTGGCTGTTTTTCCGCCCCTGAAGAAGTGATTCCGGCCGCTTCCATCAGCTGTTTTTCCCGTGCCAGCTGTGCGACGTTGCTATCAAAATCACCGCCCGTCATTTCTATGGTTTCCCGCTGCCGCGTGGATATGCCGATATTGATCCGCTTTTCGGCCGCGTTTACCTCTTTCACCGGATCGATCATGCCTTGCGCTGGCCCGTTCCACTGTGCGCCGCAATATGCAGCGCGGATCAGGGGATCTAAAAAGAATCCAGGCGCCTTCAGGCGTCCGCTTGCGATCGCTTCCGTCAGGAATATTTCATATACTGGCTGGCAAAAGTCTGCCGCCATCCACGATCTTTTCATCCGAAACGCTTTCCAGGCTTCCAGTAATGCAGCGCGGGAAGCGGAATAACTCGAAGAAAAATTTTTTACAAGAAGTTCAACCGGTATTTCCAGGGCGGCCCCGACGTATTTTGCAAGCGACGTTGTAAAGGCGTCAAAATTGCTTGACGGCCTTTTCGCGTCTGCAATCTCCACGCCCTCACCCGGCCCCAGCATATTGACCATGCCGGGGCCTATCTCGTAATTTACATCATCATCAGAAACTTGATCTTCTTCATCCACAACGCCAGTAAAGCCCGTTTCCGACGTTCCTTTTTCGGACGTTATGAACACGGTAAAAAATCCGTTGATAACGGCCGCCATCATTTCCGCTTCGCTGTATCTTGTCAGCTGCTTTAATGATTCAATGACGGGCGCCAGGTATGGAACGCCCCTGTATTGTTCTGCCCTCTCCGTTTCGTATATCATCAGGACATTAGGCGTTCCGGTTTTATCCCCGAACGCTTTAACCCTTTTCCACTCTTTCTGCGTATAAAGGTTGCTGTTTGGGTATGTAGAACATATGTGATAAGCAACAACCCGGTTGTTGCTGTCTACCTCAACGCCGTTGAAAATCCTGTTTTTCGTGTCCGGATCCGTGGCGTATAAATAGACATTGTTCCCGGTACTATGCGGCGTGGAAACGCGATCCGATTCTATCAAATGCACCCGCAAGCCATACGGAAGCGCCCTTGTGGGCCGTTCATATTCCAGAAGTACACAAGCGTCACCATTCATCAACCAGGACATACACGCCACCTGTTGAATCTCATAAAAATTATTTACCCGTGTAGAATCACAAAACTTTGACTTCGCCCACAATTCAAATTCACGTTCCGCGGCCCGCTGCCAGGCGGCCGCTTCATCCATCGTCATACCAAGAAGATCCGCGTCTATTGTGCTTTTCAGGCGCAACCCCTCACCGACAATATTTGTGCGGTTCGTTTTTATGGCTGATACTGCCAGGGGCGCCGACATAAACAAGCTGCGGGATCTCTGCCGTAATACCGGGATATTTTTATCAATATCTTCCTGTGGCGTTTTGCTGGACGCCAGCCAGCCCCGCATTGAATTTTTATTCCGCGCCGCCCCTGATTCATCATACCCGGAATTTTGAAAAGCCCTCATTGTTTGCAGCTTCCAGCGGGCCGATTCCCTCCGTAATGCCGCTTGTGGGCTTATCTTTTCTATGGCTTTATCAAAAATATTCATATTTCACCGCCTTAAATATCGCGCGGAAGAAAGCGGAAAGCCTTATTTTTCCCGCCGCTTGCTTCCAGCGTTTCAATCTGCCCTTCCAGGTCTTTAATTGCTGCCCGTATGGTAGAAAGATCGGCTCGTTTCAGGCTTTTTGTTCCGATCGTGTATTCCTGGTTCAGCAACACGGCTTCTTCGGCTTCGTAGTACATAGAAAGCCGCTTTTTGTACCGTTCCAGGCGTTCCTTCTGTAATCTTGTCAATGTGTTTCCACCTTTCTACAATTCAATGCCCCGGCTTACTGCGCCGGTTCGCCGCTTTTTCTTTGCTTTTCCCGGCGTCTTTTTCATGTAATTTATACCGGCTTTTACTTTCTTTTCCAAAATATCCCAATCAGGGCGCAATATTTCAACTGCTGCCGTATTGTAAACACGAAGATCAAGCGGCTCATTTCGCGTTCCTGATTTCTTTTTCCATTTCACGATCGCGCGTCCGTCTTTAACTTCTGTTACCCTCTGTTCGCTGTTCAGGCCCTTTATGACGGTTTCGCTATATCCGCGGTCAGCATTGATCGGGAAATGGCAATATCCCGGCCCTTCGTCAACTGTGGAAAGCCTGGAAACAACAATTTCTTTTCCGCTGTCAACGCCAAGAATAAACACTTTCACGTTATATTCATTGTTTGTTGATAGCTTGTGTATCAGCGGGATTCCCTGGCTTTCCCGCCCGAAGCCCTTTATTCCGCTGATACGCTTTCCCTTTTTCTCCATCTTTTTCAGCCACTTATAACATTCCGTTGTTTTGTGGCCGCCCGTGTCTATGCAAGTACGGGCAATCAAAAGAGAAGATCCGGACGCGAAATAAAATTCCCGGTCAAGCCACAATTCCAGGCGGTTCCAGGTTTCTTCTTTGTCCAGATCCCCGTATAGCTTTTCATATTTAACGCCCCAGGATTCAAACCCGCGGCCCCAGCCGCAAACCTCAATTTCGAAGCGATCGTCCTGAACATCGACGGCGGCCGTTAAAAGAAGGACGCCCTCCGGAATCTCTGCTTCGTACCGTTCCCGCCGTGCAAGAAGGGAATCATCATCCGCGCCCTTTCCGCGTGGCTCCCAGGTTTCCCCCAGCACGGTATTTATAAAGGTTTTCAGCTTTTCCACGTCGCCATTCTCTTTATACTCTTTTTGCGCTTCTTTCCATTCCGCGATAATGGAATCCCAATGCGTCCACGGCGAAGCTAATTCGTTTAAACGAAACGACCGTTTCCGGCGCCGTTCCGGATGTGTTGCAATCCATTTCCCTTCGCCCTGTTTCCAGTCAAATTCCGAAATGTGTTCACCGCAATATTTACACTCCATTGTTACATCAGAAAAATGAACCCGCCCCCATTCGTAGGGCTGATATTTCCCGCAACATGGACACGGAACGCACCATTCTTCCATTGTGCCGGATTGATATTCCTTTTCTATCTGGCTGGATCCCTTTATTGTCGGCGTGGAAACTTTGATTTTCTTTTTATTCCAGAAGGCCGTTGTTCGCTTTTCCGCCAGCTTGATCGGATTTCCTTCAGTTCCGGCGCTGGCCGGATAACGATCCGTTTCGTCCATCAGGACGATCCGAACCGGGCGCGAAGCCAGGCTTGAAGCGGAATTTGCACCGGCGATCGTTACGTGGCCGCCAGGGAATGACTTATGTAAAATCGTATTCCCGGAATTTCTGGATTTTACATCATGCACTTTCCCGGAAATCGTCGGCGTGTCGCGGATCATCGGCGCCAGCCTATCCTTTGAAAAATCTTCCGCCATCGGTTTAAGTGTCGGCTGTACTACAAGCATAGGCGCCGGATCGTAATCTATGTAATATCCGATGATATTCAAGATCAATTCTGTCTTTCCGACTTGTGCGCTGCTCATAATTACGATATGTTCCACAAGCGGATCATTGACGCAATCCATTATTTCCCGCTGATACGGCGCCCGGTCTGTGTTCCACTGTCCAGGCTCCGCCGCGCTTTCCGGCGATAATCTCCGGTAACGATCCGCCCACTGGCTAACTGTCAGGACGGGCGGCGGGCTTACTGCCTTTGCAAGATCCCGGAATAGTTTCAGCGTCTTAAATTCAACCCCGCGATCCTTGTGACGTGTTTTTATGATAACTGTGTCAGGCTCCACAAGCGGCGACTGTTCAATTTTTACTTTCTTCCTCATACTCGCCTTCGTTTTCCTCCACATATTCATCACTATAAAACGCCTTCGGATCGTAATCTTTTAATTCATTCAGCGCTTCAATAACCTCTTTTGTCAGGCGGTCTTTTACAAAAGCGGCGTCACGGTTTTCCAGAATCGGCGCCACCTTTGAAGGAATACCCATAATTTTTGTTTTAAAGGCGACTAACATATCCATCATAACGATTTCCACGTCCTCCGCCTTGTGCAATTCCCCTTTCATGATCTGCAATTTCAATTCTGATATGTGGCGCTTTACTCTCTCATGCAGCGCTTTTTCTTCGTCGAAATTGATTTCACCGTCTGCCAGTTCCACGCCGACGCCCTCCGCTGCCAGCTTCAGCGTAAGAAGATAATTCTTTATGGATTCCACCAGCTTATAGCGGCCCTTTGCGGCCCTGGCGACAATCCCTTCTTCTGCCATCTGCCGGATCCGTCTGTCGGTCACTCCGAAAAGATCGCCCAGCACGGCCGCCGATACTGTTATGCTGTCAATGTTCGTCACCTTCGCGGAATCCGTTTCAGCTTTCGCCATGCCCTCACCCCCTTTCTGGCCCAAAAACCGGAAACGGCAACTTTCATTTTTATTTTTCAAAATCTAGCCAAGTTTTGGGCTTCGCAGACCCGCAACAAAATTTTGGGCGCTGAAAGAACCTATTTTGTCAGGGCGATTCTTCCGGCGCCTAGCGCGTTGCTGCTGCCCTCTCTCTTGACTTGACATATCTTGTTATTCTGTCAAGTGCTTCCCTCTCTCTTTTCTTTCATTAAAGTGCGAACAAAAGTTATACACATCATTTGTCACGCGCTCAATGTGTCAAGTGTAGGGCATAAAGCAGGAAGGGCTTCCCATTATCGGCCTGTTATCAGGGCATAATAAAAAGGCTTATCTGTGGCCCCTCTTCTTGAATGATAGCCCCTTGATAGCCTTGTCTTTGTTATCCTGATTGATACCTATGTACCGTAATGTCACGGATATATCAGCATGGTTTAATATCTCTTTGATGGTTACGGCGTCATGTGTCTGTTGATACATATGATAGCCGAATGTTTTTCGTAATGTGTGTGTTCCTATGCTGCTGATTCCAAACGCTTTCCCAGCGCCAGCCAGAATATTATATGCCTGTTGTCGGCTGATAGCCTTATTTGGCATATTGGGGGATTTGAATAAAAATTCAAAATCCTTTTTCCCGCGTATATAATTTTCGATAATAGGTTTTAGTTCCGCATTTATGGGGAAGCGTTTTTCCTTGCCTGTTTTTTTCTCTCGTATATATACGGCGTCTTTGTCCTTTACATCACGGACACGGAATTTTAAAATGTCAGAAATCCGAAGCCCCGTATAAATTCCGAACATGAAAAGAACATAGTCACGCTCATTTCTGGCTTTCAGATAATCGGCCACATCCAGCACAACATCCATATCCCGGATAGGCTCCACTGTATTCAAGAAAAACACCCCCCTTTTCACGGCATGAAAAAAGCGCCGCCCTCCGGCCGCGCCTTGTCTTTTGATATAATTTTGACTATACATAGTATAACACACATGAAGGCGACATTTCAACGACATAAAAGGCGACATAAAAGGCGACATTTGTTAATTCCAAAAATCCAGCAAAATCAACGCTTTTCTGGATTTTGTTCACAAAAAATTCACAAAAAATTCACACGAAAAAATTTCACCTTTTAGATCAGCCCTTGATCCCTCATGCCAGCTTCGATCCGCTGAAAATGGCGTTTAGAAAATCCCATTTCATCAGCTGCTTCTTCCTGTGTCATTTTACGGATAACACGTAAGTAATAAACCCGTTCTTCGTTCCCGTCCAGGCTTTCATATATCTTTTTTATCCGTTTTTTGCTCTTTCGAAGTTCCGTTCGCTCCATTTTTAGCCGATTGATCCGGGCTGTGTCCTGTTCAATCATCCGCAAGCCCTCCGCGAACGATATACGGACACTGTTTCCCGGTTCCCTGGAATAATCAACCCCATTCAGGCCAGAAGGCGGCGCCCATCCGGACATTTTCTTCGCCTTTTCGATTGATCGTTGATGGTTTTTGATCTGCTCGTTTATCAGCATGATCTTTAGTTCGATTTCGTTAAAAATATCCCTTTCTTTGCTTGTTTTACCCGGTTTTGCCATATTTCCAGCTTTCCCTTGCAATTATACCGGCCATGCGATATAATTATTAAAGGTTGTGTGCGGGGCGCTGGAAACGGCGCTTCGTGCTTTTTATTTTACCATTATTTTTTTTGTCAAATCAACCGCCCATTAAAAACAATCGTCATGATATTTCAGGAAATCCGCCGCGCTTTCCCATATTTCCTGAAATACATCTTCCAGCGCGTGACCCCATCTCGTATCGTTTCCATTTTGCGGCGATTCATCCATCAGCATTGTAACGACTTCTTCCGCAAATTCCTGATTCCGGCCCCTTTTCACGCGGCAAAATTCGTGTTCGCCATCGTCGGCCACATTATCCGGCGAATTTCTGAAAAGCCACGCCAGATCAGACAATTTTATTTCCATTTTCAGCTTGTCATTTGTAATTTTAAATTTCATCAGCTGATCCTTAAATTCTTTCATTCTCCATTTACCCCCATTTCTTCCAATTCGTCTATTTTATCAAATAGATCCATTTCAGGATGATCTTTCTTTGGGTATTGCTGATATATCGCTTCGCACAGGCGACCGTTCACATAATCCATATAATATTTTATTGCTAACTTATACGGAATATCTTTGTGTTTTCCCGTCAGTGTCAATTCGCTTTTATCGCTGTATGTAATTTTTATTTTCCACATTCACGATCACTCCCTTGCAGCTTTATTTCTTAATATTCAGCATTTCCAGAACATCCGCGTTCTTTGTTGTGGCTGCTTTTGCTATATCATACATTTTCTGAAGCATTTCCGCCTTTGTCTGCCTGTTCTGCGTGCGCCTTAATGCACACATTACAGAACCTTTGCTGATCTCCGTTCCGCACCCTGAAAAGCTGGCGCAAGCTAAACATTCATAGTCTATGATATTCATTCCGCTTTATCCTCCTTCCGCAATTCCTCCGGATATTCACATATTAGGCTATGTGGCCATATGTCGGCCAGGCTGTCCTTCATGAATACCGGAATTTTATATTTTCTACACTGATTCACGATACTTTCAATCCATTCCGGCGCCGGAACCACTTTCCCGGCCCGGCGTCCGGTTTCCGCCCCTATGATGATCCATTCCGGCTTCAGGGCTGTTTCGTTCATTTCTCCCAGGTTTTCAAGTAAAGGCTCCACGGATAAAAACCAGTGATATTTTTCATCAAACCAGGAATATTCATCATGCGGCCCCGTTACGCTTGACCCGTACCAGAAATTATTGTACCGCGGCAATTTCCCGAATTTTGCCAGCTGGATATAACGCGCCGGATTTTTGGTAAGAAAAATATAATTGTGCTGCGGGGCTGCCAGACATTCATCAAATACTTCTTGAATCCAGCAATCAGGAACCCACGCACCGAAAAGATCCGCCATCGAACACACAAAAATATTTCGGCCTTTGCTTTCCCGATATTCTTTTAATCTGTATCTATGAAATGTCGGCTTAAATCCATACGGATAAGCGGCCCTTTTTCCGTCAACAATCACCGGATCATTCAAAACCACCCTTGCGCCGTATTTCAGCACACCGCCGCCCGAAAATCGCCTTGCTATGTTCCTGGCGTAACAATACGGACATTTATGACAACATCCAGTAACCGGATTCCATGTGCTGTCTGTCCATTCAATTTTTGTTTTCTCCATCCTCTTTGTTCCTTTCCTGTTCTTCCAGGTCAACGCCTAATTCAACTATGCGTTTATTGTTTTTGATCGACATTGTTTCAACCTGTTTCCGGAATAATGCGCCGTATACCTGATAATCCTTTTTCAGCGTCAGAAAATAATGCTTGTGCGGATCCCTCATGTGCATTTTGATTAAATTATTCATCAGGTGATCCGTTACGCCGGAATCAATGACAGAAATTTCAATCCGGGCTTCCGTCCGGTTGAATTCCCGGCATATAACCACATATTCCGGTCGCTTATTTTTCTTTTTTCCCTTAACTTTTCCCATCGTTTACACCCCGTTTCTGTCTGTATATGATAACCATTGAAGGAAACGGGGCGCCGCTTGTGCTGCCGCCGAATTTTAAGCGGCCCTTTACGAAGCGGATTTCTGCCTTGTGGTATATAAAATCATGGAACCATTTTGTATCTGTTCGCGCCGGAAGAAGCATAACCACAAGATCCCCGTGTTTCTCATTCGTTCTATATGCCTTTTCAACCCACTTTCCGATCTCCCGCCCATACGGGGGATTGCAAAATACAGAATATCCCCCCCAGCTTTGCAAAAGTCCGTTTTCCTTGACTGTAAAATATTTATCGCATTTATGATTATTTTCATCAGCTGCCGGATCAAGGTCAAAATGAAATTCCCGGTTTAATTCGTCGAAAAATTCCTGTGGCGTGGCCCAATTATCCGTTTTACTGGAAAACATAACATCAGTATTCACCTTTTCCACTCCTTTCTTTATCCGCGTTTCGGATCGTAATCTTCAAAACGCTTTATTGTTTTAAAAATCTTTCGGTTATTTACCCATCTTTGCAGCTTTCTAACCGGATCGCTTCCGTTCGTGTGTTCCTTGTCATAAACCATCACATACGGATCATAGTCAAGAGCCCGAAGTGTATAAATTCTCTCTAAATCCTGATCAAGTGTTGTGTTAAAGTTTGTCAGAACATATACACTTGTTTTTCTTGCTTTCCATCCGGTAATTTCCTTAAATGCTTTGAATTTTGGGATAATGATATTTTTATCCTCATACCGATCCCAGGCAAAATGTACACTGTCAACGCGGATTTTCTTAATCATTTCGGCCTTTTCATCCGTCATAATCCGAATGTCGATCCCCTGGTTTATATTTACTTTTGCTTTGCTGTCAATAAGCTGCTGCAATAGTTCTTTCCAATCAGGGCAAGCTATTACATTAGGATCGCACAAAACAATATTCTTTTGCCCGCGCCAGAATTCCGACAAATCCGCCACCTTGTAAGAACATTTTCCTTCTTTCGCTGCCACGTGGCAAAACTCACACCCGCGCGGGCAACCCCTGGACAAGAATCCATATGCTGTATCTGTTATCCCATAAAGGGAATAATCAGGATAAATATACTCTATTTCATCCGGAAGGTAGCTGTCCTTTTCTTTGTTGTATACCTCTTTCCCGTCCACAAGTGATATGCAGTAACCGCTTCCGCCTTTTATAACCTCTTTCGCGTTTACAAAATCTTGATAATCAGGTGTAAAGCTGAATACTTTTGACATATACACTTTATCCATAGGCGGAAGCGGGAAGCCGTGAACAACCGGGATATACCATTCCACGCTATCCCCGTTTTGCTTGTGCCAGGCGGATAATTTCATCAGCGGCAAATTTGGGTAATTGTGGCCGTCAACATCGATCAAGCCTATTCTCATTTTCCGACATTGGAACGATCGAACGTGACGATCGAAGTCTGGCCGTTTTCAACTTTTACTTCGGTTCCGACTGTTATTTCAAGTTCGATCGGCTGATTTATCTGTGTATCGAATAATACCAGATTCTTTCCGGCTTCAACCGCGTATGTAATGCCGGTTTTCATCAGGGCTTCTTGCATAAGCCTTGTAAACTCTGCTATTCTCTCATTCTGGCTCATTCTCTGCCGCCTCCTTTTCCGACTCATTTTTTGTTTTTATAAAATCCTTGATTTCTGCTATGCACTCCGGGCAATAGTCCCGCGGCATTTTAGGGAACGCTTGCGCTAGGACTTCAACAATTCTTGATTGTGCCGTTTTTTCCGGCGTTAAAGTATATTCAAAAGAAATCCTTTGCGCCAGCTTTGCTTCAAACTGTTTCTTGCAGCGATCGCATATGCAAACCATTTTTAACATTTTTCATTCCTCACTTATAAACAATTTTTGACTTTTTATCACGAAAAGCAATTCGCCCTTCCACTTCGTAACCATAGGCGCCAGCTATTTTTTTAATAACGTCCACAAGTTCAGAAACTTCATACGGCGGATGATCTGCTTTCCTGATTGCCTTTTCTGCCACTATATCCCGATACCCTGAAGCGTTATATTTCAAGTTATTTTCCATGCTGCACCCCCTAGCAAAACGGAAGTTCGCCATCTATTCCGTCCGGAATATCCATAAAATTATAATCAGGCGGCGCCGGTTCCGGCTCCTGGCTCCGGCGTTCCTTTTCCTGGCGTTCTTCCTCTTCGGCTTTCGTTTCTGCGAAGCTGATTTCCTCCGCGTATACTGTTTTTGTGTATATCTTCCGGCCCTCTTTGTTTGTGTAGTGTCCAGATTGCAGCGGCCCGCAAATCTCAACTTTCTTTCCCTTGTAAAGATACGCTTCCGCAATCCTAGCATTGTGGCCGGTACAAATGCAGTCTATAAAATCGACGGGCTGATCTCCCTCTTTTATTCTGCGGTTGCGTTTCACCATGATAGTAAACGCGATAAAGGAAGCCTTATCCCCATCGTACTTGATGATCGGATCCTCCGATACTTTCCCGCTGCCTATCCATTTATTCACGCTTTTTCTTCCCCCTCCCTTTCCGGCGCATAGGAAAACCGTGCATTTTCAGCCAGTTATTTGTCTTTTCTTTACAGTCCGTGGCCAAACTGCCAAGCGTTTTAAATGCGGCGTTTGTGTCATAAAGTGCTGGCCTGGCCTGTGCTGCTAATAATGAAAGCTGCCCCATGACCGCCGCCGCGTCGTTGATTGAAAATCCGCATTTTCTAAGCGGGATCACTATCGGTTCAAAATCCTTAAATTCAATCAGAAATGACAAATAATCATTCAGTGTATAGGGAAACTGCTGCACCCGCTTTTTAATCTTTTCCGTTATTTCCTCCGGTACATAGAAAACTATTGTTCCGAAGTTTTCCGTCAGCGCTATAATGTAAAGCTGGCGGCCCTCTGTGCCTATCTCATAGCAGAACATCAGCCCAGCTTCAGCCACTTTGTAACTTTGGCGGGCAAAATAGAAATCTAATGATTCCAGCATTTTATAAATCTTTTTATCCTCTGATTCAGCTTCTTTCCTCTGCCTTGAAAATAAAGATTTTCTTTCCACCGCTGTATTTCGCCAGCTTTTGCCGCTTCTTTTCTGCTGCCGCCAAGGATTCCCGGATCGTCGCCCGTTCCTCCCCCTCGACGATGATAAAATATTTTTCTTTACATTTCTGAAATTCCATCTGTTCATCAACTCGCCTTCCTAAATGCTAACTTTCAAGCCTTTCTTTGTCGCCAGCGTTGCGGAATGTTTTCCCGTCTACATATCCGGTTCGCTGCAATAGCGCGTGTTCGCGGTTTTGCTTGAAATCCTTATATCCTGTTTCTGTTTCTAGCCCTGGAATAGCGTCAACATAATCATTTACTGCTTTCGGCGTAATCAATGCCAGGGCGAAGGATTGACTTTGCGCTTTCTGTTCTTCAAAATTCTTTTCCAGGCCGTGATAGAACCCTAACACATAATTCATTTTTTCATCCCGGCCGAATTCCCGCTTTGCGTCTGCATATATGGCCCGTAATACCATAAAACGCTTCCTGATAACCTTAACGGCATAATTAAAAATGTTTATGCAGATTTCCGCATCCTCTTCGTAACCGTAAAACCGAATACGAAAAGCACCGCGGGAACCTATCCGGCTAACCGAGATACGGCGACAACGGAAATTTTCAGCAATCACGCCGCTAACCATGTGAATCCATTCATCCCGGAACGGAACCGAAGAAAAGTTTACAACGGGCCTTTCCTCCTGTTCTCCGCCCTTTAGCTGCTCGCGCTTGATTTCATACTTTGCCATTAGTTCCTGTGCTTTCAGCATAGCCGATCGCGCTTCGTTTTCGTTGCTGGATGAAGAAAGCGCCAGCAATTTTTCAATTTTGTCTATGATTTTATTTTCGTCTTTCATCCAGTTTCCCCTTGATAAATACTTGTTTACATGCTTTGTCGTCAATATAGAGATCCGCTGTTATTTTCCGGCTGTCCTCTCCGAATTGTTCCAGGATTTCCGGAAGGTTTTCATTGATTGCGTCAAATTCCAAGCCGTTACTTTTACTGAATTCAACCGCCGTTTCCAAGGCTTTTCCGGTTCGATTCGTCCACAAAATCGCTTTTCCGCCCATTTCCCGGAACATGATCAACCATTCAATCATTTTTGCATTTGGTTCCCCGGTATTTGACCAGTGTCCATTTGGCGTTAGTACGCCGTCAAAATCTACTGCAATAGTCATTTTCCAAGTAAGCGATCCAGAAGATCGCTGTTCTCCTTTCTTGCGATCGCGCTCCTGATTGATTCCGCCGGAAACTCAATAGGCAGCGCCATTTTTTCAATGCGGTTGACGATCCGATCGTCAAGCTGCAATTCCCCGATCCGGTAATTACTTGTAAATATCGTGATCCGCTTTTCAATCATGCGGCCGTTTAAGATATTATAAAAGCGCTCATTTATCCAGTCTTTTGGCTTCTCGACGCCTATATCATCAATCACCAGGACGGGAACGGATATAATATCATCAATCAATCTGTGTTCGTTTACCGGCTCGCCCGCGTTCCGTTCCCTGGAATTTTCGCCCCATGTGCTTTTTATCTGGTCAAGAATCTGTATTGTGGTTGCAAATTTCGCGCCCACCATGTACCGCGTGATTATGTCATTAGCAATCGACACGGCCAGCCGCGTCTTTCCGGAACCCTTAACGCCTGAATGAAAGTAAAATCCTTTTCCGGTTTCCTTGATTTCCTGGAATTGCTCAATATACTGTTTTGCAAGGTGTTTCGCCAGCTTTGCAAGTTCCCGGCTTTGCGGCGTGGAATAACAATCCGTCTGAAAATTGTCAACCGTCTGGCTTTCAAATTCTTTCGGAATTGTGGCAAACCTCAACCGGCCAGCAAGCCGATCCCGCTGTATTTTCCCGCACTCACATTCACGGGAATATGTATAGCCGTCCTTTTCAATTTCGTAATATCCAGAATCGCGGCATTTCTGGCATTTATACGCCGGAATTTCTGCGGAACCGTTCAAGTGCTTCATTCGTTGTTCCCTCAATCGTTCCAGGATCGGCGCGGTTATTGATTCCAGGGTTTCCGGCGCCTGTGCTGCCGTTGACATTGTTTGCACCCCCTTTATTTGCATACGTGCCTTCCAGCACTTTTAAAGCATTTGTTTTATTTATCAGCCAGTCAAACGAACATCCGCCCCAGCGCCCGTTACGGCCGGAAAGAAAATCACTTTCCTGTGCCATCTCGAAAAGCCTGTGAAGCCGGTCATAGTCTGTTATGCCAGGCCAGATTTTCAGCTTTTTAAACTCGTTTAACAGTGTCCGGATTTTCTTTTTCCGCGCTTCAGACATTCCGCGGATTTTGGGTAAATCTATACATGTATCATGAAAATCCTGTGTTATGTGCTGATAGTCTATCCGGATTCTTTCGGAATCCGGAACCGGACCCGGCGTTTCATCAGCCGGGCCGGACAATATATCTTCGTCAGAAGATATATTTATATATTCTTTTTCTTTCTCTTCTTCTTCTCTCTGTTGCGTGACTTCACGTGAAATGTCACGTGACGGGCTTGTGACATTGTTGTTTTCACCGATTCCAGACGGCGGAACCGCGGCGGCGCCGGAAGGCAATTCTTCCAGCAATAGCGCCTTTTTCCGTTCTCTTTCCCGCTGTTTTCTGATCCGGTTTTGCTCCCTGATTCTGTCCATGCCCTCAATATTTTGGTGCTTATCAAAATTTGTGATATAGATTCCCTTTATTGTGCTTTCAATCATCCGGAATTTTTCAAACGTCATAAGCGCAAGTTTAACCGTTTGCAGCGGTTTATTGAAAATCACGGAAAGCATTTCATCCGTATACGGGAATTCATCTTCCACCAGTACAAGCCCGTTTGCGTTGCATTTTCCAGCAAGCGCAATCAGGCGGATCCACACCACAAGAAGCGCGTCACCATCTGGCATTGACTGAATAATTTTGATTTTTTCATCGTCAAACATATCGATCCGAAGTTTGATCCACTGCATTTCTGCCATATTATCACCACCTAAAAAGCTATAAATATTTGCTCATAATATCCCGCTTTGATTGCGGTTTTTTCCCTCCATCCTTTTTCTTTGCCGGTTCCATTTCATCCAGGAAATTGACGCCGCCCTTCAGCCCGGTTTCCCGTGTAGCCGCCAGATTCTTTTTGATCAAATCTTTGTTTTCAGCGACTTTGTTATAAACCACTTCAAGCCTTGTCTGCGGATATGTCAGGCCGGATATGCAGCATATTGTTTCTTCGGCGTTGAATGTCTGGAAATTGTCGATCGGCGTTCCGAACGCCTTTTCTAAATCCGACATTTTTACATTTCCAGCAAGGGAAGCCGTAATATATTTCACGGCTCTATCAGGTTCCAGCGGCGCCAAGGCGCTTTCTTTTACCGCCTGGATAACGTCGGCGCTTTCCTTGCCTTTGCTGCGAATAACAACGGAAACGCCGTGCGCCTTTAATGTTTCCATGATTTCCGCCTTGTCAATATTGCCTTTTACGCTTTTATGCTTTTCCGGAATCTCCAAAAACGCGGAAAAGGAATCCACGAAGGCGGCGTTTAATTCCAGTTTATCCCCGTTCCCGTTGTCGATGATAAAACAGGAACTGGAACCAGAAATTTCCGTCAACTCCGAAAAACATTCGTATGAATTGATATGTGATTTTACGCTTTCATCAGGCGCCGGAATAATTGTGATCGCTCCTATGGTCTTTCCTTCGTCAATCAGCAAATCAATAAGCATAGGCCCAGCTCCAGAACCCGTGCCGCCGCCACTGGCAAAAATAACAAAAGTCATTTCAGATTTTGCCTTTGATTCAATTTCCGCCGCGATATTGTCAAAATCATCAATAACAAGTTGCTTCGCCTTTCTGCGATCTTTGTTGCAGCCTTCGCCCTGTGGAATGTGATACTTGAATTTTGCCCTTTCCAGCGTGTCAAGATCCTCCTGTGACGTATTCACGTAAATTACAGAAAAACCTTTTTCCTCAAATAACCGACCTATATTTCCGGCCGCCTGGCCTACTGCCACGAATGAAATTTTCTTTTTCATTTTTTGCCCCTTTCTTTTTCCAGACATTCACACCCTTCAGGCGTGATATAGTATGTATCAGCGCGGCCCTCTTTCAAGCCGCGGCCAATATATCCGGATTTTTCAAAATCTTTTATTTTTTTGAATATCGTGTTTTCTTTCAATCCGAAATCCTCCGAAGCAGCGATCTCTTTTACTGTCATTGATGATAGTCTGCTTGTGGCTTCGCCTGTTCGCAAGATTGAAAGAATAATAAAACCTAACCTGTTCAATCTTTCACCGCCCTTCTGCCGCCCTTGTGAATTCTGATTTACTCTGATATTCTCTGATTTACTCTGATATTCTCTGATTTACTCTGATATTCTCTGATTTTTTGGTTTACCACGTTCAGCAATCACTTGATCGTATGGAATCGTTCCAAGATAACGATCCGCGTCAGAACATCCACAATTAGGACATATGCTATTTACATCACACGACATATAAACTTTCCCGCAACTCCGGCAAATGTTTCGCCAGAATGGATCTGTAATTTTTGTAATGCCGTCTGAATAATATGTATTTCTTCGCTGAAAATCGCTCCATATGCTTGACATTCACGCGCCTAACCTTTACAATTATTAAAGGCTGGCGCATGTCGCAAGCTGTGAATGGGGCGCAACAGGAAGGCTGTCAATCTTTGGCGTTGCACCCTTTTATTATGCAGAATCCACGATCGGCGCGTTCGTCATAATGCCGATCGTCAATGTGTCAAGCGCTTTCGGAAGGGCTTCGTCAAGGTCTTTCGGCGTCCTGATTCCGAAGCCTTTCAAAATCTCTTTCAGCCGTTCGGCCTGTGCCTTCTGCTGATTTTCTTTTTTTGCCATAATTGCAGCCCCCTTTTTAGTAATACTCTAATTCTTCAGAAACATGGAACCATGTGATCCGGCCGTGCATTTTCCAATCAACCCGAAGAAATTCTTTTGCGGTTGTCTTGTCAATGTCTGCTTTGGTCTTGCCATCGTCCATATATTTCCTGAATTTCTTTGTTTTGCCGTCGGCTTTCAGGATTATAAATTCTTTCCCGATCTCCCAGCGGAAATTGCGCTGTTCTTCCGGATCCCATTTCTCCGGCCCGGCGTAAGTCAATTCGCGCACGTAATGAACCGATTTCGGCCACATTGTAAGCCTGGTATTCATTCCGACATTGTTTAAATGCCGGATAACATAGGCTTCAAAAATCCGCTTATTTTCCTCTGTCAAATCCTGATAGCCGGTTGTTTCGGTTATGTCATATCCGTGAATATTTAAAATGTCCTGGACTGTCTGAAGCTGATAATCAGCCCGGCCGTATTTCTCATAAAGCGCCGTTACTTCCTGATATGAAGTGCGGTTCGTTGGTTTTCTCATGGTTCCACCTTTCCGGCCCTCCACGGGCCTATTAGCCGCGCTATCGCGCGGGTAAACAGATTACAGTTACCGGATTACAGGTTTTCCAAGTAAAGCGGAAAAGAAGCCAACATCCGCGGACACGTGGGAACGCGGGTAGTTCAAATTCAGCGCCGAAGGCCCGGAATGCGAAGCGTTGCTGTAACTCGCACCCACGAAACAAATTGCTTCGTCAAGTTCCGCGTCAGCTGCAAACCATTCTTTACTTGCGCTTTCATCATTTACAATGATTCCTAAATCCTCTAAAATCTGCGGTACTTTATCCAAGGAAACAGATACTTCCTCACGTTCTACGGCGTCATAGCCTTCAACCTCTCCCGTTGTGATCATCATATCGCCATCTTCTCCGGGGCCTATCATGACCGGGCGGCCGTTTGCCAGCACTTCCAGAAATTCCTTGCTATCTTCTGATAAATCAGCGTCAGGGGCCGCGGCGTCATTGTTCGGCATGTATTCCAGTTTCCCGGATTTTAAGCAGATTCCAGAAACAATTTTCCACACATTCCCGATCGTGTCAGCTATGCCCGTTTCTGTGTTTCCGTTGTGGAACCATGCAGCGGGGCCGGATCCTGTTTCTGTGCGCCCGTATTCGCTCCGTATGCCCTCTTCTGATTCGTCAGCGTGATAATGTCCATATGATGTATTTCCATGTGTTCCCGGCCGTGTGGTGTCCTTTATGTACTGCCATTCGCAATTAGTCAGCAAGTGCCAGCCTTCCCCTTTCTGCCGGATTCTTGCGATCGCGTCGTCCATGTTGATATACGTCAGCGGATCCCGAAGCGGAAGGGAAACAACCTGATTCTTTACCGCGCTATTCAAGAACCTGGAAAGATAAACGGAATCATATTCCACGCCCTTGACGATAAAAACCGGATCCGCCTGGTCTTTTGTGGGCGCCGTGTTTTCAAGTTTCAACATCATATTGGGAAGCCCGTTAGCGTCATAGATAACAACCGGTGTTTCCTTTACATACTTTCTTTCTTTCATTTGCTTATTTCCTCTTTTCCTGGTTTATTTGATTATGATAAAACGGCGACATTCTCCACGCCTTCCAACTCATTTTTGAGATACTCCGCGATACTGTGAACCGCGTCAAATTTCCACGCGCCGCCGTCTGCTTCGAACAATGCACAAGAAACGCCGTTTGATCCGTTCCTCATACGGAATACAAAAGCAATTTCCGGCTGGCTGATTTCGTGGAATGTCCGGAATGGCTGCAATTTTACGGGATTAGGTACAATCACATCTTCCATACCGGAAAGCCCGCTTTTGATTGTGGCCTTCTGTGTCACTCCATCGTCGCCGTAATTTGCGACGGTTTTATCCTCCACATTTCCGACCACTTGCATAACGATCGCTTTGTCCGGTGTTTCGATAAACATTGACTGCATTTGAATGATAAAGTTTTCCTGATCCATGAATCTATTCAGCTGGATTTCCGGAAGCCTGGCTTTCACTGTCGCGATCTCCCATCTGTCCATATCTCCATTAAAGGCAGATACAAGCCGGACTTCGGTTTCAGATTTTACATGGACAATCATTTTAGGAACCGCCCCAGCCGCGGCGAAATCATCCGCCAGGCGTCCTTTGATGTACTCCACAAGTGAAGTAAGCGTTGAAATTTCCAGCGCGTCACAACTGCGACATTCGCCTAAAAGCATAGGCGTTCCGTTGTAAAAGTAATAATGTTTACCTTTGATTTCCTCAACACGGGGCTGCTGAAGCCCTATGATGTACTGTAATGCTTCTTTGATCATGTTCTTTTCCTCTCTCTATTCTTATTTTGCGCCAAGTTTCCGCGGCTGCTGGATCGGCGTCACTTTGGCGCCTGTTTCTTCCTCTTTCTGCCCTATATCAGAAAATGACATTTGGCCTGGAATCTGTTTTCCGTACTCATTCACCACAACTTCACCGCTTTTCAGGTCTTTACCCATAGCAAAATTTGTCTTTGCGGATATAACCCCGGCAAGTTTGGAATTTAAAGAAATTTCGTTCTTTGCGTCGTCGCGCATTTCGTTTTGGACGAAGGAAAGATTGATTGTGATTTTCCGCTTTTCTCCTTCCCTCTATATTCAAGGCTATAACGG
>ERZ808035.314-NODE-314-length-50020-cov-7.785235_pt1 | contig 50020 bp, 51 predicted proteins | sample MGYA00380189_ERZ808035 | MGnify/ENA primary metagenome ERZ808035 (study PRJEB31490, sample SAMN06133407) | mouse gut metagenome | isolation source: M5_1 | host: mice | place: China: Chengdu | collected 2015-05 ... | reverse complement strand
GCCGGGCGACAGCCCGGCTGCCTCGTCTGCCTTGCCGGCGTCCGTTTTCGCTCCCGAAAAACTCCACAGGACCTGCCGGCGAGCTAAAATGGGGGCTGGCAAGGCCGCAGGATGCAGGCGGGCTGTCGCCCGCCAAATCCGAGAACGAAGTCCGGCGCCCATTTTGGCTGCCGGCAAGCGTGTTTCCCCTTGTTAACCGATGGTATTATTTATTTTAACTTATTTTTCCGCTTTTGCATAGAGGGTAGATAAAGTTTTTACAAATAAAATCATCCGGCCGCAAGCTCCTTTACCCCCAATTCTGCGGAGAATCCTCCCGCATCCGATATCCCGTATCCATCCGGGTGAAAGGCCGAATAACCCGAAAGCCGCCCGAAGCCTGTCCGGGGCCGGATATACGGGAAATGCCCCGCCTTTCGGCGGGGCGTTCCTCATTATTCCGGATAACGGGTCCAGACCTCATAGGTCCGGCCGGGCAATTCATCCTGGGGCACAAACACCATCATACCGGGTGTGCCGCCGTCCCGCAGGGAAAAGGTGCCATACCCGGTGGAAATCTTTCCGTCCAGCGTCATCATGTCCCCGCTCTCACCGCTGTATATGGCAGCGTGGATGATGTTCCCGCTCTGCAGGGTAATAACAATATCGCCGGCCCGCATCTGGCTGACGGACTCCAGCTTCCGAACCGGGAACCCATGCCTGCCAAAAATACAGTCGCTGAGCATGGTGGCATAGCCGCCGCTGCCTGTGGTCATGCTGAATTTTTTACCCCTGGCATCCGTATAGGACCAGATGGCCTCCCGTACCTCAGAACTGGAATTTCCCGCAGGATAGTCCGGTATGCGGATGCTCTTCTGCCACTCCGCGGCAACCCGAAGAAGAAGATTTCTCACATTTTCCTCAGTAACGGGCTCGCCGCTCGTCAGGAGCCTTCCTGTGGGCAGCTCCACTTTATCACCCGTCCCAATCTGAACGCCGAGCCCCCGCCCCAACCGTTCAATCACCACGCAGGCCTGGGCGCGGTTCATAAGGGCCTCCCCGTCAAAGTTCCCGCTGCCGTGGCCCTGCAGAACCTCCAGTACATAACAGGCTGTCACCGCGTCCCGGTAGTCCTCAGGAATCTCAGCCCAATCCCTGACGATATACGGGACGATCTCCCGCTCCACCTCGCTGCCGCTCTGCTCAAAATCCAGCATAATATGATAGGCCAGCTGCGCCATATCATAGCGGGTGACAAAGCTGCCGTCACACCCCAGCACCGGCCATCCGCCGTCGCTGCCCATGGCAGTGCCCTCCAGCACACCGTGGTCCCGCAGCGCCGACACAGCGGACCAGTACCAGGGAGCCGGGCCGCCGTCATATCCCTGATCTTCATAAGCCCTCATCTCGTCGGGGTAAAACGCCCGGGCAAGCATCACTGCAAACTGGGCGTTGGTCACGCTCTGTCCCGGCCGAAAGCTGCCGTCCTTATATCCGGAGATAATACTTTTCCCGGCTGCTGTCCGAATCGGCTCTGCGGCCCAATGGCCGGCATAGACATCGGAAAACCCCCTTGCCGACGGCAGCACAGGGGCAGCCGTACCCATTGCAAGAACAACGGTAAGGGACGCGGCAATTGCACGCTTTTTCATAGGCCTCCCACTCCCATCCTGTCTTTGTTATAAAGCGGGACGTGAGTAGTCCCCCGCGTCCCGCTTTCTCTCTTTTTCTATTATATGCGACCATTCCCAAAATTGCAATAGCCAGGAAACCCTTTATAAATTACCAAATTAAGGCCGGCCGCAGGCCCCGTTCAAAATCCGGATCAGCTCCTCCTTGCCGATCCCTTTTTCCGCGGAGAAGGGAACCAGCCTGTCTGCCTCCGTCAGTCCCAGCGTCTCCCGAATCAGGGCCAGTGCCGGCTCCACCTGGCTGCGCTTCAGCTTATCCAGCTTATTTGCCACCACAATCTCCGGGCAGCCGGATTCCCGGAACCAGGCGTGCATCGTCATGTCGTCCGCCGTGGGCCTGTGGCGGATATCCACAATCAGGATGCCGGCGGTAATCAGGCTCTCCCCGGCCTGGAAATACCGTTCCATCAGGCGGCCCCAGCGCTCCTTCTCCGCCCGGGCAACCTTGGCATAGCCATAGCCGGGCAGATCCACCAAATAGGCCCGCCGGTCCACCAGAAAGTAGTTGATCTGGGTGGTCTTCCCCGGCGAGGAGCCCACATAGGCCAGGTTCTTCCGCCCCAGCAGGCGGTTGATCACCGAGGACTTCCCCACGTTGGACCGTCCCGCAAAGGCAAACTGGGGCAGGCCGTCCCGCAGGAACTGCTCCGGTGAGGCGGCGGAGCAGACAAACTCCGCCTTTCCAAAATTCAGAGACATCGGGCTCCTCCTTCTCTGCTCTACTGTCGCAGCGCGGCCTCCCCGGTCTGTCCAAGGGGCGGCAGGGCCGGCAGGGAGTCCTGTTCCCGGCGGACTGCCCGCTCCGGGCACAGCGCGGCGGAAAAGACCTCGTCTACCGTACCTACCGGGATAAACCGCAGAGCCGCCCGAACCGTCTGGTCAATCTCCTCCAGATCCCGCTGGTTGTCCCTGGGGATCAGCACAGTGGCGATTCCGTTACGCATGGCCGCCATGGTCTTCTCCTTCAATCCGCCGATGGGCAGCACCCGCCCCCGGAGAGTCACCTCCCCGGTCATGGCAATGCCCGCCTTAATTTTCCGGTCCGTCAGGGCAGACAGCATGGCTGTGGCCACGGCAATGCCGGCAGAGGGCCCGTCTTTGGGCACAGCCCCCTCCGGGAAATGGACATGAATATCCCTCTCCTTCCAGAAGTCGGGTTCAATGCCCAGTATCGCCGCCCGGCTCCGCAGACAGCTGAGGGCTGCCTGTGCGGATTCCTTCATCACGTCCCCCAGGTTCCCGGTGAGCTCCAGCTTTCCGGTGCCGTCGCAGGCCAGCACCTCCACCTCCAGGATCTCGCCGCCGTTTTCCGTCCAGGCCAGGCCATTCACCACGCCTACCTCCTCCCGCTCCGTGTGGAGGGCAGGGGGATAGGGCTGGCAGTCCAGGAGCTTTGGAAGCTCCTCCTCCGTAACCGTCATCCGCTTTATCCCGTCCTGCAAAAACCGCATATCCGCCTTCCGGCAGACGGCGGCCAGCCGCCGCTCCAGCTTTCGGACACCGGGTTCCCGGGTATAGTCCCGGATAATAACCCGGATCACATCATCGCTGAGCCGCAGGGCGCTCTTTTTCAGCCCGTGCTCCGCCATCTGCTTGGGCAGCAGATGGCGCCGGGCAATCTGCACTTTTTCCTCGTCCGTATAGCTGGAGAGCTGGATTACCTCCATGCGGTCCAGCAGAGGCCGGGGGATCGTATCCGTCGTATTGGCGGTGGTGATAAACATCACCTGGCTCAAATCCACGGGAATCTCCAGGAAGTGGTCACGGAAGGCGTGGTTTTGCTCGCTGTCCAGCACCTCCAAGAGCGCCGCCGCCGGGTCTCCCCGGTAGTCGCTGCCCAGCTTGTCGATCTCGTCCAGCAGCAGCAGCGGATTCATAGACCCGCTCCGGCTGATGGCCTCAATGACCCGGCCGGGCATAGAGCCTATGTAGGTCCTGCGGTGTCCCCGGATGTCCGCCTCATCCCGGACACCGCCAAGGGACAGCCTGGCCAGCTTCCGGTTCAGCGCCTTGGCCACGCTGATGGCAATGGAGGTCTTACCCACTCCGGGCGGCCCCGCCAGGCAGATAATCTGCCCCTTCCCCCCCGGGTTCATCTGCCGGACGGCAATGGTCTCCAAAATCCGCTCCTTCACCTTCTCCAGCCCGTAGTGATCCCGCTCCAATACCTTCCGGGCAGCCTCCACGCTGACGCGCTCACGGGTCGTCACATTCCAGGGCATTTCCAGGCAAACGTCCAGATAGTTCCGGATAACCGAGGCCTCGGCGCTGCTGTAGGGCTGTTTTGCCAGCCTGCTCACCTCTTTCAGCAGATGCTTCTCCGCATCCTCCTCCAGCCGCAGCTCCACAATCCGCTGGCGATAGGTATCGATCTCATCGCTGTCCTCGCCTTCGCCCAACTCGTTTTGCAGCACCCGTATCTGGGTCCGTAAAATCTGGTCCCGCTGGGTACGGATCAGCTGGTCCCGCACCTTGCCCTCCATCTCGTGCTCAAAGCTCAGCACATCGCATTCCCGGGCCAGAAGGGTATTGAGCTTCCGCAGGCGTACATAGGGAACCAGCTCCTCCAGAATTTCCTGCTTATCCGTGTAGCGCAGTGTGATGTTCTGGGCAATAAAATCCGCCAGATATCCCGGGTCACGGCAATCGATTACCTTGGCGGTTACTTCCTCCGGCAGGCTGTTTACCAGCTCCGCATACTCTCCAAACAGATTACATGCCTGACGCAGCAGGGCCTCCGTACGGGGCCCCTGGCGCACGGCGCCCGGATTTTCGCCAATCACCTCCACATTGGCCTGGAGGTAGGGCTCCATCTGCCACAGGCGGCGCAGCCGCGCCCGCTGCCGTCCCTCCACCACACAGCGGACGGCATGGGGCGACACGCGCAGTATCTGCCGGATGTGGGAGACCGTTCCAATTTCATACAGGTCCCCCTCCCCCGGCACATCCACGCCGATCTCCCGCTGTGTCACCAAAAAAACGTCCTGATCCGTCTCCATTGCCCGCTCCAGTGCGGCGATGGAGATACGGCGCTCCACATCAAAGGTCAGGTTCATATGGGGAAAAACTGTCAGGCCCCGGAGGGCCAGGACAGGGATGTTCATGGTAATGGGTTCCATAGCATTCTCCTTTCAGGGGAGCGGAAAAAGGGGAAGGGGCGCGCGGCGTCCCTTCCCTCTCCTCGTTTTAAGACGCCGACCTCGGGGCGGAGCCGCCGCTTTTCGGCTTCTCCCCCTTGCCGGTGTTCAATTTCACAGAATAGTTGATCTTATTGGGATCCCGGGTCAGCAGGGGCTCCCCCCTGCCCTCCACGCAGTCCTTTGTAATCACGGCTTTGACAATGGTGGGATCAGAGGGGATGTCATACATAATCTGGGTCAGAAGGCTCTCCATCACCGCCCTCAGGCCCCGGGCGCCGATACTCCGCTCAATGGCCTTGTCGGCCACGGCCTCCAAAGCCTCCTGTTCAAACTCCAGATCCACCTCGTCGTATTCCAGCAGTTTCCGGTACTGCTTCACCAGGGCGTTCTTCGGCTCCGTCAGAATCCGCACCAGATCCTCCCGCTTCAGGGCGTTCAGCGGCGCAATTACCGGCAGGCGGCCCACCAGCTCCGGGATGATGCCGAATTTCAAAATGTCGTGGGGCTGAACCTCGTGGAGGATTTTGTCCAAATCCTTATCCTTCTTGCCCTGGATGTTGGCTCCAAAGCCGATGCTCTTTTGATCCAGCCGCTTCTCAATGATCTTATCCAGCCCGTCAAAGGCTCCGCCGCAGATAAAGAGGATATTGCGGGTATTCACCTGGATAAACTCCTGATGCGGATGCTTCCGTCCGCCCTGGGGCGGCACATTGGCCACGGTGCCCTCCACAATTTTCAGCAGCGCCTGCTGAACGCCCTCGCCGGAGACGTCCCGGGTAATGGAGGTGTTCTCGCTCTTGCGGGAGATCTTGTCAATCTCATCCACATAGATGATGCCATGCTCGGCCCGCTCCACATCAAAGTCCGCGGCCTGGAGCAGACGCAGCAGGATGTTCTCCACATCGTCGCCCACATAGCCCGCCTCCGTAAGGGTCGTCGCGTCGGCAATGGCAAAGGGCACCTTTAGAATCCTCGCCAAAGTCTGGGCAAAAAGCGTCTTACCGGAGCCTGTGGGCCCCAGCATCAGGATATTGCTCTTTTGCAGCTCCACATCCTCGTCGCCGCCGAAAAAGATGCGCTTATAGTGATTGTACACCGCCACGGACAGAGCCACCTTCGCCTCGTCCTGGCCGATGACGTACTGATCCAGCACGTCCTTGATCTCCCGGGGCGTTGGGAGCTGGTCGGGAATATCCTCCAGGGGATTGGAATCCACATCGTCAAACCCGTCGTTGAGGATGCTCATGCAAAGCTGGACGCACTCGTCGCAGATCCGCACGCCGGGCCCCTGAATCATGCGATGAACCTGCTGCTCATGCTTGCCGCAGAAGGAACACCGCAGCGTCTTTTTGCCGTCGTCACTCATGGTAATAACCTCAGTCCCGCTTATTTTCTGGCAGTGATAATCTGATCCACCAGCCCAAACTCCAGCGCCTCTTCCGCGCTCATAAAGTTATCCCGCTCACAGGCGGCGGTAACTTCCTCCACCGAACGCCCCGTATTCTCCGCCAGGATGCGGTTCATCCGCTTCTTGATGGTCTCCAGCCTTTTCAGATGGATGGCCATATCGGTGATCTGGCCCTGTGTACCAGCAGAGGGCTGGTGGATCATGATCTCCGCGTTAGGCAGAACAAGCCGCTTGCCCTTGGCGCCGGAGCTGAGCAAAAACGCACCCATGCTGGCGGCCATGCCCACACAGATGGTGGACACCTCGCACTTGACGTACTGCATGGTGTCGTAGATGGCCATGCCGTCCGTAACGGAACCGCCGGGGCTGTTGATATAGAACTGGATCTCCTTGTCGGGGTCCTGGGCCTCCAAATACAGCAGCTGCGCCACTACCAGGCTGGCTGTAGTAGCGTTTACCTCCTCTCCCAGGAACACAATGCGGTCATTCAGCAATCGGGAGAAGATGTCGTAGGAACGCTCCCCCCGGCTGGTCTGTTCCACAACATAGGGGACTAAACTCATAATGAAAACCTCCGATCTTTTGTGGGGCTGTTCACGGTCCTTCGTGCCCTCCATCGTCAAAACAGGCCCCGGCCGGAATTGCCCAATAAACCATTCTCCCATGATACCACAAGCACCATGAGAGAATGTGTCGAATTGATAAACAATCCGCAAAATCCGCTCCGAAGGCCCCACAGCCCGCCGGAACAGGGCTCTTTCAATGTAAAACAAGGAGGCGCTTCCCCTTATTCCTCCTCTTTTTGGGCCTCTTTTACGGCTTTCTTTGCCGTTTTCTTGGCAGCCTTGGCCTCATCGTCGGCTTTCACATCGGCCTTCTCCCCACTCTCGGCCGTCTTTTTTGTGGTCTTTTTCCTCTTCGGCTTTTCCTCGCCCTCAGAAGCGCCCTCAGCCTTTTCCTCCGTTTTCCTGGCGGTCTTCTTTGCCGCCTTCGGCTTTACGGCAGTGGCGCTGTCCACCACCACGGCCACGGCCTTCCGGCTGACCACCTGATCCCTGACCTGATCGGCCTGGACGTATTTCTTCACCATCTCCAGATCCATGCCGTACTGCTCGGCCAGCTTCTGGTACTCGGCCTCCACTTCCTCGTCGGAGGCCTCAATGCCCTCAGCCTTGATGACGGCGGCCAGAGCCAGATCCATCCGCACCTGGCGCAGAGCGGGTTCCTTGGCGTCCTCCACCAGCTTGGCCTCCGTAATGCCGGTCATCTGGGCGTACTGGTCATAGGGAATGCCCTGCTGGGCAATCTGCATCTTGAAATTCTCCGCAAACTGCCGCGCCTGGTTCTCCACCATGGCGTCGGGAATATCGGCGGTGATACCCTCGGCCACCTTGGACATCAGAGCGTCCTCAAACTCCCGGTCGGCGGCCTTCTGCCGCTCCTCGGAGATCTTCTTCTTCAGATCGGCCTTCAGCTCCTTCATGGTGTCGAACTCGCTGACGTCCTTGGCGAACTCGTCGTCCATCTCCGGAACGTCCTTCTCCTTCACCTCGTGGCACTTAACCTTGAATACCACAGCTTTGCCGGCCAGGTCCGCGTGGTAATCCTCGGGGAAGGTGATGTCAATGTCCTTCTCGTCGCCGGCCTTCATGCCCACGACCTGCTCCTCGAAGCCGGGAACAAAGCTGTGAGACCCCAGCTCCAGGCTGTGGTTCTCACCCTTGCCGCCGTCGAAGGGCTTGCCGTCCAGGAAGCCCTCGAAGTCGATGACGGCGGTGTCGCCCTCCTTGGCCTCCCGCTCCACGGACACCAGGCGGGTGTTCCGGTCACTGAGCTGCTTGAGGCGCTCATCCACGTCGGCGGCAGTGACCTTCACCTCTTCCTTCTCCGCGGTGAGGCCCTTGTACTCACCCAAAGTGACCTCGGGGTACACGGGGACGGTGGCCTTAAAGGTAAAGCCCTCCCGGGTGGCGTCGCCCACCAGCTCCACAGCAGGATAGCCAACGGGCTGGAGCTCCTGCTCTTTTACAGCCTCTTCATAGGCATCAGGAAACGCAATATTGATGGCCTCCTCGAAAAACACCTCTGCGCCGTACATGCCCTCAATAATCTTGCGGGGGGCCTTGCCGGGACGGAAACCCGGCACGTTGATCTTTCTGCGCATCTTCTGATATGCCTTTTCGACAGCGGCCTGAAATGCCTCCGCGCCGACCTCAATGGTCAGAGCGACCTGGCTCTTTTCAATCTTTTCGCAGCTTTTCACACTCATGTTGTCTACTCCTCCGTTCATCACCGGCTCCAAGCCGGTGCGATTATCTATTTTACCAGAAGGATTTTAAAATTACCAGCCCTTTTTCCACTAATTTTCCATTAATCACAGATTTTTTTTGGTACAAACCCCAGATGGTCGGCGGAAATCAGGGAAAAGACGGTGCCGTTCCGCTCTCCCTCCCATCTCCGGCGGACAGCCGGGCCGTGGAGATGGCCGAAAAAGCAGGCCTGAACGCGGTATCTCTCCAGCACGGACAATATCTCCGGACACTGATAGCCCTGATACAGGGGCGGATAGTGGAGAAAGCACAGGACGGGCCGCCCCTCCGCCGCCGCCAGAGAGGTCTCCAGCCGCATGACCTCCCGGTTCAGCACTTTTGCATTGTGGGGCTTCTGCTCCTCCTCCAGAAACCAGCCCCGTGTGCCGCAGAGGGCGCAGTCCCCGTAAAGGGCGCAGCTGTTGTGGAGGATATCCAGGGTGCGGATCCCCCTCTCATCAAAGAAGCTGTGAATTTTTGCGGCGGTGGCCCACCAGTAGTCGTGGTTTCCCTTGACAAGATACTTTTTCCCCAGAAAGCGGTCCAAAAATTTAAAGTCCGCCTCCGCCTCGGCCAGCGTCATGCCCCAGGAGGTGTCCCCGGCCAGAACCAGAGTGTCCTCCTCCGTCAAAACGGACAGCCCCTCCTCAATGCGGGAGACATAGTTCTCCCATGCCGGGCCAAAGACCTCCATGGATTTATCCACCGCCAGGGAGAGGTGCAGATCCCCGATGGCGTAGAGGGCCATACGCACCCCCTCCCTTCCGGTATTCATTCTCCCATCTGGTCGTCAAACAGGATGGGCCTGCCGCAGCTTTTGCAGCAGTCCGTCTTAAGGCGGTTCAGGCGGACAGAGCCGCTCCGTCCCCGGTCATGGCAATTGGGGCACCGGAGGCGCCGCCGCCAGATCCAGCACGATGCCAGAAACGGAAGAAATCCCAAAATTCCAAGCCAGCTGGAGAGCTCCAGGAGCCGGGGATCCCAGAGTCTTTCTCCGGCTGTCCGCAGGCACCACCCCAATCCCTCCAGGCTGAGGAAACACATCACCAGCGCCCAGAATATCCGGGCATGCTTTCGTTTCAGCCTTTGCATCAGCGTCCCCCCTTGTATTCCTGCCACAGGCGAAGGGCCGCCCGGAGCCGGCGTTATACCCTTCATCGCTCCTGCCTGTTTTTCATTTCAGAAAGCTCAGTACCACATCGTCCATCTCCGGCTTTTCACAGGCCAGATCAAAACGCCGCCGCTTGCCCTTCAATGCCGCCAGACGGCGCGGCGCCGCCGTGCCGGTAACGGCGCTCAGCTGATCCAGCAGCTCCACGCCGTCCCCCGCCGGGGTCTCCCCGATGGCCGTGAGAACGTGGTTGCAGAACTTATAGGGGGAGGCGGTGGAGACGAACACCGTCGCGGTCTGATCCCCGGTCTCCCGGCGGTACCGCTCCATGACGCCGGCGGCCACGGCGGTGTGGGTGTCGATCAAATACCCCTTCTTGTAATACGCCCCGATGGCGGAGGCGGTGCCGGCCTCGTCGCAGAAGCCGCCCCAGAACTGTTCCTTCAGCGCCGCCTTGATGCCATCGGAGACCTCATACCTCCCGTCCTTCGCCAGGGCCTCCATATAGCTCCGGACCTCCGCGTCGTTCTCCCCGGAGAGGTCGAACAGCAGCCGCTCCAGGTTGCTGGACACCAAAATATCCATAGAGGGGCTCATGGTGGTGTGGAAGGGGCGGTTTCTGTCGTAGATGCCGGTTCGGAGAAAATCCGTCAGCACGTCGTTGCAGTTGGATGCGCAGATCAGCCTCCCCACGGGCAGGCCCATACGCTTTGCGTAATACGCCGCCAGAATATCGCCGAAGTTGCCGGTGGGAACGCAGAAATTCACCTTCTCCCCCATCTCCAGTTTCCCGTCCCGCACCAGGTCGCAGTAGGCGGAGATATAATAGACCACCTGCGGCAGGATACGGCCCCAGTTGATGGAGTTGGCAGAGGAGAGGAAATATCCCCTGCCCGCCAGGGTCTCCCGGATAGACGCATCGGAGAAGATGCGCTTCACGCCGGCCTGGGCGTCGTCAAAGTTGCCCACCACGGCGCATACGCCTACGTTGTCCCCCTCCTGGGTGACCATCTGGGCCTCCTGAACCCTGGATACTCCGTCCTTGGGATAAAAGACCATGATCTTCGTCTGCGGCACATCCGCAAAGCCCTCCATAGCGGCCTTGCCGGTGTCGCCGGAGGTGGCCACCAGGATGCAGGCCGTCTTGTCCTCCCCGGTTTTCCGCAGAGCCGCGGACAGCAGCTGGGGCAGCATCTGGAGCGCCATATCCTTAAAGGCGGAGGTGGGACCGTGCCACAGCTCCAGGCAGTGGGTACTCCCATCCAGAGTCCGGACGGGGGCCACGGCGGGGGTATCGAATTTACCGGGGCCATAGGCGTTCTCCGCAAAGGCCAGCAGCTCCTCCTCCGTGTAGTCCGTCAGATACAGGCCCATGACCTTTGCCGCCCGGACCTGATAGCGCGCGGCTGTCAGGCTCTCCAAAAATTCCCTTTCAATCTGCGGAATCGCCTCCGGCGTCAGCAGTCCACCGTCCCGGCTCAAGCCCATCTCAATGGCCTCCGCCGCCTCCATGCGGACATTTTTATCCCGCGTACTGTAATATTTCATCGCCCTTCCTCACTTTCAGGAAATTTGTTATGTAAATGCATCCTCCAAATATATCACACGGAGGAAGCCGTCCCTCTCTGCGTAAACCTCCGCCACATCAAATCTGGCGGAGGTGTCGTCAAACCCATGTTGATTCAAATAGGCTGCGGCAGCCCTCCGCAGCCGGGCCTGCTTGCGGCTGTCCACAAACTCCCGGGGCAGGCCGATAGCGCCGGTTCTGCGGAGCTTTACCTCCACAAAGCAAATCGTTCCATCCCGATCCTGCGCCACCAGATCCAGCTCCCCATAACGGCACTTCCACTGGGCGGCCAGAATCTTACAGCCCCGCCGCTCCAGAAAGCGGGCCACAGCCTCCTCCCCCCGGTCTCCGGCGTCTTTGGCGGAGTTCACGCCTGCCTCGCCTCCCACTTTTTCAAAAATGTTTTCCGGTGGGCCGGACAGGGCCCATAGCGGTCCAGCATGGCATAGTGAAACTCTGTACCATATCCCTTGTGCCTGGCAAATCCGTACTGCGGATACAGCCTGTCCAGCTCCCCGGAGACATAGCGGTCCCGGCTCACCTTGGCCAGGATGGAGGCCGCCGCGATGGAGGCGCTTCTCCCGTCGCCGCCCACCAGGGTGACGTGGGGCGCAGTGATGGAGATCCGGCTCCCATGGTCCCGGTTTCCGTCGATGAGGCAGAGCGACGGCTTGACGCTCAAGCCGTCAATGGCCCGCTGCATTGCCAGCATCCGGGCGTTGAGGATGTCCAGCTCATCGATCTCCTCCGCCGTGGCAAAAGCGATGCTCCAGGCATCGGCCTGGGCGGTGATCTGTTCGTAGAGGGCCTCCCGCTTTTTCCCGGTGAGTTTCTTGGAATCATTCAGGCCGGGGATGTCGATCTCCCCGGGCAATATGACGGCGGCGGCGTACACCGGTCCCGCCAGGGGACCGGCCCCCGCCTCGTCCACACCGCAGAGCGTGTCAAAGCTCTGATTCCAGTATTCCCGCTCCGGGGTCCACAGGTCCATGGTCCGTCTCTCCTCTCTGTTTGGCCCGGCGGTGGAGCCAGGCGATAAAAACGAAGTGAAGCAGGCAGAACAAAAATCCGATAAACGCTCCAGGTTTCAGCCCCACCGTCTCACGGAACAGCCAGAAAAGGGCCTCCTGCTGAAACAGGGGCGTCACAAACGCACAGATCACAAATACCAGCGCGACCATATCCGGAATCGTCCAGTCCAGCAGTCCTCCCAGAACCATCACTCCGTACATCCCGGCGCTGAACCCCCAGAGCCATTTCAGGCTTCGCAGCAGCTCCGCTCCCCCGGAGGCATACAGCCATATATCCAGGGCCAGCAGACCCAGGAGCCAGATCCCCAACAATACCCAGGTCCAGCTCGTATAGGTCCGATGAAGACCATACAAAAACGCATGGACGCCAGTATAGAAATGCAGGGCCACCCATGCCACGGCCGCTACGTCGGCGGCGGACCATCGCTTGTTGTCTCCCATTCCGGCACCTCCAAGGTAAACCGCCCCAGCTTGCCGGCCCGGAATTCGTCCAGCAGAATCTTCGCCATGCGCTCCGTGTCCACCTGGCCGCCGGAGATCAGGAACCCCCGTTTCCGGCCCGCCGCCTCCAGCAGGCGGTAGCCGTAGGCGACGTCGTTCTCATCGTCCTCCCGCTCCGGCAGAGCGGAGAGCTTATACCCCGCCGTCAATGCGTCCGGGTACCGCCCCCCCAGGTAGGCCATCAGGTGGCAGCCCAATGTCTCCACATCCAGAATATCGTCCTTCACTGCGCCGGTGTAGGCCAGATTCAGCCCCACGCTCTGGTCCTCGAACTTGGGCCAGAGGATACCCGGGGTGTCCAGCAGCTCCAGTCCTCTGTCAACAGGCACCCACTGCTTGCTCCGGGTGACGCCGGGGCGGTCCTCGGTTCTGGCGGTTCTCCGGCCCGCCACCTTGTTGATGAAGGTGGACTTGCCCACATTGGGGATGCCCAGGACCATCACCCGCACCACACGGCCCGCCTGCCCCTTTTCCGCGTAGGCGCGGAGCTTGTCCGCCAGCAGCTCCCGCACGGCGGCGGCGAACCTCGCCGTCCCCGCGCCGTCCCTGGCGTTGGTCTCCAGCACGGCATAGCCCCAGGCGCGGAAATGGGCGGCCCACCGTTTCGTCGCTTCGGGGTCCGCCTGGTCCACCCGGTTCAGCACCACCAGTCGGGGCTTTCCCGCCGTCAGCTGATCCACATCCGGGTTCCGGCTGGAGACGGGAATGCGGGCGTCCAAAATCTCACACACGGCGTCCACGTTGCGCAGCTGCTCGGCAATCATCCGCCGCGTCCTGGTCATATGGCCGGGATACCACTGGATGTTCACGCGATCACCCCGATCCGGCGGAAATCCCTCCGCCGCGTCTCCTCATCCGGCCCGGGAAAGGCCAGGGCCGCCGCTCTTCCAATGACATATCGGGTATCAATCGTGCCCAGGTTGGAGTCCCTGCTGTCGCTGGAGCGGTTGCGATTGTCACCCATGACAAAAATGTGGTTTTCCGGCACGGTCAGGGGAAACTCCGTCCCCTCCTCCAGAAAGGTCAGCTCATTGATATAGTCCTCCTGCAAGGGCGCGCCGTCCACATAGACCGTACCGCTGTCAAAGTCAATGTCCACCGTCTGCCCTGCCGTGGCAATTACCCGCTTCACAATGGGCTCCGCCAAAAAGGAGTCCTTCCGCAGCACCACCACGTCGCCGTATTTGTAGTCGTGGTACAGCATGGAGTTCAGCACCAGCATCCGGTCTCCATCCTGCAAGGTGGGCAGCATGGAGTGGCCGTCCACGCCGATCAGCCGCACCACAAAAGTGAACAGCACCACCACCGCCAGCACGGAGCACACCAGCGCCTGCACCCACTCGTACAGATCCCGGCCGTCCGATTTTTTCTCCTGCTGACTCTGATTCCCGTTTTCCGCCATTGTGATCAATCCTCCCGATTCAGCATTCCAATCCGGGACCAGTCCCGTCTGCCTGTCTCCTCCGCCGCCCCCGGCAACGCCAGCAGAAACGCCCGCCCGATGACGCTGCGGACGTCCACCGGCCCCAGATCCGGATCCCGGCTGTCGTCGCTCTCATTGCGGTTGTCTCCCATAACAAAGATACAGCCGGCCGGCACGGTCAGGGGAAATTCCAGCCCCTCGTCCAAAAAAGTGGGTTCCCGGATATAGTCCTCCTGCAGCGCTTCACCGTCAAGATAGACGGTACCGCTGTCAAAGTCAATATCCACCGTCTGGCCCGCCGCGGCAATCACCCGTTTTACAATGGGCATCCCGCTGTGAAATCCCGGTTTTTGCAAAATTACGATGTCTCCCCGGCCATAGCCCCTGCAGAGCCAGCCGTCCAGCACCAGCAGCATATCGCCGTTCTGCAGAGTCTCCTTCATAGAGGGGCCGGACACACCGATAATGCGGACGGCAAACGTAAACAGCACCACCACCGTCAGCACAGAGCACACCAGTGCCTGCACCCATTCGTACAGCCCCCGGCCCGGCAGCCGCGCTCCCCTTCTCTTTCCCATTGGCAAAGCTCCCGATTTGTTAATTTACATAGTATAACAAATAATCCCCGGTTCCACAAGCCCATACCAAGAAAAAGAGAGGCCGCAGCCTCTCTTTCTTCCCGGATCAAAGCTTCTCCTTAACCTTGGCGCTCTTGCCCACACGTCCGCGCAGATAATAGAGCTTGGCACGGCGAACTTTGCCGTTGCGGACAACCTGAATCGTGTCAATCGAGGGGGAGTGCACAGGAAACACCTTCTCCACACCCACGCCGTAAGAGATGCGGCGGACAGTGATGGTCTCCTCAATGCCGCCGTGCTTCTTGGCGATGACGGTGCCCTCGAAGACCTGGATGCGCTCCCGGGAGCCCTCCTTGACCTTTACGTGGACACGCACCGTATCGCCGATCTGAACATTCGGCAGCTCACGGGCCAGGGTTTCCTTGTTCAGTTCCTTAATGAGATCCATGGATAGATTCCTCCTAAAATATAGGCGTTCATGCCGTTTTCACAGCGCCGCGGCACATTTCGCCGCCGCACGGCAGAGGACCGCCCTTTGTAGCCTGAACAGGATACCATAAAGAGCGACAAAAAGCAAGTACTTTTTTACAAATCGGGAAATCAAAAAAACGGGCCGGCTCGTCTCCCCGTCTCCCCAATGCCCAATTCCCGCCCGGCAGCCGCAAGCAGCCCTGCGGCTGCCGGCAGCAGCCACAAACTGCCTCCCGTCCGGGCCATCACCCAGCCCAACGCCGCCGCCAGAGACAGCCCTGCGGCGGCGCCGGCCCAGCGCGCGGCCCGCTCTCCCGCCGCCGGGCCAAAGAGCCAGGCGGCCAGCAGATACAGCGCCCGGCCGCCGTCCAGCGGACGCACGGGAAGCAGATTAAATGCGCCCAGCACCAAATTCGCACCGGTCGGCACCGCCCACCGCTCTCCGCCCAACAGCGTCAATACCACGGCGCACAGGAGATTTGCCCCCGGCCCCGCCAGCACCGCGGCCAGTTCCCCCGGGTAGGACAGCCGTCCCTGCTCCGCCGTCAGCTCCGCGCCGAAAATTCCGATCTCCAGCCCTGTGACAGGCGCTCTCAGCATCCGCAGCGCCAGACAGTGCCCCGCCTCATGGATAACGGCGGCCCCCAGCACAACTGCCAGAAGGCGCCATCCGTTGTCAAGGGCAAACCAGGCTGTCAGCAGGAAAAATCCCGGGGAAATACGGATAGGGCCGCAAACGCTAAACTGCCGCCACATAGTAGATGGGATTCAGATACACGCCGTCTTTTTGCAGTTCAAAGTGCAGATGCGGCCCGGTGGCCATGCCGGTCTCTCCCACCTCCGCAATCTTCTGTCCCCTTTTCACCGCCGTGCCGGAGGAGGCCGTCACTCTGCTGCAGTGGGCATAGAGCGTGGAGTATCCCCCCTCGTGGGCCACAATGCAGTACTTCCCATAACTGCTGCTCTCCCCCACTGCTGTTACAGTGCCGTCCGCAAAGCATCCGATTTCCGTACCGGTGTCCGCTGCCAGATCCACGCCGTAGTGAAACCGCTCCTCTCCCTCCACCGGATGTTCCCGATACCCGAAGTTGGAGGTCAGGGCTCCGGCGAGGGGTGTGCGGTATTCAAACCCCAGGATAGTCTGGGACAAATTTACATTTTGGGGCATATTCTGGTCGGAATACAGCACATAGGCCAGCGTCGAGGCCGTGGTCCGCCCCTCCCCGCCGTCACTCTCCGGGGATTCGCCACCCGCCTCCTCCTGCACGTCCTCCTCGCGGTAGGCCCGCAGGGTATCCAGTGCGGAGGCCTCCGGCATCTGATCCAGCGCCGCCGTCTCCAGCGCCTCCCCCGGTTCCTCCGGGTGGAATACCGCCCGGTAGACGTCCCGCGCCGCGCCTCCCACATCGGACTCCCCGGCAAAAGCCCTGCCCACAGCAGAAAACACCGCCTGTACATCCATATTCTGCTCCATAGGGCCTGTCAAAAGCTGATTGATCCGGGCCATTTTTCCCGGCAGCAGCAGCTTGACCGCCACCAGCAGCACAAAGATCCCAACGCAGGCCACCAGCTGAATCAGGCGGCGGCGCTCCCCCGGGCCCAGCGGTTTTTCCTTTTGCCGAACCGCCTGCCGTGTCCCTCCTCTCCGGCGGTTGCGCATCCGCCGTTCCGCCGCAATGGTGCTGATCCTCCGCCCCGCCTGCCTTGAGGTCATGGCCGTCCCCTCCTTTTGATTCTTGGAAGCTGTAGCAATCGCCGAAGCATACCATCGATTGACAAGGGGTACAGATTTGCGAGACAAAATTGGCGATGGCAAGGCAAAAAATCGCAGGAATACTTCGTGTATTTCAAGATTTTTTCACGCGGTCAGCGGCAATTTTGGCCGCAAAGATTTGTGCTGAGGCGATTGGTACAGCTTCTTAAAGAGCTTATGCGGCGGCTCCGACGGATATGCCTGAAAAGAGCCGCCGGTCTCCCGGCGGCCCTGCTCTCATGACTCCGTTTTTTCTTCTGACATACAGCCCTTCAGTCCTCCCGTAGCCGGATTGTCCAGCAGCCGCCCCTCCTCCGTAAACCGGGAACCGTGGCATGGACAGTCCCAGGTACGTTCCTGGGCGTTCCATTTCAGGGCACAGCCCATATGAGGGCACCGCTTTTTTGCCGGTCTCACAAGGCTTAGGACAGCCGTACCCATATTGGCCGCCAGCTGGGGCCGGAGCACCGTCCGGGAGGTGGAAAACACCTGGGCACAGGGGTTCTCCCGCCCCGTCACCAGATCGCCGAGGATCATGGCGGCCGCCATGGAGGAGGTCATCCCCCACTTGTTGAATCCCGTGGCTACATAGAGGCCGCGGGTGCGGCGGGAATAGGGACCGATATAGGGTACGCCGTCCAGGGTCATGCAGTCCTGGGCCGCCCAGCGGGCCTGCTCCGCAGCCCCGGGGTAATACTGGCGGGCGCACTGTTCCAGTTCCCGCCATCCGCCGTACCGTCCGCCGGTGCGGTGTCCGCCTCCTCCCAACAGCAGCAGCTCTCCGGCATTCCGGAGAGAGAGGCCGCCCTCTGCCGCATCCACGTACATACCGCCCACATCCGGGGCGTTTCTCAACGCCAGGACATAGGAGCGATATTGATACATTTTGAGGAAGTAGCCGCCGTGCTTGTTCAAAAAGGGGAAGTGGGTGCAGACAATGATCTTCTCCGCCCTGATCTTCCCACATTCCGTAACTGCCGTGAAGGGGGCCAGCTCCCGAACCGGCGTATGCTCGTAAATTTTAAGTCCTTTGGCAATGCCCCCTGCAAACTGCAGGGGGTGAAACTGCGCCTGTCCTGAAAAACGCACTGCCCCCGCTGTGGGAAAGGGCAGCGGCAGCCCCTCCGCCAGCTCCGCCGGAGCCCCCACAGCCTCCAGTGCCGCCAGCTCCTGCTCCAGCGCCTTCCTGCTGCTCCGGGAGTAGACAAAGGCGTCCCGCTCCTCAAAGCCGCAGCTGATTTTGGCGCACAGCCTTCGATACTCCCCCAGCGCCGCCTGATTCGCCTCCAGATACATCCGGGTCCGCTCCGCGCCAAACTGCCGTAGCAGGCGGGCATAGAGCAATCCGTGCTGGGAGGTAATTTTGGCAGTGGTGTTCCCGGTAACTCCGCCGCAGACCTCTTCGGCCTCCACCAGAACATTCTCCACCCCCATCTCCGTCAGACGATGGGCGCACAGCAGTCCCGCCAGACCGCCCCCGATGATCAGCACATCCGTCCGGATATCCCCCTGCAAACTGCTGAAATGCGGCAGCGCCGTTCCCTGTTTCCATATGGACTTCATCCTTCATCACCGACGGTAGTATACGGCATTCTCAAAAAATTATTGCGGTATCCAAATCTTGCGGCCAAAAACAGGGCGTGCAGAGGCGGCGCTTTGCGCCGCCTCTGCACGCCCTCAGGCTGTCGAAAAAGTCCTCGGGGACTTTTTCGACAGCCTGCTAATGTCTCAATTTTCAAACCGCTGTGCGATTTGAAAATTTGCCGCTGTGCGGCGCAAACGCCTGCACAGCAGGCATTTACAGACATTTGATCCAACACGAGGAGGGCGCTGCCCCCTCGTGCTCCCCCACATCTTTCCGCCTTATCTCCTCCTGTCTGCCAGTTTTTTGACAAGCTGAGGAGTATCCAAGAGCTGAGAATCACATGGCTGCCGCACGCTCTTTTTCACAGGCGGATTCTGGTTTTTTCGCAGACCTGTGCCGCTTCTTCCTCTTTCCCTCTCCCCGGCAGATGTGGACGCCGCCCTGCCGGGCCGTCTCATACTCCCTGGCCAGCTCCGGCGTAAGTACCGGGACGGTCCGCCGTCCCAGCCATGTTCCGTCCTCCCGGGGTGCCAGCGTCAGCCTGCATAAAAAACGTCCGTGCTCCGGACAGGAGAACACCGCGTAGTACACCCGGGGGATCTCCCCGCCCTTTGGCCGCGTAAAGCTCCACCGGCTCACGGAGCCCGGCCGCCCGCACAGCGGACATACCGGCTGCCGCCCCGCCCTGGCGTTCAGAACCCCCTCGGGGCTTGGCAGCGGGCCCACCTTATGCCTGGGCTGCCTGGGAAACGGCAGCTTGCAGAGCCGGAGAGAGGGCATGCGCCGGAGCCCCTCACGCGGGGCAGGCCGCCAGGCCAAAGCCTCCGGCGTAATCCACCGGGCGACCACCGCGGTATACAATGCGTCATAGAGGGCATTGTGAAAATCAAAAATGTCCGGGATGCCGCAGTACTCAACCGCCCGCCACAGTGCCACCTGCTGGCCGGTTCCCACCAGATAGGAAAACGCCATCTGGAGGTCACAGACCGTCTCCACAGGCACCGGAGGCAGGTTCCAGTACTCGCAGTTCTGCCGCAGGGCCTTGAAATCATCCCCGCCGCCCCAGGCGGCAAAGGCGGTCTCCCCTCCGCACCAGGCGCGGAACGCCTCCAGCGCGGCAGGGAACTCCGTGGCGGATTCTATGGATGCCTGCAGCTCCGGCAGCTTCCTGGCGCCCGGGTCAAACCGCCTGTGGACCGTGGGCCTGATAAAGACGGTAAACGCATCCACAACCGGGCCCCCCAGCTTCTCCACCCGCACTGCGCCGATCTGGAGAATCTCATCCAGAGGGGTCTTATCATAGCTCCGGTTCCACTCCAAGTCCAAAATAATCAAATCGGCGCCCCCGTCTCTTTTTCTCTCTTCCCTATGGGAAAGGACCCGGGGCAACGGCAGCTGCCCCGGGTCCCACCGATCAAAACGGTGATAAATCAGCCCTTTACCATGGAAGCAATCTCCTCGGCAAAGTTCTCCTGCTTCTTCTCGATGCCCTCGCCCTTTTCAAAGCGGACGGCGTTCTTAAAGGCAATGCTGCCCCCCTGCGCCTTCGCAACGGCGGCCAGGTATTTCTCCACGGTCAGCTCGCCGTCCTTTACAAACTCCTGCTGGAGCAGGCAGTTCTCGGCGTAGAATTTGTTCAGCTTGCCCAGAACAATCTTCTCCCGAACCTGCTCGGGCTTGGAGGCCATCTTGGGGTCGTTCTCCATCTGGGCCATCATGATCTTCTTCTCCTCGTCCAGAACATCCTGGGTCACCTGGGACTTATCCCAGAAGCGGGGGTTCAGGGCGGCGATCTGCATGGCCACGTCCTTGCCGGCCTCTTCCACCTTCTCGGCGGGCAGATCCGTATCCAGGTTTACCAGCACGCCGATCTTTCCGCCGGCATGGACATAGGAGACGCAGACGCCCTCTCCAAAGCGGGCAAAACGGCGAACCTTGATATTCTCGCCGATGACCAGGACCATCTCCTGCTGCTGCTGGAGCACGGTCAGGCCGCCGCCGTTGAACCTGCACTCCATCAGAGCGTCCAGGTCGGCGGGGTTCTCCTTGGCGACCGTGGCGGCCACGCCCTTGACAAAATCCACAAACTTCTCGTTCTTGCCCACAAAGTCGGTCTCGGCGTTGACCTCTACCACAACGCCCACGCCGTCCACAACGGCGGCATAGGCCATGCCCTCGGCGGCAATGCGGTCGGCCTTCTTCACAGAGGCCGCCAGGCCCTTCTCCCGCAGATACTCAATGGCCTTGTCCATGTCGCCGTCGGCGGCGGCCAGGGCCTTTTTGCAGTCCATCATACCCACGCCGGTCTTTTCGCGCAGGTTCTTTACATCAGCAGCCGTAAAAGCCATTTTATGATTCCTCCACTTTATTTATAATCAGGAAGCCGGGAACCGGATTACTCTGCGTCCGCCTTTTCTGCGGCGGCATCCTCGGTCTGCTCACCCTGCTTGCCCTCCAGCACGGCGTTGGCCATGATGGAAGAGATCAGCTTGATGGCGCGGATGGCGTCGTCATTGCCGGGAATGACGTAATCAATCTCGTCGGGGTCGCAGTTGGTATCGGCGATGGCCACCACGGGGATGCCCAGCTTGTGGGCCTCGGCGATGGCGTTGCGCTCCTTGCGGGTATCCACGATGAACAGCGCGCCGGGCAGCCGCTTCATCTCCTTCACGCCGCCCAGGTATTTCTCCAGCTTGGCAATCTCGCCCATGTGCTTCATGACTTCCTTCTTGGGCAGCATATCAAAGGTGCCGTCCTCCTGCATGGCCTTCAGCTGGTTCAGCCGGTCCACACGGGTACGCATGGTCTTGAAGTTGGTCATCATGCCGCCCAGCCACCGGGCATTGACATAGTACTGGCCGCACCGTCCGGCCTCCTCGCGGATGGCGTCCTGGGCCTGCTTCTTGGTGCCCACGAACAGCAGCGACTGGCCGCTCTCACTGAGCTGGCGGACAAAGTTGTAGGCCTCCTCCAGCTTGCGGACGGTCTTCTGCAGATCCACAATGTAGATGCCGTTGCGCTCGGTGTAGATATAGGGGGCCATCTTGGGGTTCCACCGGCGGGTCTGGTGGCCGAAGTGCACGCCCGCCTCCAGCAGGGCCTTCATGGATACGACGCTAGAATTTGCCATAGTGTTTGTTTCCTCCAAATTCAAATTTAGTTCTACCTCCGGCGGCTTCATCCTCCCTGCCAACCCGAAAGCGGGCACAGACAAAAAGTCGACACGCCGTGCGGAATGCTGAAATATAATACCACAGCGGGATTTTGAATGCAAGTATTTTTTCCCATAATTAAGGAAAATTATCCTCGGATGCCGGAAGGCCGCATAGCTGCCCGGGGGCCGGAGCCTTTCTCGCAGGCAAGGCGGCCCTCCGCGGTGTACCCGTACGGACTCCAGGCTCTCAGAATCTCTTTCTCCGCTTTTTCTCCAGGCCCGGATCCCGGCGCTGGAAGGGTTTGTCGATCAGGATGATGTCGTCCCCGATCCGCTGGATGCACTCCCAGGGGATGTAGAACTCCTCCCCCCTTCCGAACAGGCCGAAGAAGCGGGCGGGCCCGTTGACCACAATGGCCACCACCTGTCCCTCAGGCACTTTGATATCCACATCGGAGACAAACCCCAGGCGGCTGCCGTCGCAGATGTTGATAACCTCCTTGCACCGCAGGCCGCGGATTCTGCACTGCATAGCCTTCACCTCCCCATTAACCCTATGCCGGGCATGGGCCGTCCCATCACAGCCCCTGCACACAAAGCGACAAAACCTTCCAGTATAGGAAAAAACGCCGGAGGCAATACTGAACGCAGACGGTTTCGCCGCACAAGGTTCAGGCAGTGGAGGAATACGGTTTTATGCAGGGAAAAGTGGAGATCGCGGGCGTCAACACATCCAAGCTCAAGGTGCTGAAAAACGAGGAGACCATGGCGCTGCTGCGCCGGACCAAGGAGGGGGATCAGGAGGCGCGCCGGCAGCTGATTGAGGGAAATCTCCGGCTGGTGCTGTCTGTCATCCAGCGCTTTTCCGGCCGCGGCGAAAATGCGGACGACCTGTTCCAGGTGGGGTGTGTGGGCCTCATCAAGGCCATTGACAATTTCGATATCAGCCAGCCGGTGAGATTTTCCACCTACGGCGTGCCGATGATCATCGGTGAGATTCGGCGCTATCTCCGGGACAACAGCGCCATCCGTGTCACCCGCAGCATGCGGGACACGGCCTATCGGGTGCTTCAGGTGCGGGACCGGCTTCTGGCGGAATCCCAGAGGGAGCCCACCGTGGAGCAGATTGCCAAGGAGCTGGAAATCCCGCGGGAGGAAGTGGTATTCGCCATGGACGCCATCATGGACCCGGTCTCCCTCTACGATCCGGTATACTCCGACAACGGCGGGGACACTCTCTGCGTCATGGACCAGGTGCGGGACACCAAAAACACCGACGAGAACTGGACAGACCACATCGCCCTGAAAGAGGCTATGAAGCGTCTGGACGCCCGGGAGCGGCGCATCCTGTCCCTGCGGTTTTACGAGGGCAAGACCCAGATGGAGGTCTCCGCCGAGGTGGGCATCTCCCAGGCCCAGGTCTCCCGGCTGGAGAAAGGCGCCATCAACACCATCAAGAAAAACATCTGAGGAGAGGCCGCGGCCTCTCCTCAAAATGCAGGCAAAGGTGCCATCGCAGCTTTGCCGCGGAGAATTTGCTTCGCTCTGCGCCTCGGTGTTACGTCTATGGCGTGCCATTGGACGCTCGCTCCGCACAAAGTGCTTTTCCCACACACGCCGCGGAAAAATGATCCCAATTGATTTGCGCCTGCGTGTGCAAACGCCTCTTCGGATCTTTTTCCCATGGTCTGAACGAACCCGCGGCCCCTTCTCTTCCTTTCCTGTGCCCCGCTTCTCCGGCCGGGCGGCCCCGCGGCAAGAAACATTTGACCTGCCGCCGTCCCCCGCGGTATAATGGCCCCAGGATATGACAAAGGAGGCCCTGCCATGACAGATTTTCAGAAAATCGTGGAGTACCGCAACAAGCGCAACCGTTTTGCCCGCAAGCTGGGGATGGTGGTGGAGTCCATCTCCCCCGGCACCGCCCGGGTGGTAAAGACCATTGAAGAGGACGACCTGAATCCCCTGGGCCGGGCCCACGGCGGGGTCTATTTCACCCTGGCGGACTCCGCTGCCGGATCCGCTATGGTAACCAAGGGCTACGCGGCAGTAACGGTGAACGCCGGCTACAATTTTTTCCGCGGCGCCGCGGTGGGAGATACGATCACCGCCGAGGCGGTGGAGGTCAAAACCGGGAACACCATCTGCGTCTTTGACGTCCGCGTCACCGACCAGAGGGGCGTTCTGCTGGGAACGGGGACGTTTACCTTCTACCGTTTGGAGGAGAAAATTGAGTTCTGAGGATACATGGGGCGGCGTCGGGCCGCCCCTGTGTTTTTACGGCTGCAGGCTCTCCAGTAGCTCCGCCGCCCGGCGGTCCAGCTTTGTCTCCCTCCGCCCCAGGAAGCGGCGGAGGGACTTGCTGCACGCGCAGCCGGCGCGCAGGTTCCGCAGGCTTCCGTCCTTCTCCACGGGATACCCCAGGCGCATGGTCCGATGGGCCTGGTCCAGGTTGATCTCCTGGAACCAATAGATGATGTCCAGGACCTCCTGCCAGGGGACCTCTTCGTTTACGCGGTATTTTTGCATTTTTATCACCTCAATATTTTGTAATCAAAACCGGCTTATTTTTATTATACCAGTATCATCCCCAATAGCTATATTCAAAATTCTATTAGATTTTCTCATGGAAAATCTAATGAAAATTTTCATAATAAACGCCCGGAGCGCGTCGCGCTCCGGGCGTCTTTTTTACTTTTTGAAGCTGTCCTTCAAGCTCACGCTGCGATTGAACACCAGGTGCCCCGGCTTCGAGTCCTTGTTGTCCAAACAGAAGTAACCCAGCCGCATAAACTGGAACCCCGCGGGAGCCACGGCCCCGGCCAGGCCTGCCTCCACCTTGCAGCCGGTGAGAATCTCCAGGGAGTTGGGGTTCAGGCAGTCGATAAAGTCCTTGTCTGCCGCGTCGGGGGCGGCGTCGGAAAACAGGTTGTCGTACAGCCGCACCTCCGCATCCACGGCGCTCTCCGCGTCCACCCAGTGGATGGTGGCGCCCTTCACCTTCCGGCCGTCAGCGGGGTCTCCGCCCCGGCTGTCCGGGTCGTACTCGCACAAGACCTCCACCACGTTTCCGCTCTCGTCCTTGACGCAGCCGGTGCAGGTGATGAGGTACGCCCCCTTCAGCCGGCACTCCGGGCCGCCGGGATAGAGCCGCTTGTACTTGGGCACCGGCGTCTCCAGGAAATCGTCGGCCTCAATCCAGAGATGGCGGGAAAAGGCCACCTCCCGGGTGCCGGCGGCAGGGTCAACGGGGTTGTTCTCCACCGTTACCGTCTCCGCCTTCCCCTCCGGGTAGTTGGTAATGGTCAGCTTAACGGGCCGGATAACGGCCATAACACGCTCCGCCGTCTCGTTTAAATCCTCCCGGAGGCAGTGCTCCAAAAAGCCGTACTCCACAATGTTGGCAGACTTGGCCACGCCGATGCGCTCGCAGAAGTTCCGGATGGACCGGGGGGTGTAGCCCCGGCGCCGCAGGCCGCAGAGGGTGGGCATCCGGGGGTCGTCCCAGCCGGAGACCCGGCCCTCCTCCACCAGGCGGCGGAGCTTGCGCTTGCTCATCACGGTGTGGTCGATCCCCAGGCGGGCAAACTCAATCTGCCGGGGTTTGGCGGGCAGGTCACAGTTGTCCACTACCCAGTTATAGAGGGGCCTGTGGTTCTCAAACTCCAGGGAGCACAGGCTGTGGGTAATCCCCTCCAGCGCGTCCTGGATAGGGTGGGCAAAGTCATACATGGGATAGATGCACCACTTGTCCCCATAGCGGTGGTGGGGCAGGTGGTTGATGCGGTAAATCACCGGGTCGCGCATATTGAAATTGCCGGAGGCCAGGTCGATCCTGGCCCGCAATGTCATGGCCCCATCGGGGAACTCCCCGTTTTTCATCCGCTCAAAGAGATCCAGGCTCTCCTCAACGGGCCTGTCCCGGTAAGGGCTGCGGGCAGGGACGCCCACGCTGCCCCGGTACTCCCTGAACTCCTCGGGGCTCAGCTGGCACACATATGCCAGCCCCTTCTTGATGAGGCCCACCGCCTGGCGGTAGTCCTCGTCAAAATAGTCCGAACCGTAAAAGAAGCGGTCCCCCCAGTCAAAACCAAGCCAGTGGATATCCTCCTTGATGGCCTCCACAAACTCCTCGTCCTCCTTGGTGGGGTTGGTGTCGTCCATCCGCAGGTTGCAGAGACCGCCGTACTTCTCCGCGGTGCCGAAATCGATGGTCAGTGCCTTGCAGTGCCCGATGTGCAGATATCCGTTGGGCTCCGGCGGAAACCGGGTGTGGACGGTCATCCCCGCATACTGCCCGCCGGGGGCGATGTCCTCCTCAATAAAAGCATGGATGAAGTTCCGGCCCTCCGCCGTCTCCTCCTGCATCGTCTTTACGTCCTCTGCCATGTGCCTTTCCTCCCTCGCTTCAACAGGATTATTACATTGCGCTTTATTATATCCAATCCCTGCGGAAATTGCAAGTGCCTTGTCGCGCCCTGAGCCATTGGATTTATAAAAAGAAAAATTAATACTTGACTTTTATAAAATTAAAGTTTATATTAATTTTATGAAAGGGGGATATCTGTGGAGAACATTCCTATCTGGCTGGCGGATCTGGAGGATGAGGACGCGGCCTTTATCAAGAAGTTTGTTCTGGCCTCCGGCTCCCTGAAAGAGGTGGCGGCGGTGTACGGCGTCAGCTATCCGACGGTGCGGCTGCGGCTGGACCGTCTGATCCAGAAGATTAAAATCAGCGAGACGGCAGAGGCGGATCCCTATGTGTCGCTGGTGAAGCGCCTGGCGGTGGACGACAAGCTGGATTTTGACACCGCGAAAATCCTGATCGGCGAGTACCGAAAGGCAAAGGGGGAACGGTAAATGCTGCACAGCGGCTTGGAGATATGGCCCGCATTTTCGTTTACAATCGATTTTCGTGATTTGCCGGCAGTGCTGGCGGTCGGGGTTGTACTGACCGCGGCGCAGGTAATCCTCTCCCGGCGGGAGAAGCGGTGGCCGGGTCTGATCCTGCCGGCTCTCTGGCTGCTTTGGACGCTGACCGGAATCATTCCCCAGGTGGTGCTGCTTATAGGGGATGGATACGGCTGGTTTCAAAGCATCATGGGGCCGGGACTGACGGCGCTGGCGATTGAGAATATTCCGAACCTGATTCTGCTGGCCATCTACGCCGTCTGCTGTGTGCTCCGGAGGCACAGGGAGAAAAAGCAGCTGAAAAAGATCCGGATCGACGACCTGTAAGGAGGGATCAATCTTATGGCGGTTATGGAAACAGCAATCTTTTGTGTGTTGACGGGCGGGCTGCTCTTTCTCGTTGGCGGCGTTCTGTTGCAAATTTTCCTCTCCAGGCGGGAGAGCCGCTGGCCGGGGCTGGTCTTGCCTCTGCTGACCTTTTTGAGTTCCCTGCTGCTGCCTCTGAACATAACGGACACCGGCAGCGTATCCCAAAATATCCTGCTGGTGCTGGTGACGCTGCTGGCGGGCAATATCCCAACCCTGGTGCTGCTGGCCATTTACTGGGCGGCAAGGGAAAAGCGCCGCATACGGGCCCAGATGGAGAAGATGGGAAAACAGGACATCGGCGAGCTGTAAACAACACCGCCCTCCCGGTTGGGAGGGCGGTGTTTTCAGCCGTGGGCGTGGGGCAGGTTCCAGTGGTAATGGGCGGAGAGGCCGCGGATAAAAATAACCGTGACAGCCCCGGCAATCATGGCCGGCAGTTCCAGCTCCGGGCCCCACAGCAGTGCGCAGGTCAGTGCACCTGCCAGGGACGCGGAGGCATAGACATGTTTGACAAAGATGTACGGCGTGTCCCCGGCCATCATGTCCCGCAGCAGGCCGCCCCCCACGCCGGTGACAACGCCCACAAACACCAGCAGGAAAACCGTGGGCTCCGCCACCTGGCGGTAGGCGATCTGTACGCCCATAACGGTGAAAATGCCCAGGCCCAGGGTGTCCATCACCAGCATGGTCAGGTCATACAGGGGTTGATTGTAGGTCAGCAGACGGCGGACCCTGGGCAGGAACAGCACCAGGGAGGTGATAAGGGCCACGGTCGCATAAATGGGATCCTGAAAAGTGGCAGGAGGCGTACTGCCCAGGATGACGTCCCGGAGGACGCCGCCCCCCACAGCCGTGGTCAGGCCCAGGATGCACACGCCGAAAAGATCCATGTTCTTCCGCAGTCCCGTCATGGCTCCGGAGGCGGCAAAGGCGAGGACGCCCGTCAGCTCAATGGCTAAAATTACGGTATCCATAAGCGCCTCACTGCCTCCCTGCCCGCACCGTCTCCATAAAGGCGGCAGCGGCAGCGGTGGGGGTCACGTCCTGGAGGGTGCACATGTCCACACTGCGGGCGGGGACCGTAAAATCCGTTTTCAGCAGGCGGATGTCACCGGAATCCAGGGCCTCTTTGACAAATTCCAGGGTGACGCCCGCCACGCCCAGGCCGATGCTGGCCAGGGATACCAAAAGCTGGCGGGAACTGAGTTCGATCTCCGGTGCCAGAGTGACGCCGCTCCGGGAGAAATACTGCTCCAAAAACACCCGGCTGCTGGCCTTCCGCTCCAACAGAATCAGGGGGAAGCCGGCGATCTCCGGGAGGGTGTATACGTGGTCAAAGTCGCAGCTGTAGCTGCTGCCTGCCACAAACGCAGTGTGGGTGGCAAAGCAGGACCAGGTGGAGAGACCGGCGCCGGCAGGCGAAGAGGCAAAAGCGATATCCACGGCGCCGGAGCGCAGCAGGCTGAGCACTTTGGCGCTGCGTCCGCTGACAATTTTCAGCCGGATGCCGGGGTGTTCCCGGTGAAAAGACTCCAGGTAAGGGGTTAAAAATTGGCTGGTCACAGTGTCGCTGGCGCCGATGACCAGGGTGCCCAGCAGCAGCTGCTGGGCCTGGGAGAGCTTGTCCTCACCGGTGGCGATGAGACCCAGGGCACTGCGAACATACTGGTACAGCATCTGCCCCTCTCCGGTGAGGGTGACGCCCCGGGGACTGCGGGCAAAGAGTCTGGCCTGGAGAGCCGTTTCCAGCTGTTTGACGGATTGGCTCACCGCCGACTGGGAGATATACAGGTTTTTCGCCGCCTCGGAGATGTTACCGGTTTCGGCCACCTCTTTGAACACGCGGTAGAGCTCCAGTTTGACTGCCATAGGAAGGGCCTCCTTTTTGTCCCCTGACGTAGGGCGGGAATCCCGCCCCACGGGGTAGCTTCCAGTGGAAATACTTGTAGCTTCTATTTTCAATATAACTGTATAAACGAGCCGGATATAAAAAACAACCCTCAACACCTGCCTCCGGAAGGCCCACCGGCCTGGGGCCGGCGTGTCCGGGCGGATGTAAAAACCGGCTTCTGCCGCGGCATCCAAACCGCCTGAACCGTGCGGAATGCCCGGTCAAACAGGCATCATCACCTGTGTTCATAACCGAAGATGACAGGCTGCTGTGGGCTCTATTGTCGGCCATACCCTACGCCGGCCCCTCATCCGCCGTCAAAGCCTCCAGCTCCTCCCTGCTGTAAAGCAGGTTCAGTGCCTCCAAAAGGCCGTTGGCCGTCAGATGTTCCGGCAGATCCAGCCGTTTCAGCAGGGCCTGCCGCCGGGCGGCGCTGCCCGGCCCTCCGGAGAGCCCCAGGGCGAAGAGATCCGCCTTGGTCAGCGGCTCCCCGCCGGTCCGTTCCGCCTCCCCATCCAAAAACGTGGCTCCGGCGCGGCGCAGGGCCTCCAGCAAAACCTCCGGCTGCATGCCCTCCACCCCCAGCTTTCCCTCTTTCCCGGGGCGGCGCTTGCGGCGCTCCTTGCCGTAGACGTCGGGGATATAAGCCTGCTTGACATGCTCTTTGGGCAGTGCGCCCTTCAGGTAGTTCCTGAGCAAAAAGCCGGCTCCGTCGCTGTCCGTCAGGATAATCAGCCCCTGCTTTTCCGCCAGGCGGCGGAGAAAGGCCAGCTTCTCCCGGTCGTTGAATACGGAAAACCCCTCCAGGGTAACAACTGCGGCGTCCACCGTCTGGCGGAGGGTGTTCTTGTCGTACCGCCCCTCCACCACGATAACCTCCCGAATCCTCCTCATTTCCGCGCTGCCCCCAGACGCACCAGCAGCAACTTCAGCTCCCCTGCGGCGTCCATGCCCTTCTCGCTTTTCATCCGGCGATCCAGCACCTGGCACATCCGCACCGCCAGTGCGCACCAGTCCGCACTGGCCCGCCTGGCTGCGGACAGCAGCAGCTTTGCCGGATAGTCCGAGCGCATATCCCACAGCTCCATCAGCCAATACTTGTCCCGGCCGCTGTCAATGGCAAGCCGGGCAGTGTAGATACGGCGCAGCTGGCCGCCCAGGGCCGCCAGGATTGCAATGGGCTCCGTCTGCATTTTCAGCAGATCTCCCAGAATGGAAGAGGCCCGGTCGTAGTCCCCCTGGAGCACTGCGTCGGACAGTCGGAATACCTCCGCCGACAGCACCGGATCCGCTACGGCGTCAATATCCGCCCTGGTGATTGTCCCGCTCTTTGCATAGGCCCCAATTTTGGCAATCTCCTGCGCCAGCCCTGTCATCAGCCCGCCGCAGAGGAAGATCAGGTACTGCGACGTCTGGCGGTCAATGTCCTTTCCCAGCGCCCGGAAACGGCGGGCAACCCATGCCTCCAGGTCGCTGCCGCTGGCCGGGCGGAACTCCACCGCCTCCACATGGCTGCCGATCGCCCTGCACAGCTTTTTCATGGTCTTGTTGGGCTTGTACTCCAGCGTGTCATATACAAACACCATGCAGCAGTATGGCGGGATGTCCTCCAGCAGGGCGATGAGCCTCTCCCGCTGCTCCTCGTTCAATTTGAAGATGTCAAAATCCACCGCCACCACCAGGGTGCGTTCCGCCATCATGGGCATGGCCTCCGCCATGTCCGCAATGGCCTGGACATTGACGTCCTTCCCCTCCACCCGGTGGCAGTTAAACGCCTCGGAGCCGGCGGGAATCAGCTTCTTTTTCAGCGCTTCTAGGTAGTATTCCCGCAGATAGCTCTCCTCGCCGTAAAAGATATAGGCGCCGGCAGGTGTCCCCGCCGCAAGATCCGCCTTGAACTTTTGAAGCGCCCCGCTGCTGCCGGACGCCTTCTTTCCATAGGCCATGGTTATTTCTCCCAATTCAAAGATAGACGGATGTCCCCGTGGAGATCAGTCCGCCACACGTTGCAGCCCTGCCGGGCCAGCCTCTCCAGCGTCTGGCCCGAAGGGTGCCCGTAGCGGTTGGCCCCCACGCTGACACAGGCCGTCTCCGGCCGGAGGGCCTCCAGCAGCTCCTGCGAGGTGGAGTATTTGGAGCCATGGTGCCCCACTGCCAGCACCTCGATATCCGGCAAATCCCAGGCCTCCAGCAGCCTGTGCTCCGTGGCGGCGTCCATATCGCCGGTAATCAGCAAGTCCAGCTCCCCGCCGGAGGCCAGCACCGCAAGCCCCCGCTCATTGTCTCCGCCCTCTCCCACCGGGGGACTGACGGTCAGTACCGCCCTGCCCAGGGAGAGTGTCTGAAAGTCCCGCACCGGCTCTATGGGCAGGCTCGCCCCTTCCGCCGCGGCAGTCACGGCGCCGCGTGACTCCGCGCCCTCCGGCGCGTCCGGCGCCAGCAGAGCGCTCACATCCAATCGTTCCAGCAGGGCCGGGATGCCGGACACATGGTCCGTATCATAGTGGGTCAAAATAAGATAATCCAGCTCACGGCAGCCCATGGTCAGCAGCCGATCCGCCGCAATGTCACCGGCGCTGATCCAGCTGCTGCCGCTGCCGCAGTCCACCAGGGCAAAGCGCCCCTCCGAGGCCAGGAGGATGCACTGGCCCTGGCCCACATCCAGAACAAACACCTCCAGTCCGGCCCCAAACCGCCACTGGCCCAGTTTCACCGTCACCGCCAGCGCTGCCGCCGCCAGAACCGCTGCAAAGACGTATTTCCGCCGGGCCCCGGGCCGCAGAATACCGGCCAGAGCAAAGAGGAGATAGACATACACCAACCAGTATTTCAGGTAGGGGTTGGCATCGTACAGCGCATGGAAGGGCACATCCGCCAGCCAATGGGCCATATGGAGGATATAGCCGGCAAACACTCCGGCCCCTGCCGCCAGCGCCGCCCCCAGCGGCACACAGAGGAACCCGGCGGCAGCCGACGCCAGCCCCAGCATAAATACCAGCCCCGCCGCCCAAAGGCACAGCAGGTTGCTCAGGGGCGAAATCAGAACCAGCCTCCCGAAATACCAGACGGTCAGCGGCGTGGTAAACGCCAGTGCGCCCATGGTGGCGGAAAAGCTGGCTGTCAAAATCCGGAATACCCTGCCTCTGGGCCTCTCTCCCTCCAGCGCTTTCATCAGCTTCGGCGTCAGCCACAGGAGCCCCCACATAGCGGCAAAGGACAGCTGCAAACTCACCGACGCGGCCGCAAAGGGATTTGCCAGCAGGATGAGAAGGAGCGCCGCAGACAGAGCGGTAGGCAGGTCGCCGTCCCGCCGGAACAGAGGCGCGGCCAGCACAAATGCCAGCATGATACAGGCCCGCACCACCGAGGGGCTGCCGCCGGTAAGCACGGCATAGAACGCCAGAAGCGGCAGGGCCAGAACCGCCGTGAGGCGGCGGCGTCTCCCCGCCAGCAGGGAAATCAGCGTCAGCAAAAATCCACAGTGCATCCCGGAAACCGCCATGATGTGGTATATCCCCGCCTCGGACAGTGCAATGCTGTCCCCCTCGGAGAGTCCGGACCTGTCCCCTGTGAGGACAGCGGTCAAAAGGCCCGCCGTGCCCTCCGGACAGAGCTCCCTGATTTTCTCCGCCGCAGCCCTGCCCATCCGGACAGGCCACCACCTGGGCGACTCTCCGCTGCCGGGGCCGTATACCGCCCTGCCCTGCCCGTAGGCCAGGAGGAACACCCCTTTTGAGGTAAAGCTGGTGACGTCTGTGTCCCGAACTCTTGCGGCACTCCGGAACCGGACCTCGGAGACCACCGTCTGCCCAGGCTCCAGTTCCAGCAGGGACAAATCCCCGTAGAACACGGCCTTTCCCACGGGAAAGCCGTTCAGCCGAACCGTGGCCCGGGCGCCGTAGTCCGTCTCCCGGGCATAGCCGCACAGGGTCATCACCGCCGGCCCCTCCGTACCCGCCAGAGCCTCCATAGGCCTCTGCACCTGCCGGACATACAGCCAGTTCCACCCCAGTGCAAGCGCTGCCGCGGCACAGATCACCACACCCCTGCGGCGAATCTCCCAGGGCAGCCGGAACGACGCCCATCCAAGCCCCAGGCACACAAGCGCAGCCGGCAGCTGCCAGCGGTCCGGCAGCAAATACTGCGCAAGAAAAATTCCCAGGGAAAACGCCCCGGCAAATGCGGCCAGCTTTCTCATTTCCTTCGGGCAGGCGGGTAGGGCGTCCGCTCATCCGTGCGGCCCAGGAGATAATCGGTACTGACCTTGTAGTAATCGGCCAGCTTCACAATGACCCAGGCGGGCGTCTCCCTCTGGCCGCTCTCATAGCGGCGGTACACACTGCGGTGCATATTCAGAACATCTGCAATATTCTGCTGGGTCCGGTCGCTGTCCTCCCGCAGATCCCTCATTCGTCTGATCTCCATATCATCACCCGAAAAAATGCTACCAAACGGAGACATCTTCCGGAACGATTGTGCCCATGCGGAGCCTTAAAAATTATGACATCACAAAACTGCAAGAAGGCAGGCTCCCCGAAGAGGGAGAGGGACAAGCCCATCCCTTCGCAGGTCTTACCTCTGTAAAAAGGCATTATCGGCAGAGCCTCCAGCCGTCGCCCGCCCCAGGCCGTTGTGGAACAGAAAGGAAAAAGGGGGACGTCAGTCCCCCTTTCAGGCAGTTCAGCCCGGCGGCCACGTCATATCCCGCCCGGCCAGTACATGGAAGTGCAGATGGGGTACGCTCTGCCCCGCCTGCTCCCCAATATTGGATACCACCCGGTAGCTCGCAATTCCCTGTTCCGCCGTAATCCTGGCAATCACCTCAAAGATATGGGCCACCACCGCACTGTTCCCGGCATTCACACCGGAGACAGAGGTGATATGCTCCCTGGGAATCACCAGAAAATGGGTGGGCGCCTGGGGTGCAATGTCGTTGAAGGCACAGCAGAGCTCGTCCTCATAGACCTTGCTGCCGGGAATCTCCCCGGCGGCAATTTTACAAAACAGACAATCCGACATAAAAGTCCTCCTCTCCATTCAATTATGCTCCAGCGGTCATCAAGGGACAGCACGCCTGTCCACAGCCGTCTCCACCCCGAAAAACCGCGGCCGCCCTTATCAATCGGCGGTGCCATCACCGGATTTCAGACGGTTTTGACACAGCCCAAACCAAAAATTTCCCGTGTGGATAAATGCGGGGATTTCATCAGCGGCTCTTTCAAACAAACCGGTTCCTGGCGGGATCATAGTGATAGCCCAGGCCGCCCAGCACGGTTCTGAGTTCTGATTCGTCCGTATTCAGCGACGCACACAGATCATGCAGGCCGTCATACTCGTCCCGCAGCTTCGTATTCACAAAACTCAGCAGGATTGCAGGGTCTTTTGGAATCATCGCCCGGCCTCACTGCTCCGGCACCACGGCGAAAAAGACCAGATCCTCCCCGCTGTCGTTGATCAGGCTGTGTGCATGCCCCTTGGGACAGTAGTGGCAGCTTCCGACGGCCAGGGGCTCGTACACCCCGTCGCACAGCACCTTGCCGGTGCCGGAGAGGATGTAGATGGTCTCGCTGCTGGTCTCGTGGGTGTGAAGGCCGATACTGGCCCCGGGGATCAGGGTGCCCCGCATGATTTTGCCCAGGGGATCTGTATACATCCGGGCGGAGACCTCCTTCTCGCCGCCCCGCATATGGGGAATGACAGTGGTCTCCATTTTGTCAAATTCAATCAGCATATACTGCCTCCTTTTCTTCTATGGCCAGCCGGACATTCCCCTCCGGCCGGCGCTTCCGGGGGCTCCGCCCCCCGGAAACCCGCAGTCTTTTGAATCAATTCAGCTTCCCGGCCACGTAATCGTCCACGCTGGCCAATGCGTCGTCCACTTTCAGCATGTCCGTGCCGCCGCCCATGGCGCTGTCCGGCTTTCCGCCGCCCTTGCCGCCGCAGATGGCGCAGACGCTTTTCACCAGATCGCCCGCCTTGATGCCTCTGGCCACGGCCTCCTTGCCGCACACGGCCAGGAAGGATATCTTCTCCCCGTTTACAGACGCCAGGACTGCCACCACATTGGGCTCCTTGTCCCGCAGGAAGTCGCCCATCTGCCGCAGGGCGGCGGCATCCAGGCCGCTGCGGTGGGCGGTGAGGACCTTCAGCCCGCCCACGTCCTTGGCACTCATCAGGAAGCTTCGGGCCTCTCCCAGGGAAGCCTCGGCCTTGAACTTCTCCAGCGCCTGGCGCAGCTCCTTCATCTCCAGCGTCTGCTGCTCAATGCGGGCCTCCAGGTCGCCGGGGTTGGTCTTCAGCAGCTGGGCGGCGTGGAACAGCATCTGCTGGTTGCGGTTGACGGTCTCCAGGGTCAGCCTGCCCACGGTGGCCTCAATCCGGCGGACGCCGGATGCCACCGAACCCTCGGACTTGATCCGGAAGGAGCCGGCCTTGGCAGTGTTGTCCAGGTGGGTGCCGCCGCAGAACTCCATGGAGAAGTCCCCCATCTCCACCACGCGGACCACGTCGCCGTACTTCTCGCCGAACATGGCCACGGCGCCCTTGCGCTTGGCCTCCTCAATGGGGAGCACCTCCGTCACCACGGGGTAGCCCTCCAGAATGGCGTCGTTGACCAGGCGGTCAATCTCGCTGAGCTGCTCCGGGGTGATGCTCTCAAAGTGGGTGAAGTCAAACCGGATGCGGTCCGGCTCCACCAGGGAACCCGCCTGGTGCACGTGCTCCCCCAGTACCCTCTTCAGCGCCGCATCCAGCAGGTGGGTGGCGCTGTGGGCCCGGCGGACGGCTTTTCGGCGCTCTGTGTCGATGGTGACGGTGACGATATCCCCCACCTTCAGCTCGCCGCTGGTCAAAGCGCCGGTGTGGAGGAATTTGCCCCCCTTGTTCTTCTGCACATCCCGGACGGCAAACACGCTGCCACCGCAGGTGATGGTTCCGTGATCCGCCACCTGGCCGCCCATCTCGGCATACATGGTGGTCTGATCCAGCACAACGGTGGCCTCTGCGCCCGAGACAATCTCATCCCGCAGCTCCCCCTCCACCACAATCGCCAGAACCTTTGCCTCCGTGGTCTCCTGCTCGTAGCCCACAAACTCCGTTGCGGGTACGTCGCTTCCAAACTCAATACCGGCCCAGCCCAGGTCTCCCAGGGCTTCCCTGGCTTTGCGGGCGCGAACCCGCTGCTCTTCCATCAGCCTGTCAAAGCCCTCCCGATCCACGGACATGCCCTCTTCCTCCACCATCTCGCAGGTGAGGTCAATGGGAAAACCGAAGGTGTCATACAGCTTGAAGGCGTCCGCACCGGAGAACACCTTCTCCCCCTTGGTCTTGTGAGCCGCCAGCAGGTCGCTGTAAATCTTCATGCCGCCGTCAATGGTCTTGGAAAAATTCTCCTCCTCCGTGCGGATGACCTTGGTGATATAGGCCTGCTTCTCCCGCAGGTCGGGATAGGCGGTCTCGTTCTCGCGGACCACGGTGTCCACTACCTCGTGGAGGAAGGGACGATCCACACCCAGGAGCTTGCCGTGGCGGGCTGCCCGGCGCAGCAGGCGGCGGAGGACGTATCCCCTGCCCTCGTTGCTGGGCAGCACACCGTCGCAGATCATCATCACGGAAGAACGGATATGGTCGGTGATGACCCGGAGGGAGACGTCTGTCCTGTGGCTCTCGCCATAGTGGGCACCTGTGATCTCGCTGACCTTGTTGGTGATGTTCATCACCGTATCCACGTCGAAGAGGGAGTTCACGTTCTGGCACACGCAGGCCAGCCGCTCCAGGCCCATGCCGGTGTCGATGTTTTTGTTCTGCATCTCCTCATAGTGGCCCTCGCCGTCATTGACAAACTGGGAGAAGACGTTGTTCCAAACCTCGATATACCGGTCGCAGTCGCAGCCCACGGTGCAGCCGGGCCTTCCGCAGCCGTGCTCGGGGCCCCGGTCGTAATAGACCTCGGAGCAGGGGCCGCAGGGTCCGGCGCCGTGCTCCCAGAAGTTGTCCTCCTTGCCGAAGCGGAAAATCCGCTCCGCCGGAATGCCGATGTCCTTGTTCCAGATCTCAAAGGCCTCGTCGTCGTCCAGGTAGATGGAGGGGTACAGCCTGTCCTCCTCCAGCCCCACCACCTTGGTCAAAAACTCCCAGCAAAAGGGAATGGCGTCTTTTTTGAAGTAGTCGCCGAAGGAGAAGTTGCCCAGCATCTCAAAATAGGTGCCGTGGCGGTCGGTCTTGCCGATGTTCTCAATGTCGCCGGTGCGGATGCACTTCTGGCAGGTGGTCACCCGGTCCCTGGGGGGCTCCTCCTCCCGGGTGAACCAGGTCTTCATAGGGGCCATACCGCTGTTGATCAGCAGAAGGCTGGCGTCATTGGCCGGGGGAATCAGGGAAAAGCTGGGCAGCCGCAGGTGTCCCTTGCTCTCAAAGTAGCTCAGGAACATCTCCCGCAGCTCGTTAAGGCCATAATACGGATGTGACATGCGTTTTTTCCTCCAGTGTATGATAAATTTGATTCACTCCATCTCATCAGCGAAGACAGGCCGCCCCTTCTGCCGAAGCCGCCCGGCGCCCTCCGTAAAAAAAGCCCCTGACACACGTCAGGGGCGGAAAAACTTCCACGGTACCACCCTGATCTGTCCAGGGGACATCTCAAGCCATCCGATAACGGGGATGAACCGGCCCGCTCCTTGCGGGACGCTCCAAAGTGGCTGCCCCACGGCGTTGGCTGAGGGCTCGCACCATCTCCCCCTCGCTGAGAGCCGGTTTCGTAAGGCTGGCTTTTTCACGGCGTTTCACATTTTGACATTATATCCCTTCTCTGGGATTTGTCAAGAAGCATCTGCCTCTTTTTTACGCTTTTCCGCCGCTTTTTTCGCCTTTTGGCGGTTCCTGATCAAAACACACTCCCCGGTTCGGATGCACTCTCCACAGCCGATACAGGGCGTGCTGTCGTTTTTCCCGCTGTATAAAATTCCGCAGATCACTCCCGGCACCGCCAGAACCGCAATCAAAAACAGCCATCCATACCACGCCATAGGCCGCTCCCCCTCTCAATCTTATGTCAATCAACCGCATTGTGAACCGGAGAAATCTCCTTCCGGCCTGCAAATGCGCAGAATCGCTGGAATAAAACCTCTGCTTTACCGGCATTTTACCACAGGCGGGGAGGGTCTTCCAGTGGCATAAGCAACAGCCTTAACCCAAGTAAAGGCAAAAACGGCTCCGGCGAACCGGGCAGGGACGACAGGGGAAATTCCTGGGGCTCAATCACCGCCCCGTCGGGCCGGGGAAGGCTTCTCTGAACGCACAGCACCGGCGACCTGACACTGGAGAGCGTCAGACTGTCCCGGGGGGAGAGTCCATAGGTGATCACCGTCTCCGCCGGAAGCGGCGGCGGACAGTCCCCCGGCGCCAGCAAAATGCGGCAGGAGACCTCTGCCCGGCCCAGCGCCTCCAGTCCCCGCCGGGTCAGAGCCAGCAGATCCCACGCCCGCCCTGCCAGCCCCGCCGGGGATTCCGCCCCCAGGACGCCCGGAGGCAGCCGCTCCAGCCACAGGGCCGGGCAGTCGAAAATCGCTCCCTCCATCAAACCACCTCCCGGATAGTATGGCTGAACGCCAAAAATTTTACTCGTCTTTTTGTCCGGGGAGTGGTATACTGTCCTTCAGAAACGGAGGCGATCCCTTGGACTTCTGGGGCCATTTGAAAACTGTAAACCGCCACCGGGCGCTGGTGCGGAAATACTGCTTTCGCCTGGGGCTGTATTGGCAGGGATTAACCCATGATCTCTCCAAATACTCCCCTGTGGAGTTCTGGGCCGGGGTGAAATACTTTCAGGGCGACCACAGCCCCAACGACGCCCAGCGCAAAGCCAACGGATACAGCGCCTCCTGGATGCACCACAAGGGGCGCAACCGCCACCACTTTGAATTCTGGACGGACTACGGGCCGGAGGGGATCCAGGGCGTGGAAATGCCGGGAAAATACGTGGCGGAGATGTTCTGCGACCGCCTGGCCGCCAGCAAAGTGTACCGGGGACCGGACTTCGACCCCGGCGACCCCTATAAATTCTTCCTCCGGGGCCAGAATAAGCGCCTTCTGCTCCACCCCGCCACTGCCGCGCTGCTGGAGACCATCCTGGTCAAGCTGCGGGACGAGGGCGAGGAGGCCGCGTTCGACTACATCCGAAGGGAAATCCTGAAAAAGTGAAGTGCCGGATGCCGTCCGGACAGAAAACGGCGTCGAGGCGGCAGCGATCAGACCCTGTTTGAAAAAGCCAAAACAACGACCTGCCGTATTTTTACACCCGGGCGTGTGCGGGATCCCATCCCTGCTTCCCTAAAAATCCGGATGGCCGGCTTAAATGCCGGCCATCCGGGTTTTTTATTTGATACCGGCTCCCATCGCTCCCAGCAGCCGCAGCAGCGGCCGCCACAATCCCGGGTTCTGCTCCAGTAAAAACGACTCAATCTCTGCCCGGGTCAGGCCGTCTCCCCAGAGGAGGACGTGGTTCCCCGCCGCGTCGTACCCCACGGCGGTGTCGCCGACGGCAGCCACGCCTACGGCGATCTTCCCCGCCAGAGCGGTCACGCCTCCGGCGTACCAGAGCCCCAGGGCCACGGGGCCGAAGGCCAGCAGCCCGACGGCCACCGGCCCCAGCGCCGCCCCGCCAAAGGCAAGGCACCCCAGCACAAGAACCCCCGCGCTGATAACCCCCGCACTGACAACGCCCGCGCTCATAATTCCCAGGGCAAGCACCCCCACGGCGATGTTGCCGATGGCGATGATCCCCCTGGCCGCATCTCTGAACTGCATCCGATTGCCGCTGAGCCGAATGGACACCAGCGGCAGACCCCGGATTTTCGTCCTGCTGTCCCAGGACCAGACCCGGAAAAATCGGGAGATCTCCGCCACCTGCTCCTCCAGCCGCGCCGTGGAGCTCTCTCCCGCCGGAGGCTCCGGCTCCTCCAGATAGTCTTTTACCAGGTAGTCCACACTGACGTGAAAGAGCTCCGACAGCGCCACCAGCTTGGCGAGCTCCGGCTGCGCGGCGCCGCCCTCCCACTTGCTGACGGACTGCCGCGTCACCCCCAGCCGGTCCGCCAGCTGCTCCTGGGACATTCCCATCTGGCGGCGCAGGGCCGCCAGCTTTTCAGAAAAGTTCATCTCATTTCCGCCTTTCCGTTCGATGGACTCATGGTACGCCGTTTCTGAAAGAAAAACAAGAACGCAGCAGGTGGAAGTTTGTCAACCGAAGGTTGCACATCCCGGAGCCCAACGGATACAGAAGCTCTGTGCGGATGACGGCAGTGAAGAGATTGTCCGCGGGGCCGTCATTTATCCACTGGCAGCCCAGGGCGCAGAGGAAGTCCCCGCCGTCCTCACGGTCAGCGAGACGCTCTCCCCCGGTGTACCGCCGAAGAGCTGATAATCCCCCTCTTCCCCGCTGTCATCCCGCAGCACCGGCCCGGTATGCAAACCGTTTATTGAGTCCACATCCTGTTCCGCCGCCGGCAATGAGGCTGAGTCCCTGAAATATCCCTCCCGTAAGATGCTCCCGGCGCCCGAAGGCGTTGCAGGCAAGATTACCGGCGAGGATCAACCGGAAACCTGACCGCCTCCCCGCCGGCTGCAAAAATGGAACGGCCCCGGGGCCGTTCCATTTTATGTCAACCTTCTTCTGCGATTTTCCGCCCCATCAGCACGCCCATGATGGAGGCCATCATCAGCCCGCGGGTCCAGCCGGAGCTGTCCCCCAGGCAGTGGAGCCCCCGGAGGCTGGTATTGAAGTCCGTATCCATCTTCACCCGGTTGGAGTAGAATTTCAGCTCCGGGGAGTAGAGCAGCGTCTCCGTGGCGGCAAAGCCCGGCACCACGTAGTCCATGGCCTTGATGAAGCCGATGATATTAATCATGGAGCGGTAGGGCATGGCGGCGGTGATGTCCCCCGCCACGGCGTCCGGCAGCGTGGGCCGAATGTTGGACTGGGCCAGTTCCTTTTCCCAGGTGCGCTTTCCGTCCAGAATATCACCGAACCGCTGCACCAGAATGTGGCCGTTGGCCAGCATATTGGTCAGCTCGCCCACCTTCTGGGCATAGGCGATGGGCTGGTTGAATGGCACGCTGAAATTGTGGGAGCAGAGGATGGAGAGGTTGGTGTTGTCGCTCTTCATCTCCTTATAGGAGTGGCCGTTGACCACCGCCAGGTTGTTGTCGTAGTTCTCCTGGCTGACAAAGCCGCCGGGATTCTGACAGAAAGTACGTACCTTGTTCTTAAAGGGCTGGGGATAGCCCACCAGCTTGGACTCATACAGCACCCGGTTCACGGTCTCCATGATCTCATTGCGGACCTCCACCCGGACGCCGATGTCCACCGTACCGGGGGCATGGGCAATGTTGTGCTCGGCACAGAGCTTCTCCAGCCAATCTGCCCCCCGGCGGCCGGTAGCCACTACGACATGCCCCGCGTAAATCTCCAAGTCCTGTCTGCCGTCGGAGACCAGCACCCCTTTGCAGACGTCATCCTCCAAAATCAAATTGCTGCACTCACAGCCAAAGTACAGCTCCACCCCGTTTTCCTGGAGGAACCGCTCAATGGCCAGATAGATGGCCTGGGCTTTCTCTGTCCCCATGTGGCGGATGGGGCAGTCAACCAGCTTCAATCCCGCCTGGATTGCCCGGCGGCGGATCTCCTTCCGCTCCTCTTCATGCTCCAGGCCCTCAATGTGGGTATCTGCCCCGAACTCCAGATAGATCTGATCCGCATAGCGGATGGTCTCCTGGGCCAGATCCGGGCCAATCAGCGTGGGCAGGTCTCCCCCCACCTCATAGCTCAGGGACAGCTTTCCGTCCGAAAAAGCGCCGGCCCCGGAAAATCCGGTGGTGATGTGGCAGTATGGTTTGCAGTTCACGCACTTCTTCGTCTGATTTTTCGGGCAGCGGCGGTTTTCCACGCTCTGTCCCTTTTCCACCATTATGATTTTCTGCCGGCTGCCTCTTTTAATCATCTCCAGTGCGGTAAAGATGCCGGCGGGCCCCGCCCCAACAATAACGACATCTGCTCTCATGGCTGTCTCTCCTCACTTATCCTGTTTTGCCGAAAGCTCTGCCCCGTGGCGCACCAGCGTCAAGGGCGGCACCGCCCGGGGGAGCTTCATATGAAATATCATCCGGGGCGTCCGGGGCTCCTCAACCGTCTGGCCTGCCTCGTCCCGCATCTCCGGTGCCGTCATGGAAAAGGGCCGGAGGCCCGGCCCCACCAGCTCCACCGTATCTCCGGTGCGGAATTTATTCCGCAGAGACAGCGTGGCATTCCCCTCCCCGTCACAGCAGATGACGACGGCCGTCACCTGCCACTCCCGGATATAGCGGGAATTTTCATAGTACTGCCCCGGAGAGCCGTAATAAAATCCGGTGGAATAGGGCCGGTGGCTCACGTGCTCCACCTCATCCCGCCATACGGGATCCGGGGGCTCCCCTGCCGCCGCCGCATCCAGGCAGTGGCGATAGGCGCCGGTGACAACCGCAGCGTAATAGGCGGACTTGGCCCGCCCCTCAATCTTTAAACTGCTCAGCCCTGCCCGGCACAGATCCCTCAGGTGGTCAATCATACACATATCCCGGGAATTCAGGATATACGCGCCCTGGCTGTCCTCCTCAATGGGAAAGTACTCACCGGGGCGTTTTTCCTCCACCAGGGCATAGCGGTAGCGGCACGGCTGGGCACAGGCCCCCCGGCTGGAATCCCGCCCGGTCATATAGTTGCTGAGGAGGCACCGTCCGGAATAGCTGACGCACATGGCCCCGTGGACAAAGGCCTCCAGCTCCAACTCCGGAGGCGTCTTTGCACGGATCTCCCGAATCTCCTCCAGGCTCAGCTCCCGGGCCAGAATGACCCGGGATGCCCCCAGGTCGTACCAGGCCCGGGCCGTCTCATAGTTGCAGATACTGGCCTGGGTAGAGATGTGCCGCCGGCACCTGGGCGCGTACTTCCCCGCCAGGCTGAAAGCCCCCAGGTCCGCCACGATCAGCGCGTCCACCCCGGCGTCATTCAGCCGCTCCAGGTGCTCCGGCAGGCGGGCGATCTCGCCGTTCCGGGGCATGGTGTTGACGGTGCAGTGGACCCGGACGCCATGACTGTGGGCATACTCCACCGCCCGGGGCAGCTCCTCCGGGGTGAAGTTTCCCGCAAAGGCCCGCATGCCGAAATCGGTACCTGCCAGATATACCGCGTCCGCACCGTAGAGGACGGCCATTTTCAGCCGCTCCATGTCGCCCGCAGGGGCCAGCAGCTCCGGCTTATACACGTTATCCGCCATACTGGCTGCTGTTCACGAAGTTGAGGTGGTCATTGTAGTTGGTGAAATAGTGGTGCTTGTGATCCGTCCCCAGGGCGTAATAGTAATAGTCGCTGGAGGTGGGATACAGCGCCGCGTTAATCGAGGCCATGCCGGGATTGGCAATGGGCGTAGGCGGCAGGCCGGCGTATTTGCGCAGGTTGTAGGGGCTGTCTGTCTCCAGGTCGGCGCTGGTAATGGCCCCCTCGTGATCCGGCAGCGCATACAGCAACGCCGCGTCGATCTGCAGCATCCGGTAAGTGCCGTGGCTGCCGGTGTCCGCCAGCCGGTTGTAGATGACGGAGGCAATCATGGCCTGGTCGCTACCGTCGGTCTCCTTCTCAATGAGAGAGGCAATGGTGATGATCTCCTTCAGGCTGTATGGAGAGGCCTCCACCTCCTCCAGAACATCCTCGCCCATCTTCTGCTCGAAGTTGTGAATCAGACGCTCCAGCGCACCCTTCGGATTGTGATTGACATAGAACTCATAGGTGTCCGGGAAGAGGAACCCCTCCAGGCGGTTGATATTTTCAGAGCTGTTGTCAATAAAATCATAATTGAACTCCGCTGTCCTGGCCGCCTCCAGAAGTTTTTCCTCCGTATTGACGCCCTTCTCCGCCAGCAGGCGGATCGTCTGGGCCACGGTGTATCCCTCCGGAATGGTCACGGTTACGGTGTCCGCGCTCATACTGCCGGAGGAACTGCGCATCCCGGAGATCAGGGCGTGGTAGTCCATATCGTTATTCAGCTTATAGGTGCCGATGCCGATCTTGTCCTCAGCCTTCGTGACCTTGGCAAACAGCTTGAAAAACCACTTATACTGAATCAGCCCCGTCTCCTGGAGCTTGTCCGCCACAGTATCCAGCGTATCCTCCGCAGAGATCTCCACCGTAACTTCCGTCTTCGCCCCCCGGTTGAAGGCGCACAGATCCGACGCCAGCAGCCAGCCCACGCCGGCAAAGGTAGCCGACGCCGCAGCCACAATCAAAATATAGACAACAATTGCCAGCAGCGGATTGATACGCCGCCTTCTCCTCCGGCGTTGGGTACTCCTGCCCTGGGGCCGTCGCTCTTCCTGGCTGTGCCGTACCTGCGCGGCATCCCAGCTGGCGGTATCCCCGTTTCTGTAATCTGCCATGAAAACCTCCGTGTCCGGCGCCGGGTATGTCCGGGGCCGGGATTTTGCAACTCAAATTTTTTCAATGGCCAGGCTCCGGTCAGAAACCCGGCGCATAGAATATCCCAAAGTCTTTAAGAGAGGTGTCTGCTATGTGCTTTAACAACGGAAACAACAACTCCTGCCTGTGGATCATCGTCATCCTGGTCCTGTTCTGCTGCTGCGGTAATTCCTGGGGGAACTCCTGGGGCAACGGAAACTCCTGGGGCGGCTGCTGCAACGGCTGTTCCTGCGGAAACTGCAACTGCGGCTGCGGCTGTGGCTGTGGCTGCAACAACAACTGCAACTGCAATTGCAACTGCGGGACGGTCTGCGGCGATACCTGCTGCTGAAATCCGGGGAAAAACGGGGCGCGGCGCGCCCTGTTTTTCCCTTTCGGCAGCGGACAGGCCTACCTCCGCCGTGCCCTCTCCACATGAATCAAAAACAGGGGGAGCTTCATCATCCGCCCCAATCTCCGCGGCTCCCTGCACAGCCGGTAAAACCACTCCAGGTTGTGGTCGCACCAGAATTTCGGAGCCCGTTTCACCGTACCGGCAAACACGTCGAGGCTGCCTCCCAGCCCGCACAGAAGATGGGCGCCGGTGGCTGCGCCGTTCTTTGCCATCCAAAGCTCCTGTTTCGGCGCACCCAGGCATATAAACGCAGCATCCGCGCCGCTCTCCCGGATCTCCTCCGCAACCGGCCCGTCCTCCTGGAAATAGCCGTCGTGGGTACCGGCAATCCTCAGACCCGGATACCGTTCCCTCAGCCGCTCTGCCGCCATCTCCGCCACGCCCGGCTTTGCCCCCAGCAAATAGAGGGACCTTCCCTCCTCTGCCATAAGCCCTATAATCCGGGTGGCAAATTCAATTCCGGGCACCCGCTCCTTCAGCGGCGTTCCCAACATGGCCGCCCCCTTGATAACGCCAACGCCGTCCGGCAGCACCAGTGCCGCACCGTTGACTGCCTCCCGGGCAGCCGGATTCTCCCGGCAGACCTCCACAATCTCCGGATTCGGCGTCACTACATAGTGGGTTCCGCCGCTGCGGAGCAGCTCCATTCCCCGCTCTGCCGCCTCATCCAACGTCAGATTGTCAAAGCCGACGCCAAGAACATCAATACGCATGTTATCACCTCATACGGTGTTTAAGTATAGCACAGGTTGTCCTTAAAAATCAAGAGGAACAGGGTATCGGCAGCTTGTAAGGTTTGTAGAAGTACAATACATACTGGACATCAGGGGAAGAAAAAGGCAGAAGAAAGTAGAGTTGTCACACTTAACCCAACCGGAAAGGGGGCGCATCCCTCATGAGAAAGGGTATAACACAGGACATGGCCAAGTGGAGTACGCAGAAAATATGGAGTGAGCCGTGCCGGCTTAAAATACAATAGATGCGGCCCTATATCTACTTCCGGAAGAAACGCCGGGACGTAAGCGCAGAGTCCCCGGTCTGCCGGTCCCGGCGTCCCCGCAGCCATCCAAACCAGCACACAGAAACAGAGCTGAAGCTGATTCGGGACATGCGCCGCCGCAAGCCTGCCCTGGGGATAGTCTCTGTCTCTACAGCTTTTTCATATGGCTCCCGGCAAATTTCAGCATCAGACGCTTGGGCTTCTCCGTTCCCTCAAACCTGACAGTGACCATGGCGTCGCCGGACATGGGCTGGACGGCGAGCACTGTCCCCCGGCCAAAGGCCGTGTGCTCCACCGTATCCCCCGGCTGCAATTGCAGCGCGAATGCAGATGTGCCGCCCTCTGCCTCCAAACGGGATGCCGTGGTTTTGCCTATTGTCTCCCGATAGGGCCGAACCGCGCCGCCAGCGGCTCTGCCGCCGTAGGGAGGGGTTCCGTCGTCCCATCCGCCGCCGCTCTCCCGACTGCCAAAACGGGGCTCTTCCCTGCCCTCCCAGCGCATGTTCTCCCCGGGAATCTCATCCAAAAACCGAGAGGCGCGGTTGGCGCTGGTACGGCCATACAGCATCCGCTGGCGGGCGTTGGTCAGCGTCAGCTTCTCCTTTGCCCGGGTCATGGCCACGTAGCAGAGGCGGCGCTCCTCCTCCAGCTCCTCCTCATTGTACTGGGCGGAGCTGCCCGGGAAAATTCCCTCCTCCATACCCACCACATAGACCAGCGGAAATTCCAGCCCCTTGGCGGAGTGGATGGTCATCATGGTAACGCAGTCGTCTCCGCCGTCCATACTGTCCAAATCCGTATACAGTGCAATCTCATTTAAAAAGCCGGAGAGGGTAGCGTCCTCCGGACTTCGCTCCAAAAAGCCCAGGATATTGGATTTCAGCTCCTCCACATTCTCCATCCGGCCCCGGCTTTCCAAATCGTCTTTCTCCTCCAGCGCCCTCACATATCCGCTCTGGCTGCAAACGGCGTCGTAGAACTCCGGAAGGGCCAGCTCCGCCCCCTGGCGGCGGAGGCCGTCGATCAGGTCGGCAAATTTCAACAGCTTGTTCCCGGCGGCCTTCAGCTCCGGAAACAAATCCGCGTTGCGGATGATCTCGTACAGCGACGCGCCCTGCGCCTCCGCCAGCGCCGTGACCTTATCCATGGTGGTGGCACCGATGCCCCTTGCAGGGCTGTTGATAATCCGCCGCAGGCGCAGGTCGTCCAGGGGGTTGTTCAGCACGCACAGGTAAGCCAGCATGTCCTTGACCTCCGCCCGGTCAAAGAACTTCATGCCTCCCACCACTTTATATGGAACACCGTTGCGGCGCATGGCGTACTCCAGGGCGTTGGACTGGGCATTCATGCGGTACAGCACGGCGGCGTCCCGGAATTTCCGCCCCTGGTTCACCGCCGTCATGATGTCTCCCACCACAAAGTTCGCCTCATCGCTCTCGCTGAAGGTCGTCCTGACCGCAACGGCCTCTCCGCTGCCGTTGTCCGTCCAAAGTGTCTTACCCTTGCGGCCCACATTGTTGCGGATGACGGCGTTAGCCGCGTCCAAAATATTCTGTGTAGAGCGGTAGTTCTGCTCCAGCCGAATGACCCGGGCATCCCTGTACTGCTTTTCAAAGCTGAGAATATTTTCTATGTTCGCCCCCCGGAAGCGGTAAATGGACTGGTCGTCGTCGCCTACTACGCAGAGATTCTTCCGTCCCCCTGCCAGAAGGCTGGTCAGCAGGTATTGGAGGTGGTTGGTATCCTGATACTCGTCCACCAGCACATAGCGGAATTTATCCTGATAGTATGACAACACCTCCGGCTCCTGCCGGAGCAGCGTGACGGTGTGATAGATAATATCGTCAAAATCCATGGCATTGGCGGAGCGGAGACGTTTGGCGTAGGCGGCGTAGACCCTGGCCACCCGGCTCAGCTTCCAATCCGCCTCGTTGCTGTGCCTGGCTGCAAAATCCTCCGGGCTCTCATACTGATCCTTGGCACTGCTGATGATGGAGAGAACGCTCTTGGGAGGAAATGCCTTCTCATCCAGGTTCAAATCCCTCAGGATGTCCCTGATCACCCGCTTGGAGTCGTCCGTATCATAGATGGTAAAGTTCTTGTCAAACCCGATCCGGTCCGCGTCCCGCCGAAGAATGCGGACGCAGGCAGAGTGGAAGGTGGACGCCCACACGTCGTTTGCCGCAGTCCCCAGACGGGCGGCCAGGCGGTCTTTCAGCTCCCCTGCCGCCTTGTTGGTAAAGGTGATGGCGATGATCTCCCAGGGGCGGGGCACATCCACGGCGCAGAGGCGGCGGGCACGATTCCGTTCCGCCTCATCCGGCTGCTCCGGGAACTTCTCCAGAAAGGACAGGTCCTCCTCCGTAACCCACTCCGGCACCTCCTTGCAGTCGCTGCCCCGGCCGTAAGTCAGCAGATTGTAGACCCGCTGAATCAGAACGGTGGTCTTGCCGCTGCCGGCGCCCGCCAGCAAAAGCAGCGGCCCCTCCGTGGTCATGGCGGCTCTCCGCTGCATAGGGTTCAGCCTACGCAGATCCCGGGCGATGACCGACTGCCGGGCGGCGATGTAGCGTTGATCAAAATCTTTCATATGTTCACCAGTCTTCCATAATTTCAAACACTATTTTAGGACAAAAGCCGTCACAGGTCAACCGGACTTTTCCTGTTCCGCCCCGTAATTCAGGGCAATATCCGGAAATACGGCGCAGGTACACATGTGCATCCGCCTGCCGCCCTCCTATTTTGTCCTGTCCAGGGCGGGCACACAGATCCGTTTCTGCGCAAAATCTGCAAACAGGAATCCCCCTGGAATCCATGCTGTGAAAGGCTTTCATTGACGGAGGCATCCGCAGGTGATACTATTAAGGAACCGCTGAATAAATCCCCAAGCACAGCGCCATAAATTCCCCCTGGACTTCGCCAGAAAGCCTTGAAATCCGTCAGGATTCCCGCGGTTTTTTTCTTGCCAGGAAAAATTTCTGACACTAATTTGTGCATGTTGATTTAATCAGTACTTCCTTAACTGGCATCAGAGCAGCACCCAAAAATCCGAGGAAATGTCCGGCGGTTCAAAAATCGCAAGGCCTTGTTGTCGCTCTTGACAGGCGGCAGACCGTCCGCATCCTCCACCTTGCTCTGCAATCCCCGTCCCCACTTCCCTTTTTCCCATCATTTTCGGGAGCTTCTCCGGTAGGAGCTCCACACATTCGCCACCAAGGAGGCCTTTTTATGTATGAACTGATTCAGGCGGCAGACCGCACTTACTACATCCAATGCCCCGCTAAGATGGGCGTCTGGAAGCTGAACGACACCGACGCCGTCCTCATTGACAGCGGCAACGACAAGGACGCGGGGCGGAAGGTCCAAAAGCTCTTTGACACCCGGGGCTGGCATCTGACCGCCATCCTCAACACCCACGCCAACGCCGACCACAACGGCGGCAACGCCCTGCTCCAGCAGCGGCTGGGCGTCCCCGCCTTCGCCCCGGGAGTCGATGCCGCCATCACCTCCCACCCCATCCTGGAGCCCGCCTTCCTCTACGGCGGCTTTCCCTGCAAACCCCTGCGGAACAAGTTCCTGCTGGCCCAGCCCAGCGACTGCCGCCCTCTGACGGCGGAAAACCTGCCGGAGGGTCTCGTCATGCTCCCCCTCCCCGGCCATTTTTTCGATATGTGCGGCTTTCAGACGGCAGATGGCGTGTGGTTTCTGGCGGACTGCCTCTCCGGCGCCAATATTGTGGAAAAGTACCATATAAATTTCATCTACGACGTAGGTGCCTATCTGGACACACTGGACAAGGTCTGCGCCCTGGCCGGCCGCCTCTTCATCCCGGCCCACGCGGAACCCGCAGAGGACATCCGCCCCCTGGCTGCCTTAAACCGGGCCAAGGTGCTGGAGATCTGTGAATTGATCCTCCGGTTCTGCGAGACACCCGCCAGCCCTGAGGATATCCTGCAAAAACTCTTCCGCCATTACCAGCTGACTATGGACTTCAATCAGTATGTGCTGGTGGGCAGCACTGTCCGCTCCTATCTCTCCTATCTGTTGGACAAAGAAGAGCTGGCCGTGAACTTTTCCGACTGCAAACCGCTCTTTCGCCGGATCTGAACCCACAAAAGCCGCAAAAAACAGGAGCCATCCGGCCGGATGGCTCCTGTCTCATACCGTATAGGGATCTTACTTCGCGGCCTTGGCAGCGCGGATGGCCTCGGTCAGCATGGGAGTGACCTTGAACAGGTCGCCGCAGATGCCG
>ERZ808035.312-NODE-312-length-50080-cov-8.762834_pt1 | contig 50080 bp, 42 predicted proteins | sample MGYA00380189_ERZ808035 | MGnify/ENA primary metagenome ERZ808035 (study PRJEB31490, sample SAMN06133407) | mouse gut metagenome | isolation source: M5_1 | host: mice | place: China: Chengdu | collected 2015-05 ... | reverse complement strand
GCCTTGCGGCGGTTGCGCTCCGAAACGCGCCTGCGGGCGCAGCCGCACACACCCCTCCTTCCCGTTGCGGAGGGCTCTCTTCTTTTTTGACAGTCTGAGATAAAAGCCCCGGGCCAAAGCCCGGGGCGTCTTTTTTGGCGGAGGGCGGCAAAGGGCCTGTTTGTCCCCTTCCGGGGCTTGAAAATTGACGGAAAGTGTTATATAATCGTACCCACGATATGAGGCGGCTGTTGCGGCTTCTGAGTTTTCCATCGGAGGTACTTTCATTGAAACGGAAAAGGTCTGCCGCCCTGTCCCTGACGGGGCCGCGTTTGGATGCGGCGGTTGCCGCACTGTTCGCCATCCTGTTGTTTTTTGCCATGAATATGTGGGTGGAGTGGTTTGCCGTGGCCGCGGCTTTTTTGTGCCTGGCCCTCTGTCTGGGGCGCACCCCCTGGCGGCTGGGGCGGGAGCGATTCTGTGTGCCTGTGCTGGCGTTTTGGGTGTTTATCGTCATTTCCGGCCTCCAGGCTGTCCGCTCCCCCTTTGGGGGGTCTGCCGTCCGGGATATCCGGGGAATGCTGCCGGCATTTGCCGTGGCCGCCCTGGTGCTGCTCCGGGTGGAGCGGCGCCATGTCCGCCCGCTGCTGTGGGGTTTTGCCGCGGTGAGCGGGCTGCTGTCCCTGCTGTGTACCAGCTCTGCCGCGGAGGGGCCGCTGTTCCGGGCGTTTGTGGCCCTGATGGAGTCCATGGGTGAGTGGATGTATATGGGGATCGAACAGGTGACGGGGCGTGTAAGCGGCATCTATAACGATGCGAACGTCTCCGGCAGCCTGCTGGCTCTGGGCACCCTGGTGTCGCTGTATCTGGTGCAGACTTCGGAAAAGTGGTGGAAGCGGCTGCTGGCCTGCGTGCTGGTGAGCACCTCCGCCCTGGGGATCCTCCTCTCTGTCAGCCGTGCCGCCATATTGTGCTTTGGACTGTCCCTGGCGGTGTGGCTCGCCGCGGCCGGAGGTGAGCGGCGCCTGCGCCTGTTTTTGCTGTTCCTGGCCTCTGCCGGGGTGTGCCTGGCGGCGTCGCTGCCCGCCATGCCCTCCGTCGGTCCGGGGTCTGTGCTGGCCAACGTGCTGTCTGTGGTTTCCGGCGGGGTAATTTTCCTGTTGGATTGGGGTGTCTGCCAGCGGCTGGCCCGCCGGCTGGCCGGGCACGGCAAGGCCATTGCGGGGCTGTGCGGCGGGATCGCGGCAGCGGCAGTGGTTTTCCTGGTGGCGGCGTTTTCCCTGACAGGGCCCTTTGTCTTTCAGGGGCGGGGGCTGGAACGTGGCATGGATCTGGGGCCGGGCACCTATACACTGTCTGTCGATGGGGATGACCTTGGCCAGATGTATGTTTACAGCCAATCTACTCTGGAATCTCTGACCGGTACCCGGCGGACGCTTTACAGCGGGCTGCCGGAGGATGTGTCCTTTACCGTCCCCGAGGATGCGGAGCGGGTATTCTTTCGGTTTTATGGAGGGACGGAGGGCAGTGTCCTGCGCTCTGCGATGGTTTCGGACGGGACGGAGATCCCGCTGGCCTATAAGCTGCTGCCCGAGGGGATTGTCACCCGCCTCCACCGGGGGATTTTTTCCGACGTCAGCTTTTTGCTCCGTGTCCAGTATATGAAGGACGCGTGGAAGCTCATCCGGCAGGCCCCCCTCCTTGGCTATGGGCTGGGCTCTACGGATAACCTCTACCCGGCCATCCAGCCCTTTTACTATACCTCCCGGTATGTCCATAACCATGTCTTACAGGTGATGGTGGACGAGGGGATTGGGGGGGCTGCGGCCTTTGTTGTGTTCCTGGCCGGTATCCTCTGGCTGCTGGTGCGGCAGCTGAGGAAGGAGCGGGATCCCCTGGCGGCTGTCCTGCTGTCCTGCTGGGTGATGATAAACAGCCACAGCATGATGGAGATCAATTTCTCCACGCAGTCCTATCAATGCGCCGCCTATGTCCTGCTGATGCTGGCGGTTGTCCTCTACGCGCAGCCCCTGGCCCCGGAGAAGCTGAAGATGGGCGGGGCGGCGGTCTGTGTGGGCTTTTGGGCGTATCTGGCGGTCTTTGGCGGGCTGATGGGTCTGCGTCTTACGGTTCAGCGGGAGTCCGACACCCTGCGGGCAACCAGTATGGACGAGCTGATGGCCGCGGTGGACAGCTATGTCCGCCGGGACGTGTTCGATCCCGCCCCCTACCAGCTGGAGTACGTGTCCACCGCCGTGTCGGACGGCAGCGGGCAGTATGATCTGAAGATGCTGGAATATGTGGAAAAACTGCGGAATTCCGGCAGTTATCCCGCCTGTTCCGGGCTGCTGGAGCACTATTACCTTCCCACGGGGGACTTTGAGGGGCTGTTTGCCTGTCTCCGGGACTGCCTGCGGCAGCGGGCGTCCTATGATGAGATCTGGAATGGCCAGGTGGAGTTTTTGCAGAGCAAGGTGCTGCCTGCCGCCGGGGAATCCCATGCGGACGTATTTGCAGAGGGTGTGCTGGCGGTTCAGGCGCTTTTGGAAGAGACCAACCGGACGCATTTGGCCGAGATTGCCCTGACGGATGCGAACCGTGCCTTTGTGGACCGGGTGATCTCCGGAACGGCCCGGGGGCTGTCCGGCAGTGAGCTCTATGCCTGTTTGACCGCTCCGGATACGGCGGCCTGACTGCGGAAAAGAGGGGAGCGTCTCCAAGGGGGCGCTCCCCCTCTCTTTTACAGATGACCATTTATATTTATGGTCATCTGCGGCAAAATTTTTGTTAATTCCTATCTTTTTGTCAAAACAGCTTGCATATGAGCGGGAACTGTGGTAGGATAATGAAAATATTTGTGAAGGGGATGACCACAATCTGACCACTTTAGGAGAGGAGGGCTCCTATGCGGACAGGAGACAATATCAGATTGCGGACAGACGGGCGCTATGAGGCCCGGTATATCAAGGGCCGGGATTCCCAGGGCCGTGCGGTCTATGGGTGCTGTTACGGAAAGACAATGGAGGAGGCGGCGGGAAAGCGGGCCGCCGTTCTGCGGCAGGCGGTCTCCGTCCGGGAGATGAACCTGCTGATCCTCGGGGCCGGCAGCCACGGGCAGGAGGTCCGGGAGCTGGCTCAAAGCCTGCGGGTCTTTCAGAAAATCGCCTTTCTGGACGACACAAAGCCGGAGGCCATCGGTCCGTGCAGGGGGCTGGAGCGATACCTCGATACATATCCCATTGCGATCCCGGCGGTGGGAAACCGCGGACTGCGCATGCGCTGGCTGGAGGAGTTGGCCCAGGCGGGTTTTATCCTGCCGGTGCTGATCCATCCGGGAGCGGTGGTCTCTGCCAGCGCAAAGATCGGATACGGCACGGTGATCTGTGCCCAGGCCTCTGTCAGCGCGGGGGCCTCGGTAGGGCGGGGGGCCATTATCTCCAGCGGCGCCACCATCGACCGGGATATGTCGATTCCGGACGGGACCTATGTACCCTGCGGCCAGGCCGTGACCGCAGACCTCGGGATTGGCCGGGAAGGAGTTTTGCTGAATGGATAGACGGATTTTTCTTTCCTCCCCCACGATGCACGGGGAGGAGCAGGCGTATATCAAGGAGGCCTTTGACACCAATTGGGTGGCCCCCCTGGGTAAAAACGTGGACGAATTTGAAAAGGAGACGGCGGCTTACATCGGGGGTGGCTGCGCCGCGGCCCTGTCCTCCGGCACTGCGGCCCTGCATCTGGCCGTCAAGCTGGCGGGGGTAAAGCCGGGCGATAAGGTGTTCTGTTCCGATTTAACCTTTTCCGCCACGGTAAACCCCGTCAGCTACGAGGGCGGGGAACAGGTGTTTATTGAGAGCGAGCGGGAGACCTGGAACATGGACCCCCGGGCGCTGGAACTGGCGTTTGAGAGGTACCCGGACTGCAGATGCGTCCTGGCGGCAAACCTGTACGGGACGCCGGCGAAGCTGGACGAGATTGCCGATATCTGCGCCGCCCACGGTGCGGTTTTCATTGAGGATGCTGCCGAGAGCCTGGGCGCCGCATATAAAGGACGGATGACCGGCACTTTCGGGCAATATAATGCCCTTTCCTTCAACGGCAATAAAATTATTACCACATCCGGCGGCGGGATGCTGCTCTCGGCTGATGAGGCGGCGGTGCGGAAGGCCCGCTTCTGGGCCACCCAGTCCCGGGAGCCCTTCCCCTGGTACGAGCACAGGGAGATCGGCTATAACTACCGCATGAGCAATATCGTGGCGGGAATCGGCCGGGGGCAGCTGCTGCACCTGGACGAGCACCTGCGGGAAAAGGAGCGGATTTACCGGGCCTATGAAAAGGGGCTTGCCGGCCTGCCGGTGCGGATGAACCCCTATTTGAAGGAGAGCCGCCCCAACTTCTGGCTCAGCGCCATGACGATTGACCCCGGATGCCCTGTGACGCCGGAGCAGGTGCGGCTGGCTCTGGAGGCGGAGAACATCGAGTCCCGGCCCATCTGGAAGCCCATGCACCTCCAGCCGGTGTTTGCCGGCCGGGAATTTATCACCGCGGGCGACCTTGTGGGCGAGGATATCTTTGCCCGGGGCCTGTGCCTGCCCAGTGACATTAAAATGACCGAAGAGGAGCAGGGGCGGGTAATCTCGATTGTCAGAGGGTTGTTTACATAATGTATCAACGGGTTTTTAAGCGGTTTTTTGATATCGTCCTGTCCGCCTGCGCCCTGGCGGTGCTCTCTCCGGTCATGCTGGTTGTGGCGGTGCTGGTGCGGGTGAAGCTGGGCAGCCCGGTGATCTTCTGCCAGGAGCGGCCCGGGAAGGACGAGAAGATTTTTAAAATGTATAAATTTCGCACCATGACGGACGCCCGGGACGAGTACGGGGAGCTGCTGCCGGATGGGATGCGCCTGACAGAATTTGGCCGGCTGCTCCGGTCTACCAGTCTGGATGAGCTGCCGGAATTGTGGAACATCTTAAAAGGGGATATGTCCATCGTGGGGCCCCGGCCGCTGCTGGTGGAATATCTGCCCCGGTACAGCGAGGAGCAGCACCGCCGGCACTGCGTCCGGCCGGGGCTGACGGGGCTGGCGCAGGTGAGCGGTCGGAACCTATTGTCCTGGGAAGAGAAATTTAAACTGGATGTGGACTATGTGGCTCGTGCCGGCCTTTTGCTGGATATAAAAATCGTTTTCCTGACGGCGGTCATTGTCCTGCGCCGAAAGGGGATCTCTTCGGTGGGATCCGCAACCCAGGAGGAATTTCGAGGAGTGGAGGAGACGGCCGATGCCAAATGATACGAATATCTGCAATACCAAAAAGCCGTTGGTTATTGTGGGCGCCGGAGATTTTGGGCGGGAGGCCGCCTGGGTGGTTGAGCGGATGAATGAATGCGGGGATTCCTGGGAACTGCTGGGGTTTGTAGATGATGATTCCGCCGTACAGGGCACCATGCCCGGGGGCTATCCGGTTCTTGGAACGACCTCCTGGTTTGAAAGCCAGACCCGGAAATTGTGGGCGGCCTGTTCTATCGGAAAAGGGACAGTCCGCCGCAGTGTAACGGATAGAGTTTTTAAGCAGCCTAATATTTCCCCGGCATTGCTGATTGATCCCTCTGTGATTATTGGACGGGGTTCAGAAATTGGAGCGGGCAGCATTATCTGTGCCGGAACCGTATTGGCTATCAACTGTGTGTTGGGAGAACACACGATTGTCAATTTCAATTGTACTGTCGGCCATGACACTGTTTTGGAGACGTGCTGTACGGTGCATCCCGGCTGTAATATCTCCGGCAAGGTCTATGTTGGGTGCTGTACTGATATTGGAACCGGAACGAAAGTGATTCAAGGGGTTTCGATTGCGCCCGGAACGATACTCGGGGCCGGAGCCGTAGTGATCGGCAGCCTCGAAAGGTCCGGGACATATGTGGGTATTCCAGTCAAAAAAGTCAAATGAAGAGGCAGGGCGATTCATAGCCAGAGTACACAGCTTCGCTCCTGCGGCAGGTTGAAAGTGAGAACGGTTTATGACGATCCTCATTCTGGCAAATAATGACGTCGGGCTATACCGCTTCCGGCGGGAGCTGATTGAAGCACTTTGTAGAGAAAACGAGGTTTTTCTGGCCCTGCCTGAAGGAAAGATGGTTCCGGAGCTGAAAAAGACAGGCGCAACCTATATCCCCTTCCCGTTCCGCCGGCGGGGGATGAATCCCTTTGCCGACATGGGCCAGTTCCTGCGGTATGTCCGGCTGATCCGGAAGATACGGCCCCACGTCGTCCTCACTTATACGATCAAGCCCAATGTCTACGGCGGCCTTGCCTGCCGGGTCACAAAAACGCCCTATATCGGAAATGTCACAGGCCTGGGTACGGCTATGGCAAACGGCGGGGTCCTTAGCTTTATCACCTCTTACCTCTATACCCTGGGATTAAAGCGTGCCCGCTGTGTGTTTTTTCAAAATGCCGCCCAGAGGGAACTCTTTACCCAGAAGCAGCTCGTCCAGGGAAAAAACCGTTTGATCCCCGGCTCCGGCGTCAACCTCAATGACCACCGCCTGACGGCCTATCCGCCTCAAGATGGGGTAACACGTTTTTTGTTTGTCGGCCGCATTATGCGGGACAAGGGGATAGAGGAACTGCTTTCTGCCATGCGGAAGCTATGGCAGGCCCGTCCGGACATATTCCTTGATATCGTGGGGGAGTACGATGAAGATTATTCCCAGGCCATAGGATTGGCCCAGGAAGAGGGCTTTGCAAAATACCACGGTTTACAGCTGGATGTCCGCCCTTTCTATCAAGCCGCCCACTGCATAGTCCTGCCCTCTTACCATGAGGGGACGTCGAATGTATTGCTGGAGGCCTCCGCTATTGGCCGTCCTGTCATCACCACGAATGTGCCTGGATGCAGGGAGACTTTTGACGAGGGTATAACCGGCTTCGGATGTATGCCCAGGGATGCCGGCAGCCTGAAAGAGGCCATGGAGAAGTTCCTGGCCCTTCCTTACGAGGAACGGGCTGCCATGGGGCGGGCGGGCCATGAAAAGATGCTGCGGGAGTTTGACCGCAACATTGTCATCGGCGCCTATATGGAGGAAATCGGGAAGCTCAAATAAGGGTTTGAAAGCCCAGACAGCTTTCCGGCGCTGATCGGGGAAAACCAGAGTGGGTTGGCCGTCCCTTTGACGATGGATTTCCGCGGAACAAATACAAGGATCAGCTGATCAAATAAACCCGCAGGATGGAGGATTTTGCTATGAACGATTTTTCGGTTTATGAACAACTGCTGGACAAAAAGACATCGCTGGCCGTGATCGGCCTGGGGTACGTGGGCATGCCCATCGCCGTGGCCTTCGCAAGGAAGATCAAGGTCATTGGCTACGACCTGAACGAGGAAAAGATCAAGACCTATAAGTCCGGTATCGACCCCACCCGGGAGGTGGGGGACGAGAACATCCGCGCCACCAGCGTGGAGTTCACCGGCGACGAGGCCAGGCTGCGGGAGGCTAAATTCCACATTGTGGCCGTCCCCACGCCGGTGAATGCCGACCACACGCCGGACCTGAGGCCCGTGGAGGGGGCCAGCGCCATCCTGGGCCGCAACCTGTCCAGGGGGAGCATCGTGGTCTTTGAGTCCACCGTCTACCCCGGCGTGACGGAGGAGGTCTGCGTGCCGATTCTGGAGCGGGAGTCCGGCCTCAAGTGCGGCGTGGATTTCAAGGTGGGCTACTCGCCCGAGCGCATCAACCCCGGCGACAAGGTCCACCGCCTGGAGACCATTGTCAAAATTGTATCCGGGATGGACGGTGAGACCCTGGACAACGTGGCCAGGGTGTACGAACTGGTGGTGGACGCGGGGGTCTACCGCGCGGAGTCCATCCAGGTGGCCGAGGCAGCCAAGGTCATTGAGAACAGCCAGCGGGATATCAATATCGCGTTTATGAACGAGCTGTCCGTCATCTTCGATAAGATGGGGATCGACACCCAGGCGGTGCTGGAGGCGGCGGGGACCAAGTGGAACTTCCTGAACTTCCGGCCCGGTCTGGTGGGCGGCCACTGCATCGGCGTGGATCCCTATTACCTGACCTACCGGGCCGACCAGATGGGCTACCACAGCCAGGTGATCTTATCCGGGCGGCGCATCAACGACAGCATGGGCAAGCACGTGGCGGAACAGACGGTGAAAAAGCTGATTGCCGCGGACGTCCCGGTGCGGACGGCCAGGGTCGCCATCCTGGGCCTCACGTTCAAGGAGAACTGCCCCGACACCCGCAACACCAAGGTGATCGACATCGTAAACGAGCTGAGGGAATACGGCATCCATCCCGTCATCTCCGATCCCCAGGCGGACGCCGCCGGCGCGCTGCACGAGTACGGCGTTGCGCTGGCCGGGCTGGAGACCATCCGGGATATGGACGCCGTGATCCTGGCGGTGGCTCACCGGGAGTTTTCCGGTATGTCCATGGCGGAACTGGACAAGCTGTTTAAGGACGGGCCCAACGGCAAAAAGGTGCTGGTGGATATCAAGGGCCTGCTGAACCGCCGGGAGTATGAATCTGCCGGTTATATCTATTGGAGGCTGTAACATGGGCTATCAGGAACTGCACTTTCCGGAGGATACCGTTTTCCTCGTGACCGGCGCGGCGGGGTTTATCGGCTCCAACCTCTGCGAGGCCATTTTGAATATGGGCTGCCGGGTACGGGCGCTGGACGACCTGTCCACCGGGAAGCAGGCCAATATCGACCTCTTTCAGGGCCACCCCCGCTATACCTTCATCAAGGGCGACATCAAAGATCTGGACACCTGCATGGAGGCCTGCCGGGGCGTGGACTACGTGCTCAACCAGGCGGCCTGGGGCAGCGTGCCCCGCAGCATTGAGCAGCCGCTGTTCTACTGCGCCAACAACATCCAGGGGACGCTGAACATGATGGAGGCGGCCCGGCAAAACGGCGTGAAAAAGTTTGTGTACGCCTCCAGCTCCTCCGTGTACGGGGACGAGCCCACGCTGCCCAAGGAGGAGGGCCGGGAGGGGAACCTGCTGTCCCCCTATGCGCTCACCAAGCGCTGCGACGAGGAGTGGGCCAGGCAGTACACCATGCACTACGGCCTGCCCACCGTGGGATTGCGGTATTTCAACGTATTCGGCCGCCGGCAGGACCCGGACGGGGCCTATGCCGCGGTGATCCCCAAGTTCATCAAGCAGCTGATGCAGGGCCAGCGGCCCACCATCAACGGCGACGGGAAGCAGAGCCGGGACTTCACCTATATTGAAAACGTCATCGAGGCAAACCTGAAGGCCTGCCTTGCCCCCGCGGAGGCGGACGGCCAGGCGTTCAACATCGCCTACGGCGGCCGGGAGTACCTCAACGACATCTACTACGGGCTGACCAGGGCGCTGGGCGTAGAGATCGAGCCCATCTACGGGCCCGACCGCAAGGGGGATATCAAACACTCCAACGCGGACATCTCCAAGGCGCAGAAGCTGCTGGGCTACTCCCCGGACTGGAGCTTCCAGCGGGGGATCGACGCGGCAATCGACTGGTATCGGGAGAATCTGTAATGGCGAAAACGGTGACGCACCTCATTACCGGCCTTGGCAAGGGCGGCGCGGAGTCCATGCTGTACCAGGTGGTGAAATACCGCACCGACCGGGAAATCACCCAGCAGGTAATCAGCCTGGGCGCCGGCCATTACTATGAGGGGCCCATCCGGGATCTGGGCGTCCCGGTGACGGAGCTGGCGTTCCGGACCCGCCCGGCCTCCGGCTTTTTGCGCCTTGTGAAGCTGCTGCGGGGGACGGACACCCTGTTCTGCTGGATGTACCACGCCAACTTTGTAGGCTATCTCGCCGGCAGGCTGTCCAAAGTGCCCAGGATTGTCTGGTGCATCCGACACAGCAGCCTGGACCCAAAGCTGAACAAAAGGAGCAGCCTTTTTCTCATCCGTTTATGCGCCCGCCGGAGCCGCCGCGTTGCCGCAGTTGCCTATAACGGGGAGCAGGCCCGGCTGGTACATGAGGCCATCGGCTACGCACCGGAAAAGGGCTGCGTGCTGCCCAACGGCTGCAACTGTGGGGAATACGCCCCGGACGGCACAGCCCGGGAGGAGCTGTGCCGGGAACTGGGGCTTCATGGGGAAAAGCAGATCATCCTCTCCGTAACAAAGGACGCCCCTATTAAAGACGTACCCACGTTTATCCGGGCCTTCGGGAGGCTGCACCGGAACCGGACGGGCACCGCCGCCGTGCTGTGCGGCGGCGGCATTGAGCCGGAAAACCGGCGGCTGGCGGCGCTGTGCGCGGAGGAGGGGCTGGAGATTGGCCGGGATATCTTTCTGCTGGGGCTTCGCCACGACGTGCCCAAGCTGCTGGCGTCCTGCGACCTGTACATACTCCATTCCGCGGGGGAGGCGTTCCCCAACACGCTGGTACAGGCCATGTCCTGCGGCTGCCTGTGCGCGGCGACCGATGTGGGGGACGTCAAGCATATCCTGCCGGACAGCCGGTGGATAATACAACCTGGGAATGCCGATATATTGGCAAAAAAGATTGTTGAACTTCTAGAGCTGCCGCCGGAGGCCGCCCGGGACATACGGGCTCAAAACCGCCGGACGGTTCAGGAGCGCTTTGATATTTACCAGATTGTCAAAAAGTACGAGGCGCTGTTTTAGAACCTGGCTTTGCCAAGGCGCAAAATGCCCTTGTGTTTTGGCTATGAAGCCCATCACAGAAGGCTGCGTATACAGTTTGCAGCTCTGTTGTGGTAATATGCCCGATAAAGGAGTTGCATGAAACCGTGGCTTATACGCAGCTGTTTCGGATTGACGACATCTCCTGGGATATGAACTATGAGAATTTCTCCAGGATCCGGAACCTGTTTTTCCAATACGATATCCGCCCGATCATCGGGGTCATCCCCCACAACGAGGATCCCAAGCTGAAAGAACAGGCGGGGGGAAACGGGATTCCGCAGGACCGTTTCTGGGAGGAAATGCGCACCTTGCAGCAGGAGCACGGATGGGCCATTGCGCTGCACGGGTACAACCATGTCTATGTGACGGACGACGGCGGTATCTTTAAGACCAACCCCCGGGCGGAATTCGCCGGGCTGTCGTATGGACGGCAGGAGGAGAAGGTCCGGAAGGGAAAGGCGATCCTGGAGGGGAACGGGCTACGTATCGACGCTTTTATGGCGCCGGGCCACTCCCTGGACTGGAATACCGTGGAGGCGCTGAAGGTAAACGGGATTACCGTTGTTACAGACGGCCTGGCCGCATACCCCTACCGGAAAAGGGGTGTGCTGTTTGTCCCGCAGGTGCTGCCATGGCCCCGCAAAGAAGCCTGCGGAGTCGCCACAGCCTGTTTTCATGTCAATACATGGAAGGACGAGCGCTTTTTGAATCTGGAAAATTTTATTCAAGCCAACAGGGGCTGCTGCGGCACCTTTCAGGATACGGTCAGCCTTTTTGCAGACAGGAGCCCCCATCTCTGCCGGCAAGCGGTCAATATCATTTTCAAAGGAAAAATCTCTGTGGAAAGGGTTGGCCGGGATATCAAAAGAAACCTGGTTCACAAAGGGAAGTAATCATGTTTTATACCCGAAAAAACAAGGGGCTCACGCTGTTAGAAGTCTGGTTTCAGCTGCCGCCTCCGTCTGTCAGGGGAAAATATGCAGCTTCTTTTCTCCATAACATTCCCCTGCCGTTTGTACCTGAGAAAGGGGAATATATTATCAAGAGGCGCGACGGCCAGACATTGGTCACCGATCTGACACAATCCGGGGAAGAGCTGATGCTGCGCTGTGAGCGCAATGTGAGGAACGAAATCCGCAGGGCCAAGAAGGACGGGGCCCAGTGCCGGCACTATATGGCGGAAGAGCTCCGCAGCCGGGAATATCTGCTCCGGCAATTTGACAAAGCCTATATGGAGATGCACCGCAGCAAAGGGATGGCCGCCCCGTCCGTATTCACCTATATGCAGCAGCTGCTCCGGGCAAATATGCTGAGTATTTCCACCTGCAGCATAGGGGATCAGATTGCCGCCTATCACGTCTATATCACAGGGGATGGCATTGCCAGATTACTGTACTCCGTTTCCGTTTTCAGGAACACAGAGGACGGCGCCCTGCGCAGTGCCATTGGCCGGGGAAACCGGATGCTGCACTATGAGGACATGCTCTGGCTGAAAGGGCAGGGGTATACCTGCTATGACTGGGGCGGTTATGCCACGGACCCCGCACTGGAGAGCATCAACGCCTTTAAGCGCGGATTCGGCGGGGAAGTGCAGCCGCGCTCCTACATGGTGATAACGTCAAAAAGATGGGCCAGGTTTGCTTATCTGGTTTTAGAACATACAAGGAAGGCAAAAAAATGACGAAAAAACCAGCCATATTCCTCTTTCTGACACAGATGAGCGCCGGCGGGCAGGAGCGGTTTGTCTCCCGCCTGAGTGCAATGCTCCATGAGCAGTATGATCTTTATATCGTACTTTTGGACAATACGAAGATTAACTACCCCGTCTCGGGGACCGTGCTGTGCATCCATGGAACCGGCTTCACCAGGCATTCCCTCTATGCCAACATCAAAAAGATGGCTGTCCGCTGCACCCGGCTGCGGCGGCTGATAAAGCAGTACCGCCCTATTGCGTGTATGAGCTTTGGAAGCGGGCCTGACCTTGTCAACCTGATATGCCGGCGGAAGGGGACAAAGGTGTTCCCCTCCATCCGCGGCTATGCAACGGCAGAGCGTATCATCCAAAAGAGATGGATGAGGGCGCTCTATGCCCGGGCCGATCAGGTCATATGCGTCTCCAGGGGGATTGAGGACAAGCTGCGCAGGGGGATTCCGGCCCTTGCCGGAAAAACTACCGTCCTCTACAACGCCTATGACTGCGAACAAATTGCGACCGCGGCAAAAATGGAGATTCCGGACAGCCTTCGATCCGCAGGGGAACCGCGGCTGGTCTCTGTCGGTACTCTCCGTCCGGAAAAGGGGTACTGGCATTTGATTAAGGCGGTTTCTGTCCTAAAGCGGGATTATCCCAACATCCTCCTTTCCATTGTCGGCCCGGATTATCTGGACAACGGCGCGAATTTAAAAAAGCTGGCGGAGCGCCTGGGGCTGGAGGGCAACGTGCGCTTTGAGGGCTGGCACAGCAACCCCTATGCTTTTACGGAAAACTCCGATATCTATGTGCTGTCCTCGGTGCGGGAGGGCTTTCCCAATGCACTGGTGGAGGCCATGGCCTGCGGGAAGCCTGTGGTGGCGGCGGACTGTCTGACCGGGCCCCGGGAGATTTTGTCGGAGCTGCCCTGGGACACGGCCGCCTCGGAAATTGAGCAGGCGGAATACGGCGTCCTTGTCCCCAGGCTGGATACACGGGAGGACTATACGGAGAACATCTCTCCGGAGGAGGAAACACTGGCAGAGGCCATCCGGCTGCTGCTGGAAAGCCCGGCCCTGCGGGAGGAATACGGCAAACGCGCGGCAAAGCGCGCGGCGGAGTTCAGCTATCAGGCATGTGCCGAACATGTTACAAGGATATTGGAGGGCAGTCCGGAATGAAAATCAGCCAGATTATGCAGAAGCTGCTGCTTCTTGCAGGTTCCAACGACACCCAGATCCGATATGCGAGGAAATCCGGCGTCAGGATTGGCGATGGCTGCACCATCCTGGGCCTCATGGATTGGGGAAGTGAGCCCTATCTCATTGAAATCGGGAATCACGTCCGGATTACCTCCGGCGTCCGCTTTGTGACCCACGACGGCGGCATGCATGCGCTGCGCATGCCGTGGGATGGGCATGAAGCCCATCCCACGTTAGACCTCTTTGGAAAAATAAAAGTGGGCAATAATGTTTTCATCGGCACTCAGAGCATTATCATGCCGGGCGTGGCCATCGGCGACAATGTGATCATCGGCGCCGGCAGCATTGTTACCCGCGACATCCCCTCCAATTCGGTGGCCTGCGGCGTCCCCGCCCGGGTGGTCCGGACCATGGAGGAGTATCTGGAGAAGGCCATGAGGGAGGGCGTACCCACCAAGGGGATGGCCCCGGAGGAGAAGAGGGCCTTTTTGCTGGAGCATTTTTCGGATTGACAGGCGACGGGCCGGCAGGCCGCCGTATCCGGAGAATAGAGGAGGACAGGACTATGGGTATGCCGTTTTACCGCAGGGTTCGCAGCAAGCTGTTCCACAGCAGCAAACTGCTGCAATATTTATGGCTCCGCCGCACCTGGAAAAAGCGGAAGCAGCTGTTTGAATCCACGGATGGGGAGGCCTTTGCCAAAAATTATTACCGGGAGCACGTAGGGCAAGAGCTGAACCTGGACGCCCCCCGGACCTTTGACGACAAGCTCTGGTATCTAAAGCTCCATAATCGGGACCCCCTTCTCACAACCTGCTCGGATAAATACAAGGTCCGGGAGTACGTGGCGCAGTGCGGCCTGGGGCATATCCTCAACGAGCTCTACGGGGTATATGACGATGCCCGGAAAATCGATTTTGACACCCTGCCCTCGCCGTGCTTTCTGAAATGCAACCACACGTCGGGCAGCAACCTGATTTTTGACAGGTCAAGGCCGTTTGATAAGCACGATTTCATCCGCCGCTTTAATTTTATGCTGAAACAGAACTATTACTGGGGCGGCCTGGAGTGGAACTACAGGGATATCCCTCCAAGGATCATTGCCGAAAAAGTGCTGCGCGACAAGGACGGCCGCCTTCCCCTGGACTACAAGTTTATGTGTTTCCACGGCGTCCCCAAAATCATGTACCTCTCAAAGGATACCTGTGGGGAGGACGGGCGGCACACGGGCTCCAGGCAGCAGCTGAACTACTACGACATGGACTTCAACCTGCTGGACATCTCCGGCGCGGGCCTGTCCCACATTGACGGGGCGGTAGAGCGGCCGGCTACCTTTGAGCGCATGCGGGAATACGCCGCCATATTGAGCAAGCCCTTCCCGTTTGCGCGGGTTGATTTCTACAGCGTGGACAATCAAATTTATTTTGGGGAAATTACATTTTACCCAACTGGCGGATGCCAGAACCTGCAGCCCAGAGAGTGGTCCCTCCGGCTTGGCAGCTGGATTGACCTCGGCAGCTTGGAGGCAGAAGCCTGATCCCGATGGCCTGCATAGTTGAAAAGAGCCATTTTGCCCCTTTCCGGCTGCGGCAGCAGTAACCCGGCCCTGGGGCGCAATACCGGGAAGCCTCCGGCAGGGGAGTGCGCCCCAGGCGTCACGGCCCGCGGAAAACATACGGATTAAATGTAAGGGAATGTAACCAGCTATGAATATTGTTTTAAATCGGGAGAAAAGGAATAACATATTCATTTTGATTGTATGTCTGATGACGCTGTCAGGAGTTGTTTCATCTGCGGTTGTCCTGCTGGACTCCGGCCGCCCCCCCTGTTACCGCCTGCTCTGGCTGCTCCCCGCCGTATTCTGTTTTAATTGCCTCCTGGTGTATACCTTTCGGAAAATGCTGTTTACCCGGATCAGCATTACCATGATGACCGGGCTGTACTGGATCCGTATGGTGGTAACCCCTGTTGTCATGGTTCTTGGCGGCTATGCGGTCGTTCCGGAAAACACCTCGTGGCAGGCCTATATGGACAAGGCAATTCTCCTGGAATGCTATGAGGCCTGTATCATGTTTGCCCTTTTGTCCCTGTGGTCAAAAAAGCTGACCTGTGAAAACCGCAATCCCTATCCCTTGGGCAATACGGAAAAGTTCCGCTATTCCAAGCTGTTTTTCCTTGTCTTTGGCCTGATCTGCCTGTTTTTCTTCGGGATGATCCTGCGGTGGCCTACTTTGATCCGCTACCGGTTTATCCCCATCTGGGGAGCGCCGGAGGGATGGGTCATCCGTGTTTTTGAACAGCGCTCCATCCGGGGGACAGGCAGCGGGCCCCTGGGGATTTTTGTAACCCAGTGGAGCCGCCTGATTCTCATCATGCAGATCCTCCTGCCCGCAGTGATTTTGACCTGGATTCTAAACCACAGGCGCCCTTGGACAAATACAAAGAAAGCGGTCTGCGTCTTTCTGCTGGCCGGCGCCGTATTTGTAATTGCGACAAACAGCCGCATAAATTCCGTTTACGCGGCCCTGGCCCTGCTGCTGACTCTGATCTCCTATTCCAGTGGAAAACAGCTGCGGATGGAGGCAGTGTTCCTTCTACTCGTACCCGCTTTTGCCCTGCTCACCCTGTGCGTCACAATGAGCGGCGGGGCAAATACCTCGGAGACCATATTCCCCCAGCTGAGCCGGATATTTACCGCCTATTTTTCCGGCCCCCAAAATACCGCGGCTGCAATCCAGGCTGCGGCAGACCGCCATGGCCCCAACCCCTTTCTTATTGCAGGCGATATGGTCCAGCACATCCCGGATCTCGGGGCAATATGGAAAAACCTGGCCGGCCGCCCCCTTCCCGCCGACTGTGCAGATCTGTTTAACCAAACGCTGTACGGTGTGACGGAGGGGCGCAAATGGGACCAGCTGGTCTCCCCCATCGGCGAGGGGTATATGCACGGCGGGTTTCTCCTGGCGCCTCTCATCCCCGCGGTGACGGCCAGGCTGTCCGTATGGATGGAACAGAATGCCCGGAAATCAAGGTCGCCGGTTTTCAAGAACCTCTGCTATGCCGGGGCAGAATTTATGGCTTGCGCCCAGGTGGAATTTTCCATCGGGCAGGCTATGAGCTTTTTGTGGTATATCGGGGTAATGGCATTGATTGCGCTCCCCATCGTTGTAAAGTGGAGGTCAATACGTGAACACAAGCCAATCGGAACCGCGGTCCCCTAAGCTCTCTGTTTTATGCCCCTGCTACAATCACGAGCCCTATCTGCGCCAGGCACTGGACAGCATCCTGATGCAGGAGACCAGCTTCCCCTTCGAGGTGCTGGTGGGTGAGGACTGCTCGCCGGACCGTTCCCGGGATATTTTAAGAGAATATGAAACAAGCTATCCGGGGGTTTTCCGGATGCTTTACCGGGAAAAAAATATGGGGGGCACCAGGAACTTTTACGACCTGTTAATGCAGGCCCAGGGGCAGTATGCCATTTTTCTGGAGACGGATGACTATTGGACGGACCCCCGCAAGCTGCAAAAGCAAGTGGATTTCCTGGACGCCCATCCGGAGTACATGGGCTGTGTACACAACTTTAAAACCGTTGATAAAGTCGGTCATACGATCCGGGAAAACCGGTTTGCCGATTCGTCCGCCGGCAGATACACCTTGCGGGATTTCCTTCAAAAGGGCTTTGCCTTCCAGACAGCAGCACTGATGTTCCGCAATTTTTCCCACGATGGGGGGGATTACTCCATTATCTATCAATCACACCCGCTTGTGGGGGATCTCACGCTTTATTCCATTTTACTCTCCCGGGGGGATATCTTCGTAATGGCGGAAAATATGGGTGCATACCGTGAGGTATTGGAAATCGGCGGCACCAACTCCCGCTCCCAGGGGATTACCCGCCTCGCCCAGGATCTGCTGTCCTCTATGCGGCAGCTGGTCATGCTGGAGGGCTATTTCCAGGGGAAGCTCGACTATTCCAAAAGGAAACTGTTTCCGGCAGAGCGGTACCTCTCCGGCTGGCTCAGGCGTGAGCCCGGTTTTACCGCCGATGGAATGCGGTATATGTGGGACAATGCGGGTGTTTCAGTCCAAAAAGAGATTATCCGCTTTGCGTTGGGCTATCCCGCCCGCAAAGCAAAAAAAATGCGGGTCAAATTAAGGGGACGGGACACGACAAATGGGTGACAGCGGCAATATCAAAAAAAGATTCCTCTCCTCCCTGGTCTGGGCATTTCTGGAGCGCTGCGGCGCCCAGGGCGTCGGGCTGGTTATCAATATCATTTTGGCACGGCTGCTCCTGCCGGAGGATTACGGCGCGCTGGCCATTATGGTCATCTTTACCAATCTGGCCAACCAGTTTGTCCTCAACGGCTTTAACACATCCCTGATCCAAAACAGGGATGTGACCGACGAGGACTACTCCTCTGTGCTGCATGTCAGCCTGATCCTCACCGTCCTCCTGTACGGTGTCATCTATGCCTGCGCACCGATGATCGGGAATTACTACAAAACCCCTTCGCTGATACGCCCCCTCCGGGTGCTGGCGCTGCTGCTGTTCCCAAGCGCTCTCCAGTCTGTACAGACTGCAAGGCTCCGGCGGGAAATGGATTACCGGCAGCTGTTTTATCTCACGGTGATATCGTCGGCCATCGGCGGCATTGCGGGTATCGTGATTGCGCTCAACGGCGGCGGGATCTGGGCCCTGGTGACACAGCAGCTCTGCGGCGCCCTTGGCACCTGCGCGGTGCTCTGGATCAAGCTGAGATGGCGGCCCAGGGCGGTTATCAACTGGAAACGGGTCGGCACCCTGTTCTCCTACGGCTGGAAGCTGCTGGCCGCCAGTATCCTCAACACGTTGTACAACGACCTCGCTGGCCTCATCATCGGCAAAAAATACACCACCACCACATTGGCGTATTACGACAAGGGGCAGATGCTCCCCCGCAAGCTGATGTCCAATATCAGCGATTCCATTCAAAATGTGATGCTTTCGGCTCTGGCCCGGGAGCAGGACGACCGGGCACGCTGCAAAGCCATGCTGCGCCGCTCCATACAGGTGGGCTGCTTCGTCATTTTTCCTATGATGGCAGGGCTTGCTGCCGTAGCGCCGCCGCTTATCGAGATCCTTCTGACAGAGAAGTGGCTGCCCTGTGTCCCCTATATGCAGCTGACCTGTGTGATCTACGCGTCCAACTCCATCACGAGCGCCAATCTGCAGGCCATGAACGCATTGGGCCGCAGCGACATGTTTCTGAAGCTGGAAATCATCAAAAAAATTGTGGGCTTGTCCGTTCTTGCGATAACGGTGCTCTGCTTTCACTCTGCAATTGCAATTGTATGGGGAAATGTGCTGCTGATCCCCTTTTACCTGCTGGTCAATGCCGCCCCAAACAAAAAAATCGTGGGGTATTCCTTCGGGGAGCAGCTGAGGGATATTTTCCCGCCGTTTCTCTTGTCGGCGCTGATGTTCTGCGCGGTCTCTGCGATAGAAGTGATCGGGCTCCCTGTGTGGATAACCCTGGCAGCCCAGATCCTGGCGGGAGTGGCATTCTATATCTGCGGCGCCTGGCTGTTACGGATTGAAAGCTTTTTCTATATCATAAATATGGCCAAACCTTTTCTCCATAAGTATAAAACAAGAAAGCGCTGAATATTTTCTGCCTTTGGCCGGCAAGGGGAAAAGCAAAAGATAAAAGAACGGGGGTTTTCGGTTCCTACCAACTTAAAACTCTTACAGTCCTTGGACAGCAACATCTCTGCATATGAAAAGCAAAGGAGGTATGCCATTTTGAATGTATGTGTTATTACCGACCACGACTTTCTGTATCAGTTTTTTAAAAAAACTGTAAAAAACGACTTATACCGCAATGTCAATTTTGATTTTTTCTTTTCCTTTAACAATTCGGCATTTCAGGAAACGTATAAAAACAACGCATTCCGTCCAATCTGCCTGGCGGAAAAGAACAAAGACTTTTTCTCCTCCTATGATCTGTTTTTCTCCCTGCACTGCAACCAGATATTTCCTAAAGAACTGGTGGAAAACCATATCTGTATTAATATGCATCCCGGATACAACCCCTATAACCGGGGCTGGTTTCCCCATGTTTTCAGTATGCTGAACGGGATGCCCGCCGGCGTGACCATTCACCGCATGGATACAAAATTGGATCACGGCCCGATCCTGTATCAGCAAACAGTGACAGTAGAGAAATCTGACACATCATATGATGTGTACAAAAAAATACAGGAACTGGAGTGCCGTATGCTGGAGGAGTTCCTCCCTGCAATTATCAGTGGGAGCTATACGGAACGTTCTGTGGCAGCAGAGGGGAACATCAACTACAAAAAGGACTTTCAGCGGCTCTGTGAGATCGATATGGAGAGGCCCGCAACTTATGGGGAAGTCATCTCTTATCTGCGTGCAATGACCTTTCCAGGATTTCGCAACGCCTTTTTTCGGGACGAACAGGGAAATAAAATCTTTGTCAACATCGAACTCCAGCGAGAGGATCCTGAATTTTTGGACGCATAGCAAAAGGGGAAGTGAACAGCACATATGGAAAGCAAGAGAATCAACGTCACCCGCTCCTCCATGCCGCCCTTTGAGGAGTACTGCGCGGAGATCCGGGAACTCTGGGAGAGCCGGTGGCTCACCAACATGGGGGCGAAGCACCGGGAGCTGCAGGACAGGCTCTCCCAATACCTGGGCGCGGAGCATATCGACCTTTTGACCAACGGCCATATGGCCATCGAGCTCTCCCTCCAGGCGCTGGAGCTGGAGGGGGAGGTGATCACCACGCCCTTCACCTTTGCCTCCACCACCCAGGCTATCGTCCGCAGCGGCCTCACGCCGGTGTTCTGCGACATCGACCCGGTGACTTTTACCATAGACCCGGCGAAGATCGAGGCGCTGATTACCCCCAAAACCTGCGCCATCGTCCCCGTCCACACCTACGGCATGATCTGCGATGTGGAGGCCATTGGCCGCATCGCCCAAAAGCACCGTTTAAAAGTCCTCTACGACGCCGCCCACGCCTTTGGCGTGCGCTATAAAGGCCGGGGCATTGCCTCCTATGGCGACGTGTCCTGCTTCAGCTTCCACGCCACCAAGGTGTTTCACACCGTGGAGGGCGGCGCGGCGTGCTTCCGCGACGCCGCCTTTGGCCAAAATCTGGCCCGGCTGAAGAATTTCGGCCTGGAGGGGCCCGAAGCCGTGGAGGGCATCGGCGGGAACGCCAAGCTGGACGAGTTCCGGGCCGCCATGGGCCTGTGCAACCTGCGGCATGTGGACGGCGAGATTGAAAAGCGGGGCCGCGTCACAGCGCGGTACCGCCGGCACCTGGAGGGGATACCGGGCATCCGGCTGCGGGCGGTGCAGGAGGGCGTCCAAACGAACCACGCCTATTTCCCGGTGGTGTTTGACGAAGCCGCCTTCGGCGCAGGCCGGGATGACGTCAAGGCCGCCCTGGAAGCCCAGGGGATCTACCCGCGGAAGTACTTCTACCCGCCCACCAACACGTTCCCCTGCTACGGGGGGCAGTTTGACCCGGAAAAGACGCCGGTTGCCGGACGGATCTCCCGGCAGGTGCTGTGCCTGCCCATGTTTGCGGACATGGAGCTGGAGCTGGTGGACCGGATATGCGAGATTGTCCTGGCCTGCCGCAGCTGAGGGGCAGGGAAGGGAGGTTGCGTACCCTGGCCGGAAACACAGAAGGGGGAACACTAAATTGAACAGTTGTTCACAAACTGTTAAAAGAGAGAGCAGCATTGAGTTGTTCCGCATCCTGGCAATGCTGCTGATTATCATGCACCACTACGTTGTCAACTCCGGCTTATCCACCCTGGCTGCACAGGATTATTCCGCCGGGCCCGCGGCATTCCTTTTCTCGTTCGGCGCCTGGGGGAAGATGGGGATTAACTGCTTTGTCCTGATTACCGGCTACTTCATGTGCCGGCAAACCATCTCCGCACGGAAATTTATCAAACTCTTGGCAGAAGCCGAATTTTACAATATCCTGTTCTTTCTGCTCTTTACCCTTTCGGGATACGAGCCCTTTTCCATCCAGGGTGCCCTGGCCGCCCTTTTCCCCGTTACCAGCGTAACCACCGGTTTTTTAAGCTGCTATTTGATCTTTTATTTCTGCATCCCGTTTTTAAATATACTGATCAAAAATATCAACAGGAAAAACCACATCCGGCTGCTGGTCCTCTGCCTGTTTATCTACACCTTCCTTGGCTCCCTCTCCATGCTCAACTCCTTTTTCCGGACACTGCGGTTCGGCGTCTCCATGAATTATGTATCGTGGTTTATCGTGCTGTATTTCCTCGGCGCCTATATTCGGATATATCCCCCCGCCGGCATAAAAAACGCAAAAGCCTACCTCCCCGGCCTGCTGATCGCAGCCCTCGCATCCCTTTTCAGCGTGATTCTTCTGACGTACCTGAAGGCCCTGCCCCCGGATTCCCCCCTTGCCGCAAACAGGGTCATCCATATGCTGCGTGACCAGGACGTCCATTATTTCCTGGCCGACTCCAACAAAATCCTGGCTGTTCTCACCTCTGTTTACGGGTTCCTGTTTTTCAAAAACCTGCACCTGGGGTATCACCGCCGGATCAATGCGATGGGCGCGTCCACCTTCGGCGTGCTGATGATCCACGCCAACAGCGACACCATGCGGCAGTGGCTCTGGCGTGACCTCCTGCGGAATCCGGAGATGTTTTCCTCCCCGTATCTCCCCGTGCATGCGGTTTTAAGCGTACTGGGGATTTTTATCATCTGCGTCCTGCTGGACCGGGCCAGAATCCGCTTTGTCGAAAGGCCCTTCTTCAGGTGGTGGGACAGGCACTATGATCACTGGGCGGAGCGGTTCTGCCAGCGGGAAAAGGCATGGTGCAGGCGATTACATATTGAGGAGTGATCAAACTATGAAAGGCATTATCCTGGCCGGTGGATCCGGCACTCGGCTACGGCCGCTGACCCAGGTGATCTCCAAGCAATTACTGCCCATCTATGACAAACCCATGATTTATTACCCCCTCTCTACGCTGATGCTGGCCGGCATCCGGGATATCCTGCTGATCTCCACCCCCTCGGACCTGCCCCGGTTCCGGGAGCTGCTCAAGGACGGCAGCCAGTTCGGTATCCGCCTGTCCTACGCGGAGCAGCCCCGGCCGGAGGGTCTGGCCCAGGCCTTCCTCATCGGCGAGGAGTTTATCGGCGGCGAGCCCTGCGCCATGGTGCTGGGGGATAATATCTACTACGGCGGCTGGTTCCGGAAAAGCCTCCAGCTGGCGGCGGAGAATGCAAGGCAGGGCTATGCCACCATCTTCGGCTATTATGTGCGCGACCCCCAGCGGTTCGGCGTGGTGGAATTCGACAGGGACCTCAACGTCCTCTCCGTAGAGGAGAAGCCGGAACACCCCAAGTCCAACTACAGTATTACCGGCCTGTACTTCTACGACGGCCGCGCGGCGGAGATGGCCAAAAAACTCCGCCCCTCCAAACGGGGGGAGCTGGAGATTACGGACCTGAACCGGCTGTACCTGGAGGAGAACCGCCTGCGGGTCCAGATCCTGGGGCGGGGCTTCGCCTGGATGGACACCGGCACGGTGGACAGCCTGATGCAGGCGGCCTCTTTTGTGGAGGCGGTGCAGAACCGGCAGGGCGTCCTCATCTCCGCGCCGGAGGAAATCGCCTATCTCGCCGGCTGGATTGACCGGGAGACCCTGCTGCTCTCCGCGGACTGGTACGGGAACTCCCCCTACGGCAACCACCTGCGGAGCGTGGCCGAGGGCCGTTTTTCCTATTAAATCAACCTGTAAAAGCCGTTCGGCGGATCATCAAGGAGGAGCTATGCAGATCAATAATTTTAATTCCAACGAGAAAATTCTGCGGTATCTGGACAAGCTGGACTATTTTTTCAACGGCCATAAGACGCTGATTGTGACGGAGTTCGACCTGACAAACCGCTGCAACAACAACTGCCCCGGCTGCTGCGGCGTGCGCGAAAACGGCGCCCAGCTGACGCGGGAGCAGATTGACCTGATTGTCCAGAGCCTGCGGGACATCGGAAACCAGGGCGTCATTTTATCCGGCGGGGGAGAGCCCCTTATCAGCCCCCACTTTTCATATGCCGTAAAGGAGCTGCGGAAAAACGGTATGAAGCTGGGCCTGAACTCCAACGGGCTGGCCCTCACCGAGGAGCTGGCGGAGCTGATTGCGGACAACTGCACCTATTTCCGCATCAGCCTGGACGCCGCCAGCCCGGAGCTGTACAAAAAGACCCACGGGATGCCCCCCGCCGCCTTCCAGAAGACGGTGGACAACATCCGGATGTTCGCGCGGGTCAAAAAGGCCCGCGGCAGCCAGACCAGCTACGGCGTCGGCTTTCTGACCAGCCGGGACACGGCCGGGGAGATGGAGGCCTTTGTCCGGCTGGCCAGGGACTGCGGCGTTGACTTTGCCCAGTTCCGCCCCTTCACCGGGGACCTGTACGACATCACGGAGACCTACCAGCGCCTGAAGGAGGCCTATGAGACCCCGGACTTCGGCGTGCGGGCCTCCCTCCAGAAGTACAGGGAGATGGAAACCGGCGGGAAGCGGGAATACGACAGGTGCCGGGGGATGTTCTTCTCCACCGTCGTCACCGCCGACGCAAAGGTGTTTGCCTGCCTCCACTACCGGCAGCGGGAGGAGTACTACCTGGGCACCATCACGGAGGACACCTCCCTGTCCGACATCTTCCGCAGCCCCCGGATGCGCCAGGTCTACGAGTCTATTGACTGTTCAAAATGCCCCTCCATGTGCCGCAACGACGCCTTTAACCGCACACTGGACACGCTGTCCCTGGATGTGACCCACCGGGAATTTCTATAAGCCGGCCCAACGGCCGTGGAAAACTATTACAGGCAGGAGAGAACAGATATGGAAGAAAGCATCACCTTGTCGGAGCTGCTGGCGGCAGTCATCCGGGGCTGGAAAAAAGTACTTGCAGCCATGCTGGTATTCGCGGTCTTGCTGGGCGGGTTCCAGGCCTACCGGCAAATCAAGGCGTCCAGGGCCCCGGAAAATTCCCCCGAGGAGATTGAAAACCGCTATCAAACCGCTGTAAACACCTATAACATTCAGAAGGAAAACCTGGAGGTCAGCCTCAAGGACAAGCAGAACGAGCTGGGGTCCGAGCAGGAGTACATTAACCACAGCCTCCTGATGAAGCTGGATCCCTACGACGAATATGTCACCTATATCCACCTGGCCATTTCGGATCTGGACGAAAGCGCCTTCCAGCAGGTATTCCGCCAGCAGGACACCCCCATCGACTACCTCATCTCCAAGATCCAGAGCCAATATCTGGTGGTATGGCAGATTCTGGACCTGGCTGACGCCTTGGATCTCCCCGGCGGACCGGAAGCGGAGAGCAAATACCTGCAGGAGGTGGTAACGCTGGAGCGCACAGACGGCTCCATGCTGAAAATCACAGGCTACGGGACTTCGGCCAGAGACTCCGAAAAGCTGGCGGACGCGGCGTATAACTGCCTTCTGGCCCAGCAGGACGCCGTCATTGACGGCTCCTATCCCCACCGTTTTTCCGTCGTCAACAGAACCACAAAGTCCATTGTCAACCTGTCCCTGCGGGATACGCAGAAAACCCACCTGGACTCTGTCGAGACCCTTACCACAAGTATCGAAAACCTCCAAAAGCAGCTGGATGAGCTGGCCGCCCCGGAGCGCGAGGCCGGGTTCTCCACTGCCACAATGGTAAAATCCGTTATAAAATACGTCATCGCGGGCGCCGTGGGCGGTGCGTTCCTGGCCTGCTTCTGCATCTTTGTCATGGCGATCTTCAGCAGCCGGGCGGCTTCGTCCTTCCAGCTGGAGCGGCTTCTCTCCGTACCCTATCTGGGAACCGGAACAGTCCCCGGCAGGATGGAGCGGCTGGCGGATTATGTGATCGGAGAACGGACATGGAAAACCCGGGAGACGGCTGCCTCCTATGTGGTGGAGCAGGCCAAGGCCCTGCTTCCCGCCGGCTGCCGCGTTTTGATCCTGTCGACGCTGCGGGAGGATCAGGCAGGGGAGGATCTCTCCACGCTCCAGGCGGCGATTGCCGCCGCGGGATATTCCGTCCACACCGTTTACGATGCGGCCCACAATCCCAAGACAGCGGAGCAGATTCTGCAATACGAGCAAATTCTGTTGGCCGAGGCCGTCAGGCGGAGCAGTCTGATTGACATCAGGGGAGTACTGGCCCAGGTCCGGCTGTATAAAAAGGACGCCGCCGGGTTTGTAATGGTGTAACCGGACCCATCGGGGAAAGGGCCGGCGGGGTCTGCCGCTGGCCCGCCTGGCACAGGCGTCTTATCCGGTCCAAATGGCATGGCCCGCGGTACAACACGGCAGGCCATGCCGCTAAAAATGATTTTATAAAGGCTTATTAAGGCATGAAAGGCGCGCCTTTCATGCCCCGGGATATCCCGGGGCAAAATCGCCGCCGGAGGCCCCCCGTAAGCGCACAGGAAGGAGCATTCGGCGTATGTCCGAAAAGTCCACAGAGAGAGTATATAGGAGGTGGAGCATCCTCACACTGTCCTCCACGGTTGCTGTACTTGCTGTTTTGGCCGCCTTCACCGCCTATATTGACCCTTTGTTTCATTATCATGGGCCCTTAGAACAATTTGAATATCCGCTGAACAGTGACGACCGCTATCAGAACAGCGGGATCCTGCGAAATTTTGAATATAACGGGCTAATTATAGGGAACTCCATGTCGCAGGCCTTTAAAACCTCTGAGGCCGAGGCGTTGTTCCGGGTCCCCTTCGTCAAAACTCCTTTCCCCTCAGCAAATTTCCAGGAAATCAATGATAATTTAGAAGTGGCCTATGCTGCGGGAAAAGAGATTCAATACGTCATACGGAGCCTGGATTTTAATTATCGCCGGATATGTAAGGTATACTCCAGCCAGGACGAATACCGGGCCGAACTCGATATGGAGTTCCCGTCCTATCTGTACAACAGCAGCTTAATTGATGATGTAAATTATGTGCTTAATAAATCTATTTTTTTGGATCGCACTCTGTGGGTCATAAACTTTACCCGCTCGGGCAGCCAATCAACCACCTTTGATAATTATGGCGTTGTCGATAAAAGCGGAAGCCCCCGGTCTTTCAATTACGGCGCAAAGTTTGTTTTCAGGCATTACACGCTTGGGGAACCGTATAATTCTGCCCCCATGTCAGATGAAATGCGCCAAACAATTATACGAAATATCCGGCAAAATGTAACCGACCTGGCAGATGCACATCCGGAAACCACCTTTTACCTCTTTTTTCCACCGTATAGCATCTGCTACTGGGATTTACAGCAAAACGCAGGAGCGGTAGATTTACATATCGACGTTGCACAAGTCGTCATTGAAGAGCTGCTGAAACACTCCAACATCAATTTTTATTCTTTTTTTACCAATTATGATTTAATCTGCGACCTCAACAACTACTGGGACTACGGTCACTACGGCGAATGGGTCAACTCCTGGATACTGGAGCAGATGCACAGCGGGAACTACCTCCTGACGGAGGACAACTACCTGGAGCACCTGGATGCCATGCGGGAATTTTACAACTCCTACGACTACGCCTCACTTCACAATTAAGGAGAGGGTCCATTTTGCCGCCGCACATGTTTTCTTTATCTGCTTTTTAAGAAGATTTTATAAAAACCTTTCAAACTGCAGAATATTGTGTTATAGTATGTTGTATTGTAGAATCAGGCCGGAATATGTCTGTATTCCTGTGACATTTTTTAGGTTAATCCTGTAAAACTCAATCTTACAATTGCTTGTCAAGGCATCAAAAGCGAGCTTTTGATGCCCCGGGATATCCCGGGGCCTAAATTGCCGCTGCACTGCTGCCCACGAGCACGTGGGAAGGAAGTGCCCGGCGTATGTTTAAGAAAACCGTTGAAGGATCCTGTAAGAGGTGGAGCGTTGTTACGCTGCTGCTCACTGCTGCCGTGCTCTCTGCGCTCGCCGCCTTCACCGCCTATATTGACCCTTTCTTTCACTATCATGGGCCTCTGGAACATTACGAGTACCCTCTGAACGATGAACGCTACCAGAATGACGGGATCATACGGAACTTTGAATATAACGGCCTGATTACAGGGACCTCTATGACGCAGAACTTCAAAACGTCTGAGGCGGAGGCCTTATTTGGCGTCCCCTTCATCAAAGTCCCTTTCGCCGGCGCCTCGTATAAGGAAATCAACAGCAACTTGGAACGGGCTTTCTCCGCTGGGAAAGAGATTGATTTCATTATCCGAGGCCTGGATTTCGGTGCTTTGCGCCGCCATAAGGATTATTGCAGGACCGACTTTGAATATCCAACCTATCTCTATAACGACAACCTGTTTGACGACGTCAACTATGTCCTCAATAAATCTGTCCTTTTGAAGCGGGTGCGGTTTATCCTGAAGTATACGAAATCAGGCCATCAAACAACATCCTTCGACGAATACAGCAACTGGAACGGAAACTATACGTTTGGTGCGGAAGCCGTTTTAAACAGCTATAGCCTGGGCCCGGCGGCTGACGCCCCCACAGCTGTGTCGGAGGCAGACCTCCGGGTTGTCCGGGAGAATATCCGCCAGAATGTGACCGACCTGGCGGACGAGCATCCGGAAACTGTTTTCTACCTCTTTTTCACACCCTACAGCATTTGCTTCTGGGATGAATGCCATAACACCGGAAAAGTAGATTGGTATATAGACATCACGCAGGCAGCGGTTGAAGAACTTTTAAAGCATCCTAACATCAGGCTCCACTGCTTCTTTACCAACTATGAAATGATCTGTGACCTCAGCAACTATAAGGATTCCGTGCACTATGGGGAGTGGATCAACTCCTGGATGCTGGAGCAGATGCACAGCGGGGACTACCTCCTGACGGAGGACAACTATCTGGAGCGCCTGGATGCCATGCGGGAATTTTACACCTCCTACGACTACGCCTCACTCCATAATTAGCAGCACTCAAAATCCCTGTGCCGCGCTTATTTTAACTCTTATAGCAGAGGACCGGGTTGGAATATGCCTGTACTTCTGTGATATTTTCAGACCCGTTCTGTAAAACTTAAAATCTTACAATTGCTTATTAAGGCATCAAAAGCGAGCTTTTGATGCCCCGGGATATCCCGGGGCTTAAATCGCCGCTGCACTGCTGCCCATGAGCACGTGGGAAGGGGTGCCCGGCGTATGTCTGGAAATCCGGCGAAGGAAAACTATACAAGGTGGAGCGTCCTCACGCTATCCTTCACAGCCGCCATACTTGTCATCTTTGCCTCTCTTACAATCTATGTGGACCCTTTGTTCCACTATCACGGGCCGTTGAAACGGTTTGAATACCCTCTGGATAACGAACGCTATCAAAACGACGGGATCACACGGAACTTTACATACAGCGGACTGATTACGGGAACCTCCATGACTGAAAATTTCAAGACGTCTGAAGCGGAGGCCCTGTTCGGCGCACCTTTTGTCAAGGTCTCTTTTTCCGGCGCCTACTATAAAGAAATCGACAACAACCTGAAACGGGGATTTGCAGCCGGGAAAAAGATAAGCTGCGTGATATGTGGCCTCGATTACAACAAGCTCTGTGCAGATAAAGACAGTGTGCGGTATTCCGACTATCCGGCTTATCTATACAACAATTATTTACTTGACGACGTATATTACGTGCTTAACAAGTCAATTCTTTTTAATCAAACCAAACGGGTCCTTGATTACACGGCGTCAGGCCAGAAAACAACTGCATTCGATCAATACGCCAACTGGAACGCACGCTGTACATTTGGGGCAGAAGCCGTCCTTGCCACTTACAGCCTGGGCCCGGCAGCTGAATCCACCGTATCTTTATCTGACGAAGAGCGGTTAAAAATTGTCGGAAATATCCGCCAAAATGTGACGGATCTGGCGGATCAATACCCAGGGACCGACTTCTATCTGTTTTTTACACCATACAGTATTTGTTACTGGGAGGACCTCCAAAATACCGGAGTTCTGGAGCGGCAATTTGACGTCGAGCAGACAGCCATTGAGGAGTTGCTGAAACACCCCAATATTAAGCTCTATTGCTTCTTTACTGACTTTGAGACGATCTGCGATCTCAATAACTATAAGGATATATACCACTACGGCGAGTGGGTCAACTCCTGGATACTGGAGCAGATGTACAGCGGGAACTACCTCCTGTCGGAGGACAACTACCTGGAGCACCTGGCCGCCATGCGGGAATTTTACACCTCTTACGACTACGCCTCACTCCACAGATAAAGAAGGGATCTATTTTGCTGTTCAACTCCTATATCTTCGTCCTGCTGTTCCTCCCCCTCGCCGTGGCCGGCTATTACGCCATAAACCGCCTCAAACAGTACAGGGCCGCCAATGTCTTCCTGATCGGCATGTCCCTCTGGTTCTACGGGTATTTCAACCCGTCCTATCTGCTCATCATCTGCGGGAGCATCGCCGTCAACTACCTGGTATCCCGGGGGATGGAGCGTTGGAGCCAGAATCTGCCCGCAAAAAAGGCGGTTTTGATCCTCGGCATATGTGTAAATATCGCCGTTATCTTCTATTTCAAGTATTTTGACTTCTTTATAGAAAACGTCAACGCGGTGTTCGGGAGCTCCTTTGAGCTCCGGCATATCGTACTGCCCCTGGGGATCAGTTTTTTCACCTTCCAGCAGATCTCCTACCTGGTGGACTCCTACCGCGGGAAGGCCCTGAAGGAGTACACCTTTGACGAATACGCGCTGTTCGTCACCTTCTTTCCCCAGCTCATCGCGGGCCCCATCGTCCTGCACAGCGAGATGGCCCCCCAGTTCCGGAACCCGGAAAACCGCCGGATTATCCCGGAGAACTTTGCAAAGGGTCTCTATATCTTTGCCCTGGGGCTGTTTAAAAAGGTCCTCATCGCAGATACCTTCGCCGCAGCCGTCAATTTCGGCTTCGGCACCGTGGAGACCCTGAGCTCCATGGAGGCCGTGATTGTCTCCCTCTCCTACACCTTCCAGATCTTTTTCGATTTCAGCGGCTACTGCGACATGGCAATCGGCATCGGCTATCTATTTAATATTGAGCTGCCCCAGAACTTCAACTCCCCCTACAAGGCAAACTCCATCCCGGACTTCTGGGCCCGGTGGCACATGTCCCTCACCCGGTTCCTGCGGACGTACATCTATATCCCTCTGGGCGGGAACCGGAGGGGGAAGCTGCGGACCTATCTCAATATCATGATCGTCTTCCTGGTCAGCGGAATCTGGCACGGGGCCAATTGGACCTTTGTGCTGTGGGGCGTGCTCCACGGGTTTTTAAACTGCCTGAACCGGCTCTTCCAAAGGGATTGGGAACGGCTGGACATCCCCACCCGGCGCTTTGTCACCTTCTCCCTGGTCAACGGGCTCTGGATCCTCTTCCGGGCGGACAATATCGGCTCCGCCGCACTGTTTGTCAAGCGGATGTTCCTCCTGTCGGACTTCTCTGTCCGCCCGGAACTGTACAGCGCCTTTGCCCTGCAGGAGCTGGAGCTGCTGGCGGGGAAGCTCCCGGGCCTGCACTATCTGGCCTCCCGCATCACGGGCTTTCACATGTGGTTTTTCCTCGCCGCGGCATTCTTTGCCGTGTTCAATTTCCGCAACAGCAAGGAGATCTCATTCCGGCCCACTGCCGCCCGCTCCCTCATCACCGTTGTCCTTTTGGTGTGGTCCGTCATGTCCTTTGCGGGAATCTCCACATTTATTTACTTCAACTTTTAGCGCATTATCCGTCCGCATTTGGTATTATTTGGTATTATGGAAAAGGGCTTGTCCGCAGAGCAGGCGGATAAGCCCTTTTCCATTGCCTGAACGCCGGGAAAACAGTCAATGTCCGGAAATTTTTCAAAAGCTCTTTTCAAGCCGAGAATCTTGTGCTATATTGTCATATAAAAGTGATTTGCTGTTGCTTTTCTCACAAATTACGCTGTTTTTCCCTGAAAATGGCATTTAGTTTAGTAAAGGGGCTGACCTCTTTTGATGAACCGTTTCAGAAATCTCCTTCTCTTTCTGTGCGACGCCTGCATTCTGGTAAGCGTCTCCTTGATCCTGGCCACCTTCTCCCTGCGCTACTCCCTGTCGGACGCCGTGGGGCAGGGCAACCTGATCCCCCACCTGATCCTGCTCTACGGCTGTACCGTGGTATTCCAGCTGCTGTTCCATACATACGACAGCCTCTGGCGCTACGCTGAGAGCAGGGAGTACCTCTCTTTGTTTATGGCCGCCCTCTGCGGCTTCTGCACCTACGAGGTCATCACCCGCTTCCTGCTGGAAATCGGCGTTATCTCCTTTGTGCTCCTCACCGCCATTGCCGCGCTGTGGATCCTGGGGATGCTGGCCATCCGCTTTTTCTACCGTGTCGGCCGGGGGCACCTCCAATACCGGCAGGGCTCCCACCGGGTCAGCATGGCCATTGTAGGCGCCGGCTCCGCCGGCGTACAGCTGCTGGAGGAGGTCCAGAACAACCCGGACAGCCCTTACGCCGTCCAGTGCTTTTTTGACGACGACCCCGCCAAGCAGGGCAAGCGCATCCGGGGCGTTCCGGTCCGGGGACGTGTCCGGGACATCCCCGGCCGGGTCAAGGCGCTGGATCTGCGGGAGATTGTGGTGGCCATCCCCTCCATCACCGAGGCACGGCGGCAGGAGATCCTGCGGGAGCTGTCCTCCCTGGAGAAGGTAAAGGTCCGTGTCCTGCCCAGTACGCTGGATCTGCTGAGCCAGCGGCCCATCCGCGCCCAGATGCGGGATATCCAGATCGAGGACCTGCTGGGCCGGGACCCCGTCCGCCTGGACCCCGCCCCTGTGGACGCCTTTCTGGGCGGCAAGACGGTTATGGTCACGGGCGGGGGCGGCTCCATCGGCTCGGAGCTGTGCCGCCAGATCGTCAAGCACGACCCCCGGCGGCTGGTGATCGTGGATATCTACGAGAACAACGCCTATGACATCCAGCAGGAGCTGCTGTACAAATACGGCGGGCGGCTGGACCTCTCGGTGGAGATCGCCTCCATCCGGGACCGGGAGCGGCTGCGGCAGCTCTTCGCCCATTACCGCCCGGACGTGGTGTTCCACGCCGCCGCCCACAAGCACGTCCCCCTGATGGAGCAAAGCCCCCAGGAGGCCGTGCGGAACAACGTGTTCGGCACGCTGAACCTGGTGCGGACGGCAGACGAGTACGGCGTGGCCAAGTTCATCCAGATCTCCACGGACAAGGCGGTCAACCCCACCTCGGTGATGGGCGCCACCAAGCGCATGTGCGAGATGATTGTCCAGTCCATGAAGGGGCGCAGCCGCACGGCCTTTGCCGCGGTGCGGTTTGGAAACGTCTTGGGCTCCAACGGCTCTGTAGTCCCGCTCTTCAAACGGCAGATCGCCGGGGGCGGCCCCGTCACCGTGACGGACAAGCGGATTATCCGGTATTTCATGACCATCCCGGAGGCGGCCCAGCTGGTGCTCCAGGCCGGGGCCATGGCAATGCAGAACGAGCTGTATGTGCTGGACATGGGCCGCCCGGTGAAGATCCTGGATCTGGCGGAGAACCTGATCCGCCTGTCCGGATACCGGCCTTATCGGGACATCGATATTGTGGAGACCGGCCTCCGGCCCGGCGAAAAGCTGTATGAAGAGCTGCTGATTGCCAGCCGGGATATTGAAAAGACGGAGAACGACCAGATCTTTGTGGAGCGGCAGCCCGCCGTCACGCCGGAGGAGCTGGAGGGAAAGCTGGCCATCCTGTCGGCGGCCCTGGAGAAAAACGATCCCACGGTGATCCGGGATGCCCTGCACCAGGTGGTGCCCACCTTCCATGAGCCGGAGGAGCTGAACCGGGGACAGGGGGAGGAGGTCCGGATTCCGGAGCAGGATGCACAGAAGGGAAAAAAGGTCCTGGCCTTCCGGCAGCGGGCATAGCGTAATTTTATCGGCTGTACGGCAAATTGCCGTACAGCCGATTTTTGCCGTATTCCGACGCACCTCCAATGACTGCCCGCCGCCGATACATCGGATACGCTCCATCTGCAACCCGGTACTGACGGCCGGGGCCGCTCGGCCGTGAGCCCCCGGAGCTGTACCGGAAATTCCCGCGATACAGCCCCCGGCGGCACCAATCTGACGCGGTCCTTAAGAGCCGATACATGGCGAGAATACAGAGGGTTCTATTTCATCTGCATAACGAACGGATCCCGCTCTGTCGGCGGGCACACTCTCCCGCCATAGCTCCCCGGAGTCCGTCCTCCGCCCTATTATAAACAAAAACTTGATTTTGTTCAATTTTGGACAGATTCCCCCTTCCTCCCCCTCCCCCAATTTTAACAGCCCGCGCAGTCTCACGGACGGGCCTCACGTGAGACTGCGCGGGCTGCTTCTGTCTGTTGGGTTCCGGGGGACTCCCTTTTATTACGATTCCGCGCCGTGGCCCTGGCTGCGGATCACACCTGCCACCCGCTCCGCCAGTTCCCGGCAGCGCTCCTCGCTCTCGGCCTCCACCATGACCCGGACCAGGGGCTCCGTACCGGATTCCCGAACCAGGATACGGCCCGTATCGCCCAGCTCTGCCGCCACGGACTCCACGGCGGCCTTTACCGCCGGATCCTCCTGGGCGGCCCTTTTGTCCTTTACCCGGACATTGATCAGCACCTGGGGGTAAATTGTCACCGGCTCCGCCAGGCGGCTCAGAGGCAGCTTTTTTGCCAGCATCGCCTCCATCAGCTTCAGGGAGGTCAAAATCCCATCCCCGGTGCGGGCGTATTTGGAGAAGATGATGTGCCCCGACTGCTCGCCGCCGATGCGGTTGCCGTTGTTCACCATATGCTCATAGACGTACTTATCGCCCACCGCGGTCTTGGCATAGCCGATGCCGGCCTCGTCCAAAGCCTTGTACAGGCCGAAATTGCTCATCACCGTAGTCACCACCGTGTTAGTCACCAGCTTGCCCCGCTCCTTCATATAGCGGGCGTAGATATACATAATCTTGTCGCCGTCCACCAGTGAGCCGGTCTCGTCCACTGCCAGGCAGCGGTCTGCGTCCCCGTCGTAGGCAAAGCCCACATCCATACCGTGCTCCACCACGTATTTCTGCAGCCCTTCAATGTGGGTGGAGCCGGCGTCCCGGTTGATATTCACGCCGTCAGGCCGGTCGTTGATGACGTACACATCCGCCCCCAGCGCCCGAAACACACTGGGAGCAATGGCCCAGGCGCTGCCGTTGGCACAGTCCAGCGCCACCTTCCGGCCCTTGAAGGAGTATACCGCCAGAGAGATCAAATACCCGATATAGCGGTTGCGCCCGGCGCTGTGGTCCACCACGGCGCCCACGGACTCCCCCGCGGCCTGGGGCAGCTCCCCCAGAGGCCGTCCGTCCGCCTCCAGGCATCCGTCCAGGTAGTCCTCCGCCAGGGCCAAAACCGCCTCGTCCATCTTCTCGCCGTCCCCGTTGAGCAGCTTGATCCCGTTGTCATAAAAGGGGTTGTGGCTGGCGGAGATCATCACGCCGCAGTCAAACCCCTCCGTCCGAACCACATAGGATACGGAGGGCGTGGTGGTGACGTGGAGCAGGTATGCATCCGCGCCGGAGGCGGTCAGCCCCGCGCTGAGGGCGTATTCCAGCATATAGCTGGAGCGGCGGGTATCCTTTCCCACCACAATGCGGGCCCTGCGCTCCCTTCCGTAGTACCAGCCCAGAAAACGTCCGATCTCATAGGCGTGAAAGGCGGTCAGCCCCTCTCCCGCCTTGCCGCGGAAGCCGTCAGTTCCAAAATATTTACCCATGGTCTTTCTCCTCAATTCGTAGCATAGATCTCCGCGTCATGGGAGTGCCTTTCCCCTGCCGCGGCGCAGACTGCCAATTCCGCCCGGAACCCCGGGTCCCCTCTCGGCGCCGGACGGGTATTTGCCCGACAGCCCCTCCCGGCGGGACCGGGCTGCCCCTGGTGAATCGGTGTACGTGTTCAGTTTACCACAATTCCCACGGCAAATAAAGGCAAAAATGCCAAAATCACAATTTTTCCATCTCTGCGGCGGCTGCGCCGTATGGGGCTGCCGAAAATGCACAGAATAAAAGCCCGTATACCGGGGGGAGGGCAGGCCGCACAGGGCGGGAACGGCAGCGCCGCTTCAGACGGCGCCTTGGCGTCTCTATGGTATAGTCATAGAGGTAATCAAACCGGCCGGAATCAGCGGCTCCGGCGGACTGTACCCGCCGGATAAAGCGGGCAGGGTGCAACAGCAGGCCGTCCGGCCCGGTCAAAAAGGAGGGATTGCATTGAACACCGTCTATGGCTATATCCGTGTTTCCAGCACAGACCAAAACGAGGCCCGGCAGCGCCTGGCCCTGCGGGAGGCGGCAGTACCAGGGGAGAATATCTACATGGACAAGCAGTCCGGCAGAGACTTTGACCGCCCCCAGTACAAGCGGCTGGTCAGCCGCCTGCGGCAGGGGGACCTGCTCTATATCCTGAGCATCGACCGCCTGGGGCGCAATTATGAGGAGATCCAAAACCAGTGGCGGCTGCTGACGAAGGAGGTGGGCGCAGACATCTGCGTAATGGACATGCCGCTGCTGGACACCCGGAACGGCAAGGACCTGATGGGGACCTTTATCGCCGACCTGGTGCTGCAGATTCTTTCCTTTGTGGCCCAGAACGAGCGGGAAAACATCCGGAAGCGGCAGCAGCAGGGCATTGCCGCCGCCAAGGCCCGGGGCGTGCGGTTCGGCCGGCCCGTCCGGGAGCCGCCGGAGGACTTCGCCGCTCTCGTGGCCGCCTGGGAATCCAAGCGCCTCGGCCTGCCGGAGCTCCTGCGCCGCAGCGGGATGAGCGAGTCCACCTTTTACCGCCGCCTGCGGGAGCACCGCTGCCGGCCCAAAAAACCGGGGCCGCCGGACGCCGCCCTGTCCAACCTCTTTCAATAAACAATAAAAAACTGTCAAAAGGTACACCTTTTGACAGCCGATTCACCTTTCTACTTATACCACAGGTTTCCGCAGAGCGCAATTCCCAATCCCTCTTTCCTATAAAATTGTAACATATCTGTAACATTAAAAACAGCTTTTTTCTCTTGCGGTTAGGCCTTGTTTGAAAATTGGCGGAATACCGGATTGCGGCAGATTTTTTTGCCAGGCAAGGCGATTTCCCGCAAGAATCCTGACGGATTTTAAGGGAAATCAACGCAGCCCTGGCGAAAAGAGATGCCGTAAGACGGCGTTTCGACATTTTTTAAACAAGGCCTAAATTTGGGGAGATATCCGGATATTACTTCCGAACCGAAAGGCCGGAAGTAATATCTGCCATATTTTGCGGTTGCCGCCGTTTACGGCGGCGAACAAAATGGCTTTTGAATCAAAATATATTATTTCCGAATTTGAAATTCGGAAATAATACTATCACAAGGTGTACTTTCTGACATCCCCCTCCGCGGCTGGGGGGAGAGCAGACGGAGAGGAGGAGAAGACGTCCCGGGCGCAGAACCCGCAAATACAAAACAGGAGGAAATCAAGCAGATGAAAAAGAAAATCACCGCAGCAGCCCTGGCCCTGTGCCTGGTGCTGGGACTGCTGCCCATGTCCGCCCTGGCGGTCCAGTACAAGGGCACCATCGGCTCCGGTGCGGATCAGGGCACAGAGATCACATTCGACGTGAACGACGAAACCGGCGCAGTCAGCATTGCGGCGGATCCCACGCTGAAAAACCAATACTACCTTGCGTCCCCCACGACCCTGGAGCTGGCGGACCGCACCGACAACGTGGAATTTACGATCAACTATTACGGTGAGGCCCCCGGCACCCTGACCGTGCGCGCCGCCAAGGTCGCGCAGGCCATTGAGGACAATACGGTGGATCTGGGTGCATCCGAGGACCCTGCCACCGGCAATGTAACCACCGGTGTCGACGAGGCCCTGGCGGGTGAGATCGGAACCTCCGTAGAGGATACCCTGACCCTTGACGCCACCACCCAGAGCGGCAGCGCCGCCGGCACCACCACAGTGACCATGCCGCAGGCAATCGTCACCGCCGCCGTCACTGCCAGGATCGACGTCAGGGTGGAGACCAACGTCGGCGCCGTAACCCTGCCCACCGCCGCCCTCGAAAAGGCCGGCGGTGCCGCCCGGCTGACCGTCAAAAAGGAGACCTCCGCCTCCGCTCCCTCCGGCGTAAGCGTTGCGGCCAGCATCAGCATCACCCTGACCGGCGTGACCGGCACAACCGTGCTGGAGACCCCCATTGCCGTGGAGATCAAGACCGCCGTCACCAACCCCATCGTGGCCTGGCTGAGCGGCGGCCACCTCTACCGGATGCGCACCGCGGCCGCGGCCGGCGGCATCAAGTTCTTCACCCGCCATCTGTCCGACTTTGTGGTGGTGGAAGAGGGCGCCCCCGTAGAGCCCGCCCCCATGGATGCTGAGATCGGCACCGTGGGCAGCAACTCCACCTTTACCGTGGATGGCGTAGAGCCCGGCGACACCGTCATCATCACCTCTAAAGTAACCGTGGGCGGCGTCACCTACGACACCTATCAGGCATGGACCGCCACCGGCACCCCCAACGTGAGCGACGTGCAGGGCACCCGCGTGACCAGCCCCCGCGCCCAATACACCGGCGCAATGTCCTATGACGGCGCCGTCACATTCTCTGAGGCCACAGGCTTTACCTGCACGGGCAACCTTACCAGCCTTATGCCCCGGGCCTGACGCACAAGGAGAGGACAAATGAAAAAACGAATTGCAGCGTTTTTGCTGAGTGCCTTGCTGTGCCTCGGGCTGGTGGGGACAGCCCTTGCCGCGGAGGGGGACGCCCCCTCCGCGGACGGCCCGGCCGCCCAATGGACTGCCAATCCGGGGGCCACTTCCGCCACCATCGAGGTCAGCGGCCTGGGCAAAAACCAAAACTACTCGCTCATCTCGCTCCAGCTGAAGCCCGCAGGCGCGGACAGCTTTAATCCGGACATCTGGATCTACAACTACTTCATGTCCAACCCGGACGGCACCTATATCCTGTCCTTTACGGACATTGCCGAGCTGAAAAAGGGCGACGTCCTGCGGCTGGCCATCCCCAACGGCAAGGGCGCCGGGGTGAACTTCGTAACGGATTACGAGGTCGGCAAGGAGGCCGCCGCCGTCTCCACCGTCTATATTTTCGACGGCTTCAGCGGTACTCAGAATCCCGACACCGCCAACCCCCTGTTCAGATTTCCCGGCCGGCCCAATCAGGGCACCGCGATTACCGGGACGGGGATCCTGGATGAGATGAGAAAGGCCGGCGTGCCGATTCCCTCCCACGCCGGCTACACCCGTTCCGGCTGGCTGTCCGGCAGGAAGACCTACTCTGACGCCGCTCAGATCATGCTTGCCGGAGATGAAGTTTACATCTTCATGATGTGGACCAGGAACGGCAGCGGCGGCAATACCGGCAGCGGCGGCTCCGGCGGAGGCGGCGGATCCTCCACCCCCTCCAGAGTCACCGTGGACCGCTCTCCCAACGGCTCCGTGACCTATCGGCCCGGAAACCCCAAGGAGGGCGACACCGTGACCATTACGGTGCGGCCCAACAGCGGATATGAGCTGGACAGGCTCACCGTCGCCACCCGCACCGGCGGGCGGACAATCCGCCTCACCAAAGTGGATGAAAATACCTATACCTTTATCATGCCCGAGGAGCGTGTGGAGATCACGCCCGTGTTCAAGGCCGCAGCGGCCGTGACCCCCACGCCCGTCCGCTTCGGCGACGTGCCCGCCGGCCACGCCTTCTACGGGGACATCTCCTGGGTGGCCGCCCAGGGCTACATGGGCGGTTACAGCGACGGGACCTTCCGCCCCGGCGCCAATACCACCCGTCAGGCCCTGTGGATGGTCCTGGCCCGCATCGACGGCGCAAGTCCCTCCGGCATGGCAGACGCCAGAAGCTGGGCCGTCCGCAGCAGCGTCTCCGACGGCAGCAATCCCTCCGGCGCCATGACCCGCCAGCAGATGGTGACTATGCTCTACCGCTACGCCCAGTCCAAGGGCTACAAGACCACCGGGGGCGTCGGCCTGGGCACCTTCTCCGACGCCTCCGCCGTTGCCTCCTATGCACAGGAGGCCATGAGCTGGGCCGTTGGCAACGGCATCGTCCAGGGCACCGGAAGCGGAATGCTGAATCCCAACGGCACCGCCACCCGCGCCCACTTTGCCGCGTTCCTGCATCGGTTCTGCACCAGCGCAGGCATCGCCTGATCCCACCCCCTCCGGACAGAGTACATCCAGACCGTTCACCGGGGGCCGCGGGAGAAATCCCTCTCCCGCGGCCCCGTCCCCTCTCAGCTGCAAACGATTGGCAAAGAGAATGGCGGCGGATATCCCCCTTTCACGGATATCCCTGCCCGGAAACCGCCCTCCATGGTCTCCGGGCAGATCTCTCCCGAACCGCCGCCATTCTCCTTGCCAATTGTTTTTTCCGCTGCGACATCATTCCCCAAAATCCCCCTTGACAGTGTAATATTATAATGTCATAATTATTTTTACAGGATGATGTCAAAATGTCGCATTTACGGAGGATTTGTCGATGGAACAGGAAAAAAAGGTAAAATTGCTGGTCTATGCCACGGAGGACGAGCGCACCCGCATTAAAATGGCGGCGGCCCGGCTCCACATGAGCATGAGCCAGCTGATCCTGGACAGCGTATTGGAGCAGGTCTCCAGCATTGAGGAGCTGGAGCGGAAGGAGGCCCGGGCATGAGAACCATTGCGGTGATGAACCAGAAGGGCGGCACCGGCAAGACCACCTCCGCCATCAACCTGGCAGGGGAGCTGACCCGCCGGGGCCAGCGGGTGCTGCTGGTGGACATGGACACACAGGGCAACGCCACCAGCAACCTCCAATTGGTGGACGTGCCCTCCGCCACCCTGGCGGATGCCATTATGGGCAAGGGGCCCTCTCTGGCGGAGACGGTGTGCAAGACCTCCGTGGAGGGGCTGGATCTGATCCGGGGCGGCGGGCTGCTGGCTCCGGCGCTGGTGGCCATGCAGGAGATGCGCTTCGGCAGGGACACCGTCCTCTCCCGTCTGCTGCCCCAGCTGCCGGATACATATGACTATGTGTTTTTCGACTGCTCCCCCTCTCTGGAGTCCCTCTTCAACATCAATGTTTTGATGGCAGTGCAGTATATCCTCATCCCCATCAAGGTGGACAAGAACTCCATCGAGGGGTACGACGTGATGCTGGAGACCATCCGGGAGGTGCGGAGCAACGGCAACCCGGAGATCCGGGTGCTGGGCATCTTCATGACCGCCGTGGAGACCGGCGCCAGCCTGGACCGGGAGATGATCGCCAGCTTCCCCTCCCTGCTGCCGGAGCTGGCCTTCCGGACCTATATCCGCAAGAACATCGACGTGAAGAAGGCCCCCATCGCCCTGCTGCCCCTGTGCCAGTACGCGCCCAGGTGCACCGCCTCGGCGGACTACGCGGCCCTTTGCGACGAGATGCTCGCAAGAATGGGGGGCTGACGGATGGCGAAAAAGAACCCCTCCATCTTCTCCACCCTGCAAAAGACCGCCGAGAACGCCTCGGCGGTGAACAGCGAATTTGTCCGCCAGCTGCCCCTCAGCGCCCTGGAGGATAACCCCATGAACCGCTTTTCCATGGCGGAGGACGAGCAGTTCCGCTCCACCATGTCCTCCATGGAGAAGGACGGGCTGCTGGAGGACATCGTGGTCACTCCCGCGGGGGAGGGCCGCTGGCGCATCGTCAGCGGCCACCGGCGGGCGGCGGCGGCCCGGAAGCTGGGCAAAACCACCGTCCCCTGCAAGGTCCGGCAGTACCCGGACAGGCTCTCGGAGCTGCGGGCCCTCATGGGCGCCAACCTCCACCGGCGCAACCTCTCCCCCTTCGACATGGCCCGCCAGCTGGAGACGCTGCGGGAGGTGCTGCGCCAGGAGGGAAAGCTCCCTGAAAACGTGAAGGAGCAGTCCGCGCTGATGGCGGAGCAGACAGAGCTCAGCCGGGCCACGGTGGAGCGGTACCTGGACCTTTTGAACCTGGATGAGACCATGACCGCCTGGGCCGAGGCGGGCAGGATGACCATGACCGACGCATACGAGCTGGCCCGGCAGAAGAACAGGCACCTCCAGACGGCGGTGGAGGAATATGCGGCGAAAAACGACAGCCACGGGGATTTCCCCGATCTGGTGCACCGGGCCATCGCCTGGGCCAAGGCAGCGGAGCTCCCCCCCCCTCCCCCAAAGGGTGAGCCGCCCGCCAACCCCTTGCGGACAGTGGACTCCTTCGGCCGCTCCATCCGCCGGGGCACGGCCCAGATCAAAGCCCTGCAGCTGCCGGAGGAGACGGACCGGGCGGCGGTACGGAAGAAGCTGGACACCTGCCTTTCCAACCTGGAGGAGCTGCGGCGGGCCGTGGAAGCCCTGCGGCTGAGTCTGGAACCATGAGGACGGAGAGCGTGAACCGGCGGGCCAGGGCCATGGCGCTTCTGCCCGCCGCGGTGTGGTACCGCCTGATCTGGGGCTTTTCCGCCCAGACCGCCGCCGTATCCGGCGAATTGTCGGACGGGCTGCTGTACCGCCTGCTGGAGGCCCTCTCCCCGGCCTTCGGCGGCGCCGCCGAACCGGCCCGCGCCGCCGCTGTGGAGCTTCTGTCCTTTTTTGAACGGAAGGCCGCCCATATGTTTTTGTACTTTGTCCTGGCACTGCTGGTCTACTTCGCATCCTGCTTCTTCTCCCAACAGGCACGGGTCCGGGCCGGTATGTCGGCCCTGGCCTGCGCCGTTCTGGCCGGGCTGGACGAATACCACCAGACCATGGTCCCCGGCCGCAGCGGGGAGCTGCGGGACGTGCTGGTGGATCTCTGCGGCGCGGGGCTGGCCCTGGGATTCCTGGCCCTGCCGTATCTCGCCAAATGGGGCCGGCGAAGCCTCAGCTTCCCCCTGCCCGCCCTGGTTTCGGCGGCCCTGGGCGGCCTGTGCCTGATCCTCGCCCTCCGGCTGCCCGGCGGCGCGGAATCCGCCCTGCCCGTCTGGGCGGGGGCGCAGCTCCCGCCCTCCTCTGCCGCCGCGGGCCCGGAGGGGCTGGCGGGGCTGGCCCCCGCCCTGCGGGACGCGGCATACCTGGCGGCCTGCGGGGTGACGGGGGTCTGCCTCCCGGCGGCGGGCCTGCTGGCGGGGATTCACCGCCGGAGGTTCCCCTGGCTCTGCGCCGCCGCCGTGGCGGGCGCCGCCGTCCTGTCCTGGGGCGGAAAGGCCGCGCTGCCCCTGGCGGCCGCCGGCGCTGCCGCTTTCGGCATATTGGGGATGACGGCGCTCTGGTGGCTTGCATCGGCGTTTGCCCCTGCACAGCGGTACAGCTAGAGCCGGCCCGCACAGACACAGGCGGCCCGGAGGCAGAATTGCCTCCGGGCCGCTTCCTCACAGGCCGGCAAAGGCCTCCCCATGCCGGCGGCGCATCCTCTCTTGCATCCCCCCTGCCAAAACACGCCGGGACAACCCCTCCCGCCCCGGTTGCCATGAGACGCTGACAAGTATTTTTACCTGTCAGTATTCCATATTAAATTCCGATGTGGTTTCGTGCAGTTCTCACTGCCCCGCATGGAGAAATCCGATGTGGTTTCGTGCGGCGCCCTCCCGGGTTCCGATGTGATTTCGTGCATTGGCCCATCTTCTCCCTCCGCCTGTTCCGACATAATTTCGTGCAGCCCCCGGACGGATTCCGATTTGGATTCGTGCACCCTCTCTCTGGCCGCGGGACGAAAGCGCCTTTTCAGAAGAGCCCCCGGTTTTGTGCTTTCCAACTTTCCAACCACATTTTGTAGTGCCTCTTTTCGTCCGACCCCCATTCTCTGCAATGTTTGTCCGGTTTTTGCACCGTGGCTCCATGTCGCTGCCTCATGTGAGGCCTGTCCAAATTCTACCTGCCGGGGCAGCCGCTCCGCACGGTTTTAAGTCGGATTTTTATACGCCGGCTCTCCGCGGATTCGCACGAAATTACATCGGACTCCAATTTCCTGCACGAATGAAAATCGGAATTTGTGAAACTATTTCCCAAAACCCCGCACGGATGCAAGTCGGATTTCCGCTTCCGGAGGGCGGCAGGACGCAGGAGAGCGGACGTGCCCGCGGCACGTCCGCTCTCCAAAAATCCCCAGGGCCCTATCCAAGCATTCCGGCCACGCCGCAGGTCATGGCTGTCACCGCCACGCCGGCGATCAGCACACCCAGCGTAATGGCCGGCAGCGCCCGCCGCATCCGAATATCCAGCACATCCGCCACCAGCGCCCCTGTCCAGGCCCCCGTTCCCGGAAGCGGAACGGCCACCAGCAGCACAAGCCCCAAAATCCGGTACTTCCGCACAGTGCGGCCCTTTAAATGCGCCCGCCTCTCCAGGCGGTCTATCAGCGCCCCCAGCCGCGGGAAGTGCCGCAGCCAGCGAAAAATACTCCGGAGCAGCAGCAGAATAAACGGGACGGGAACCAGATTTCCCAGCACTGCCGCCCCCATAGCCGCCAGAGGGTGCAGCCCCGCCGCAACCCCGAAGGGAATTGCCCCCCGCAGCTCCACCACCGGAAGCATCGCCATAAAAAAAGTAATACTCAACGTCTTCAAACCGTCTCCACCCGCACCCCTTTACTGCACTGGAGCAGTTCCCGAAAACAATGAGAAAAAAGGAGGCGAGGACGGGGAACGCAGGACAGGGCGAAGGACGCAGGCGGGCCGACGCCCGACAAGGACGACTGCCCGGCCGTCGGCGGTTTCGCCGCCTTACGGATGGGGCGTACCCCTTGCGGGTACAACGCAGTCATGCGATTCCCGGGCCGCCGAACTTCTCTCATTATTTTGGGGTGCTGCTCTAAAAATATCCCTCGGCAGCGGCTGCATGGATGCAGCTGCCCGAGAAAACAGGAAATCATCTATAGCAATCCACGGAAATACTGCGAAAAGATCAGCGGTCCGGGAATCGCATCGCTGCGTTGTCGTCCTTGACGGGCGTCAGCCCGCCTGCGTCCGCCGCCTTGCCCTGCAATCCCCGTCCTCGCTTCCTTTTTCCGCATTATTTCCATGGATTGCTATAAAATCAAACGATAAGCGCCATTGTTCAGCCATTATAACACAGCTCCCTCCCCGGTGCAACTCCATATTAAAAAGCGCTCTCTTGCCCCTGTCAGGAGAACTGAACGGACCGTTATCCCCTGCAGATACCCGGATCAGAATCTCCGGCGGCCCAGCTACAGGCGCGTGCACCCATCTCAAACCGGGTCGTCAGTCCCCCGCACTCAGGACATTTTTGACCGGCCGCTTTTCCACCGGTCCGCTGCAAAACGCCGCCCGCTCTTATGTGCAGAGAACCGGGGATCCCGTCTGCGCGGTTACAAACCCCCTTGACAACCGGTCTCGTGCAAGGCCTCCTCCCACGCACCTTTAAATTGTCATCTGCTGTCCCGATGATATTACGGCCGGCTTTCCGTCTCAATCTGCAACGGGTGAAATTGACATTGCTCAAATACATCAACGCAAAAGGCAGAAGGGGCTTGAAAAGCCCTTTTAATCGGGGCGAACACGGATCCCCTGCGTTTTCCGCCCCTCCCGTATCTCCGCCCCCCCTTCGGAAACCCCGGCCCCGTGCAAAACGCCCCGCAGACGGAGCCCGCTTCCGGGCTGCTCCCTCTCATGCGGAAAACTCACGTGAGACCTGTCCGGCCGGCTGCGGGACGCCGCCGCACTCACCCTTTCGCCGGAAAACTTCCCCCTTCCATTTTCCCGCAATTTATGCTATACTCTATTGCAAATCGATACACCCAGGTGAAAGGAGGCCCGTACCATGGCCCTGCCGGAATCCACCGAACAGCTGAAGGACAACCCCCTGCGCTTTTTGGAGACCGACCAATTCCGGGAGATGATTCAGACCTATCGCCGCCTGCGCCCCCTGGCGGCAGACAAGCCGGCCGCCTTCCAGCGGCAGCTGACCCAGTACGACTTTCAGGACATCTACCCGCTGATTGACGACTACCTGGCCTGCCGCGGCCTCGCCGCGCCGGAGGAGATCGCCGCAGACGCGCTCCAGGCCGCACCGGAGACCGTCCGCTTTGCCGCCACGCTCCTGCACATCTTTGAAACCAGCCTGGCGGCCCGGGTCACGGAGTACGACATCCTGGGCAACAGCCCCGCCACCTACTTCATCTGCGGCGTCTGGGCCAACATGAAGCGGGGCAGGGAATTTCACCCCGCCTCCAACGGCATCACCGTCACCTACTCGGAGCCTGACGCCTACGGCAACCAAAGCATCCGCTATCGCAACAAGGATTATGAGATGACCCTTATCTTCGAGGCCGTACAGGAGTATACCCGAAACCTCAGCTGGACGGCGCACCGCCTGCTGATCTTTACGCTGATGCGTGGCAACTCCCAGAACTGGCGGAACAACTCCGCCACCTTCAACATCAAGGAATACATGGACTGGGCCGGGCTGAAAAGCCGGGACGCGGCGTACCGCCAGCTGAAAAAGGACGTACAGTCCATCACGGGGATGAAGCTCACCGCAGAATCCTTTAAAAAATACTTTGAATCCTTCTACACAACCCACCTGGCCACGGAGGCCTCCATCAAAAAATACACCGGCGAGGTGCGGATCGCCTTTGCGGAGAACGTCCGCCACTTCCTGACCCAATACTACCAGCTGATTCCGGACTGGATGGGCCACCTCAGCGAAAACGCCTACCGCATGGCCTTCTATCTCTTCTACCGGGCCAGAAAAGCCCCCATCGGCCAGGACGGAACCTTCCGGGTCCGGATTGAGGACATCATCAACTACATCGGCCTGCCCACCAAGGAGGAGGTCAAAAACCGCAACTACGACGAAGCCATCGTACGCCCCTTCAACAAAGCGGTGGAGGAGATTGAAACCATCTCCGCCGGCTCTCTGCAGATGTCCTTTGACTACGACAACATCAACACATTCCTGACGGGCCAAATGACCGTGGGAATCGACGACACCGTCAACGGATACATCCAGAAGATCGAAAAGAGCAAAACGGCCAAACAACTGGAGAGCCGAAAAAAGCGGGAGAGACCCCAGGAACCATAGCTGCACGAATACAGGTCAGACCCCCGGCAGCCGAGACGCCGGCCCCCAGACTCCGGTGGAAAGCCCCGCTTCCCCCTCTCCACAGCGCCGGCAAAAACCGCCCTCAAAAGGACAAAATCGCGGCAAATCCCATCCAACCGATGCAAAATAGTCCACATTCATGCAGTTTCGTGGAAAAATAACCGTCCAAATCCGTCTCCGCATCGTGCCAAAACGGCGCAGACTCGTGCAAATCCGACCTAAACCCGTGCGAAAAAAAATCCCGCCGAAAACAGTATTCCCAAAATTTTAACTTTTATACCAAATACTCCTAAAAAAAATTCGGAATCCCTCAAAACAGGCAACCCCGAAAGAAGAATCAGTACCGGCGAAAAAAAGGGGAAAAGCCCTTATAGATATACTAAGATATCTTACAGCCCTGCGGTTCATCCCCCTCCGCAGGGCGCTTATGTTATAATACACAGAAAAACCCGGCCGCCGTGCCGAGAGGAGACAGCCATGCCTGACAGCTTCGAGACCCTCCGCCCCTTCCTGGGGGAATACCTGCGCGAGAGGGGAATCAACCCCGAAAAACGATTCCGCTGCCTGAACCCCGCCCATCCGGACAGGAATCCGTCCATGGGATACGATTCCCGCCGCCATAAAGTCCACTGTTTCGCCTGCGGGGCGGATTACGACCTCTTCGACCTCCTGATGCTGGAGGAAAACCTGCCCGGCCCCGCAGATGCCCTGCGGAGAGCTGCCGATCTCTTCGGTGCAGGGGCCGTCCCAAAAGGCACAGCCGCCCGGAAAAAAGCAGACAAAGCGACAGCCGCCCCCTCCGAAAAGACCGGTCAGTACATCCTCGCCTGCGCGGCCCGGGCATCGGAGACCCCCTATTTCACCCAACGGGGACTCTCCCCGGAGACTGTCTCCCGGTTCCGTCTGGGATACGACCCCCAGGGGGACTGTGTGGTTCTGCCCTGTGCAGGCGGGGCCTATATCCGCCGATCCACCTCCGAAAAGCGGTACCTCAACGAAAAGGGGCAGCCCTCGCCGCTGTTCCAGCCGGAGCTGCTGGAGGGGGGGGATCCTGTCTTTCTGACAGAGGGTACCTTTGATGCCCTCTCCGCCGAAGAGCTGGGATATCGGGCGGCCGCCCTCAACGGCTCCGGAAACCGGGAGAAGGCCGCGGCAATCCTCCGCGGCCGGCCGAAGGCCTCCCACGTTCTTCTCCTGCCGGACAACGACCGGGCGGGGGAGACCTGGGCATCGGCTCTGAAGCAGGAGTTTCCGGAGATATTTCGCTGCCCCCCGCTGCCTGCGGGGAAGGATCTCAACGAGCTGCTGTCTGCGGACCGGACCCGGGCCGCAGATTTCCTCCGGGACTGCCTCGAAAATTGGCGGGAGTCCCTGCCCCCTTCCTACGAGTTTCTCTCCGCAGCCGGGCAGATGGGGGCCCTTCACCGGTATATCCGGGAGCAGGCCCTCCGCCCGGCGCTGGAAACGGGATTTCCCCGGCTGGATCAGGCCCTGGACGGCGGGCTGTACGACGGGTTGTACGTGCTGGGCGCCGTCAGCTCTCTGGGGAAGACCGCCTTCTGCATGCAGATAGCGGACCAGCTGGCCAAACAGGGCCGGGACGTGCTGGTGTTCACTCTGGAGATGACCGCCTATGAGCTGATGGCCCGTTCCATCTCCAGGGAGAGCTTTCAGCTGGACGACTCCAGAGGACGGCGGTATGCCAAGACCGTCCGGGGCGTGCTGGACGGCAGGCGCCGGCAGAGGTGCACGGAACGGGAACTGGCCCATCTGGAACTGTCTACGGAGCGCTATGCCTCCTATGCCGGGCACCTCTGGTTCCGGGAGGGGGATCACGAGACCGGAATGGAGTTTATTGCCCGGGAGATCTGCCGCCATATCGAGGAGACCGGGAACAGGCCTGTGGTACTCGTGGACTATCTGCAGATCATCGCCCCGGTGGACGTCCACTTTACGGACAAGCAGAATCTGGACCGGGTGGTGTGTGCGCTGAAAAAACTGTCCCGCAGCCACGGGCTGACAGTCCTGGCCATATCCTCTTTCAACCGGGAGAACTACAACGTGGAGGCTACGATGGCGGCCTTCAAGGAGTCCGGCGGCATCGATTACTCCGCGGACGTACTCCTGGGGCTTCAGGCCCGGGGCGCAGGCGGACGGGGGTTTAATATGGAGGAGGAAAAGCGCAGAGACCCCCGGGAACTGGAGCTGAAAATTCTGAAAAACCGCTCCGCCGCTCTGGGGGAGCCCATTCCCCTCCGGTATTACCCCGCCTTCTCCTGCTTTGAAGAGGGGTAGCCCCAGGGCGTTTTTCTTGACAGCAGCGGAGATATCCCGTATAATGGCGGAGAAAGGTGGAGATGGGATGAACAACGAGGAAAAGATCATTCAGCTTCTGACTGCTATGCAGGAGGACATCTCGGGGTTAAAAGAAGATGTCTCAGGGCTAAAAGCCGATGTATCCGCGCTGCAGGCCGACGTCTCTTCGCTGAAAGTGCGGACCGCCCATATGGAGAGGGATATTGCGGAGCTCAAGGAGGGCCAGGAAGAGGTCCGGGTCAGTGTAAACCGGCTGGTGGGCTGGGCAGACGAATGCGGCTACGTGGTAAAGTTCCCTCTGCCCAAGCTGTAAAGACCGTACATCAATATATATAATATACAGAATATACGGACAGGCCTCACGTGAGGCCTGTCCGTATATTCTTGTGCTGTCCTTGTCCCTGTGTCTGCGGTGGCCGGCTGTCCGGGAAACCGTGCCGGGGGCCGGAATACGCTTTGGCCGGATGAAAGGGACGGGGTGGGCCCACAGGCCCGCAGACAGAGTGCGCCCGCCGGAGCAACGTGCGTACGGCGTCCCGCCGCTGTAGTGCCGTATAATTAATATAGGTATGTTACAACCCCGTTACACTTGTACTGTCCCTGTGGCAATTCCGCGGCGGGTGTGTTATGGTGGGATGGCGGGAGGACAGGCCTCCGGGCGGGGGAGCCGTATTCCTCTGTATTCAGAGGGAAAAGATTTCCGGACGCAGGGAAACGGCACAAAAAGGCAGAGGTTTTACAATGTTACAGTTACATTACATCCCTTGAAAACCTATTGCATTTTGTTTTTTCGTCTGTTATCATGCAAACTGAACGAACGAGGAAGGTCCCCTGGCTGCCCGGTATAGATACAGCTAAGGCTAGCCGCGGTATGTATACCGTGTGAAAGGGAACTCACCGAGGGAGTTCAAGAACTTCAATGCCGGCCGGTCCTCCCGGATCGAACGGTAAATAAAAAAGGAGGAAGATCCACCATGAAGAAGTTCCTTTCTCTGGTTCTGGCTCTGGTTATGACCATGTCCCTGGTCACGATCAGCGCCGGAGCCAAGGACTTCACGGACAACGA
>ERZ808035.310-NODE-310-length-50277-cov-6.199781_pt1 | contig 50277 bp, 48 predicted proteins | sample MGYA00380189_ERZ808035 | MGnify/ENA primary metagenome ERZ808035 (study PRJEB31490, sample SAMN06133407) | mouse gut metagenome | isolation source: M5_1 | host: mice | place: China: Chengdu | collected 2015-05 ... | reverse complement strand
TAATATAAAGTCTTCGACTTATCTTAGTTCCCGGTGCAATTTTGATACACCCTCAAATCATATGGGCTGTTGTGTCGGTGTGTCGCCGTTTATTTGCCGAGGGCTTCCTTGGCCTTGTCGGCTGCGCCCTGGATGGCGTCGGCGCCCTTCTGCTTGGCGTTGTCAACGCCATCTTTGACGTTCTGCTTAACCTCGTTGGCCTTGTCGGCTGCGGCATCCTTCACCTCGTTGGCTTTGGCGCTCACGGCGTCGCCGGCTGCATTGACGGCATCGCCTGCGGCATTTACCGCGTCAGAGGCGGCCGACTTGAGGCTGTCGGTGGCGGCGTCAGTGGCATTTTCGGCTGCTCCGGGCACCTTGTCGACAAGATTTTTTACTGTCGAGAGCGTACCGGCGAGCGAGGGAGCATACTTCTCCACGGTGGGCTGTATGTCATTGAGATACTTTTTAGCCTCGTCAATCTTGCCCTCGCTCACGAGCTTCTGGGCATATTCCTTGGCCTGCTCTACGTATATCTTTAGGCTGTCGGGGTTGGTGCAATTCTCGATTTTTGACTTGAAGGAGTCGGCCGATTCGTTGGCGGCCTTGTCTGCGCTGCTGCATGCTGCAAAGGAGAGAGATGCGGCAACTGCCACGAAAAGTAAGATTTTTTTCATCGTTGGATATTGAAAAACTGTTTGACAAATAATCTCATTGTGTACACTTCTGTCGCCACGGCCCGAAAGCCGCGACAGTGATATAACATCCAACTAAGCAAAAAAGATTACAAAAACTGCAAAAAAATCAATAGACCGTCGCCATCCACTCCCGGAAGAAGTAGTCATAGACGCGGTAGGTGTCGCCCTCGCGGGTGAGGATGTCGTTTTTGAGCAGCGGCTTGAGGGCTGACTGCACAGAACTCGCGGAGCCAAGACTGTAGCGGGAGATGAACTCCTCAGAGGTGATGGATGAGGCGACGCCCTCCTTTGCTATCGCCTGCAGGAGGGCTTTCTGCCGTGGGGAGAGGCGTGCCAGTATCGCCGTGTAGGCGCTTTCCTGCGACTGTATCACGTTGTCAAACGCCGTGTCTATTTCGTCGTGTCCGCAATTGCCTCCTTCAGGGATTATGGCAAACAGTTCGTTCATCATCATCTGCACAAACCACGTGCAGCCGTCAAACCGCCGGTATACACGCGACACAATATCCGGGTCGACTGACTTGCCGCGCATGCCAAACAGCCGCACGGCAAACCCGACATACCTCTCCTCGGGTATCGGGCCGAGTCCCATTATTATCGCGCTCTGATAGAATGGCTTTGAGGAAGACAGGAACATGTTGCCCATGACGTGGCGTTTGCTGCCGGCGAATATGAACTGAGTATTGCGGCACGTCTGTATCTTTGTGCGCAGCAGGGCCTCGACATTTTTTTCGGGATAGTTGCCTATCTGCTGGAACTCGTCGATTGCCACCACGCAGGGACGGTCGGCCTCCTCAAGGTAGCGTAATATCTCGTCGAGGGTCTCCTCGGGGGCGGATATGTCGCCAAGCCCGATGTCAAATGTCGGTTCGCCGCTCATGGCGTCAATCTTAAATCCCATCCACAGAGAGCGCACGACCTGCGAGAAGCGTTCAAGCCATGCCTTTCGCCTTGATTTCAGGTTATCGTATACCGCCTTCGCGAGCATGTAGGTGAGTTCCACCAGCGAGGAGGTGGCGTATATATCTATAAAAATCAGATTATACTTCTCTTTAATCTCTCCCTGACTGAAAGCATGGTGTATAATACCAGTCTTGCCCATGCGACGAGGCGAGATGAGGGCGACGTTGCGCCCGTTGTCGATATGCTTGGCCAGTAGAGCGGTCTCTTGTTCGCGGTCGCAGAAATACTGTGGCGCGACGTATTTACCCACTACAAAGGGGTTGGCGATATTGGCGCTCTCCATTTGATTATTATAAATATAATTATTGCAAATATAATAATTATGATTTGAATAATCAAATTTTTGTGTGGTATGTAGTGTTCCTACGGTTGTGCGGAGTGGAGTTTATGGCGGCGGTGGGTTATAGGGGGAGGATGGCGGGGGGAGTGTCGGGGGTGTGGGTGGAGAGGATGCGCCAGTCGGGGGGGTAGAGGTTGTTGGCGCGGTTGCCGAGGTTTTTGGCGAAACCGAGGGGGTGGCGGGCATAGGTGAGGAGGAGGAGGCCGCGCGGGGCATCGGGGAGGGTGATGGACTCGCGGCGCAGATAGGCTATGGCTGTGGGGTAGTCGACTTCGACGGTGGGGTAGACGTCGGAGTGGAGGGGGTGGGTAATGTCTTTAAGGGGGGTAGGGCTAATAGGTCGAATAAGTCCAATAGGTCTTATAATCGAAGTCAGGGCGAGGGCGGTGCTCATGGCGAGTGACTGCGTGGGGATATAGTCGCGGCCTTTGAGGGTGGCGACCTCGACGCCGGCGTGGATGACGTCGAGATGGCGTCGGCATTCGGCGAGGAGGTCGGTGCCGTGGGTGGGGAATGCGGTGATGGTCGAGGGGGTGGCGGTGTAGGTCCAATCGAGTGTGGGGGTGAGGAGGCGGGTAAGCTCGGCGGGGATTTTTATGGCGGCTGTGTCGGGGCGGTTTTTGCCTTTGCGCGTGGGGCGGTTGTCGCGTGGGGAGTGGCTGTCGCGTGGGGCAGTTTTGCCGCATTGCGGGGGTGTCGGGCCGGAGGTGGTGTCGCCATCCGCGGGCTTGCGGAGCACGGCGAGAAACAGTCCCTCGCCGCGCAGGCGGTGGGGCATGAAGCGGCAGCATGGATAGGGTGTGTCGATGCCGGGGGTGATGCCGTCGAAGTCGGCGCAAAGGCCCGTGTCGACCGGCTCGGCACCGAGGGTGTCGACGATGTGGGCGACCATCTCCTCGTTCTCGCGGCGGTTGAAGGTGCAGGTGCTGTAGACGAGATAGCCTCCGGGACGGAGTGAGGGCCAGAGGTTGGCGACAATCTCGCGCTGACGGGCGGCGCACTCGTCGACGAGCGCGGGGGTCCATTGGGCGACGGCTTCGGGGTCCTTGCGCATCATTCCCTCGCCGGAACAGGGGACGTCGGCGGCGACGATGTCAAACCGGCCCCGCAGACGGGACAGCCGCGCGGTGTCGCCGGTGGCGACGATGACATTGGGGGCGCCCCATTTGATGATGTTCTCGCGGAGGGTAATGGCGCGCTGGCGCACGTACTCATTGGCCACGATGATGGCGTCGTCGGGGAGGGCGTCGATGGCGGCTGTGGTCTTGCCGCCGGGGGCGGCGCACGCGTCGAGGTAGCGCGGGGCGGCCATTCCACGGCTGAGGCGACGCACGACCTCTGAAAGTATCATCGACGAGGCGTCCTGCACGTAGTAAAGTCCCTGATGGAGGGCGGGGTCAAACGTGAATCGCGGGCGCGTGCCGAGATAGAATCCGTCGCGGCACCACGGCACCCGGTCGGAGCCATCGGGGACGGTGACTCCTTTGCGGCGGTTGACGCGCACGGAGACCTCCGGCTCGCCGCACAGGGCGTCGGCGAGGCCGTCCATCGTCGGGCATCCTTTGAGCATGTCGAGAAACTGTGGGGGGAGGGTGACGGACATTGACTGGAATTTTACGGCACGTCTCCGACGTGCGGATGGGTTTTTGGCGGCGAATGCCCCGGGCACGCGCTGTGGCGCTTACCCCGGGGTTTCGCTTACGGCACGTCTCCGACGTGCGGGGATGCGGGGCATGTCGGGAGTTTCAGGGCCGGTGCAGTGGTGGGTAATCCATATGGCAAAAGCATGGATATCGCTTGGACGGCCATGCTTTTGTGTATCGGACGTAAGTTGACGCGGGGTATCGCGCGGCACTGATTATTCAGCGGCAGGTGCGGGTGCTGCGGGAGCAGCGGGAGCGGCCTGGGTGTTGAAGTCGGCGGCCTGGGTCTGCTGGGGAGCGGCGGCCTCTACGCGGGTCTGCTGCACGAGGTTGCGGGGCATCACGAATGCGGAGGCGATGGAGAGCACGCAGATGATGGCTGCGAGGGTCCAAGTGGCCTTCTCGATGAAGTCGTTGGTGCGGCGCACACCCATAATCTGGTTTGAGCCGGCGAATGAGGATGACAGGCCGCCACCCTTGGACTTCTGAATGAGGACTACGCCGATGAGCAACAGCGACGCGATGATGGTCAGAACGATAAATAAAGCGTACATTTCGGTATGTTACTTGTTGTGTTGTTGATTAATGATAAGTTTCTGCAAGAAACGCAATTGGTCTGCAAAGTAAATACTTTTTTCCGGATAATTCAAACTTAAATTGCGGATAATTTCATAAGCCTTGGTGTAACGGCGTTGACGGATGTAGATTTTGGCGAGGCTTTCGCTCAACAGGGTGTCGTCGGCGGTCTCCTGGGGCTGCTGCACGTGGGAGTTTTCCGCAGGGCCGGCGGTGGTGTCGGCCGCGGTCTCGGATTTGGCGTCGGCGTCGGGTGACGCGGCACGGCGCGTCCCTGCATCCTGGCGACTCTTGAGGATGAAGGCGTTGATGAGCGCGTCCCGGGAGTCGGCATCGGCAAGGTCGACCGGCTCGGGGATGCTGCGCTCCTCCTCGCGTGCCAGGAGCTGGGCATAGTCGGGGGTGGGGTTGAATATGAGCCGCTCAAGCAGTGCCTCCTCATGGGGGTCGGCCTGACCGTAGTTGGAGATGAAAGTCGTTATAGCCTCGTCGGTCGACAGTGGCGGGGAGGGCTGTTCGTCGGGATAGAAGGAGTCAAACCGCCGTCCGTCGGGGGTGACGAGCCGCCGCAGGGCGTCGCGGTCGGGCACGGAGATGGCCACACGCGCCTCCAGACGCAGGCGCGTGTCGGGGTCGAGCGACGCGCCGTCGCGGGCGAGCAGGAGCGCGGCGGGGAGGGTAAAATAGGGATAGTCGCGCAGCAGCTCCTCCACCGTGGGGAGGGTGAGCGGGGCAGCCGGGTCGCGGAGTGCGGCGGCAAACTGCCGTAGAGGGGTGGCGGGGGTGTCGTTGTCGGTCATCATTACCAGTCTCCTAATGTGGCGTTGAATATAAGTTCGACAAGTTCCTTGCTTATCTGGGAGCAGAGATCGTCCTGCACGTCGGTGAGCATCAGCGAGCTGTCAAAGTCGCGGTAGGCCGAGAATGACTGGTCGACATCCTTGCCCTCGGCGCGGTTGTCGGTGTACTTGACGCGGACGGTGATGGTGAGCCGCGTCTGCGAGGCGTAGGCGTTTTCGGTCACGGCCTGGGGGGTGAGATTGTAGCCGGTGATTTCCCCTTCGAGCTGCAGGTCGGCGGCGGTGTCGACCGTGCGCAGTCGCGTGTTGCGGTTGATATAGTCGAGCAGCTCGTTCTCGAATGTCTGCTGCAGCGGGGGGTAGACGAGTGCGGCGCGGATGGGGAAGGCGGAGACGTAGACCGTCTTGTAGAGATTGTAGTCGAGGGCCGCGCCGTTAAACTTGTAGCTTATGCGGCAGCTCTGCCACGTGCAGAGCATGACGAGCAGCATGGCGAGCTTCAGCGCGTGGCGCATGGCGTGGCGTGTCTTTGTTGATGGCATAGTGTAGGGTTGGTTATTCAAGGCCGTATTCCTTTATCTTGCGGTATAGGGTACGCTCCGAGATGTTGAGTTCCTTGGCGGTGGCCTTTCGGCGTCCCGCGTTGCGGTCGAGGGCCTGCAGTATTGTCTCGCGCTCGGTCTCCTCAAGGGTCTTGCCCGACAACGCGGCATCGGGGGCGGCCTCCACGGCGTCGCCCGTGATGTCCACTGCGTCGGCGATGCCCGGCGCCTGGGGCGTGTATTTGACCAGCGAGCGGGGCAGGTCGGCATAGGGGCGGTCGGCGGCGTGCTGCGGCTTGGGATATTCGGCGGCGCGGCACTCGGGGAGGCACTGGCGCGATGGCGCGGCTGTCATTCCCTCCACCTGCTTGCGCAGGGCGTCAATCTCGTGCTGCATACGGAATATCATGTTGAACAGCAACTCTCGCTCGGAGGCATACGTGTGGGAATGGTCGGCGGTGACGACGGGGGTGTAGACCGTGCCGTTGTGGGGGATGTAGGACTGCAGGGCTGTGGCGTCAATCTCGGCTCCGGCATCGAAAAGGGCTGCCTGCTCGATGACATTCTTGAGCTGGCGCACGTTGCCCGGCCAGCGGTAGTTGAGCAGCAGGCGGCGTGCCGAGTCGTCGAGGGTGATGCCCGGGGTGCGGTACTTCTCGGCGAAGTCGGCGGCAAACTTGCGCGCCAGCAGCACGATGTCGCCCCCACGGTCGCGCAGCGGCGGGACGGCGATGAGCACCGTCGAGAGGCGGTAGTAGAGGTCCTCACGGAATCGGCCCTCGGCGACGGCCTTCTGCATGTCGACGTTGGTGGCGGCGACGACGCGGATGTCGGTGCGCTGCACGGTTGATGAGCCTACCTTGAGGAACTCGCCGCTCTCGAGCACGCGCAGCAGCCGGGCCTGGGTGGTGAGTGGCAGCTCGGCCACCTCGTCAAGGAATATCGTTCCGCCGTCGGCCTCCTCAAAGTAGCCTTTGCGCGAGGAGACCGCGCCGGTGAACGCTCCCTTCTCGTGGCCGAACAGCTCGGAGTCGATGGTTCCCTCGGGGATGGCCCCGCAGTTGACGGCTATGTACTTGGCGTGCTTGCGTGTGCTGAAATTGTGGATGATTTTAGGGAAAAACTCCTTTCCCGAGCCGCTTTCGCCCGTGACGAGCACCGACAGGTCGATAGGCGCCACCTGAATGGCGCGCGACACTGCGGCGAGCAGCTGTGGGGAGTTGCCGATGATGCCGAGCCGGGCCTTGGCCTGCTGTATTTCGGGGGTTATATCCTGCATGTCGTGTGATTACTTTATGGAACGTAGCGCGTATGTGCGCTCTTTAAGAAACCGGCCCAGCTCCTCGACGCTGCCGCTGTGGGCCTGCTGCTCCTCGACCGATATGGGGTCGCCGACGGAGATGTGTATCGTCTTGTCGTGGCGGCGGAACACCTCGGCGGGGAGGCGCAGCGTGCGGAGCTGCCAGCTCACCATGCCGAGGAACGTGAACCACCATGAGTTGCTGCCGTGGAAGTATATCGGGATGACGGGCACCTTGAGCTGCGCGATGAGCCGGATGATGGATGGCTGCCACTCGCGGTCCTCGATGCGGCCGTGGCGGTTGAGCTTGGATACGGCCCCGGCGGGGAAAAATCCGATGGGGTTGCCACGTCGCACCTGCATGATGGCTTCCTTGATGCCCTTCATCGACACGGCTTTCTTTGCCGGGTCGTCACTGGCGAGGGCATCGACGGCTATGAAGTTGGGGCGCATGGCCGAGATGTGGTTGAGTATCATGTTGACCATGACCTTGAATGTCGGGCGTCGGCTGCCGACGATGTTGATGAGCGTGATGCCGTCGAGCGCGCCGAAAGGATGGTTGCTGACGGTGATGAACGCCCCGTCGGGGAGGTGGTCGAGCACCTGCTCGTTGTCGATGCGCAGCTTTATGTTGAGGTCACGTAGCAGCCCCTCGGTGAACGGCACTCCGGGGGTGTCACAGTTGTGGTCGTGTATCCAGTTGACCTTGTCGACCGAGAGCCAGCGGAGCACGCGGTCGACGAGCTTGCGGTGGCCGCGCAGCTTGGGCGCCATCCCGACTATGTCGTCATAGTCGAGGACAGTGCGCTTTATCGGTGTTGTATCCTGTTGTTGCATTGAGATATCGGTGTAATAATTGCAAAGATAGTGATTTTTGATTAATTTTTCGGTAAATCCGTCGGGCTTGCGGAGGCTTGCCGCGGATTGAATTTATAACAAGGTGTTATTGCTTTGTCTTCTACATTCCAACTTGGCCGTTAGAAGTTCTCATGGAGGTAAGGCAATGGCACCCGTGCCGCAGGTGTATGCTGTCGTCCTCGGACCTGAGGGGGGACATTTGTCATGGACGTGCCGGGGAGATGGCGTCCTGCTGATGTTTATGACAAAGACAAGTTTTTATGATGCCGATGAGCTCTTTACGCCAATGTTGATGACCAAATATGTGCTGCGCAATATGCTGCTCCACGGGGCCCGTGGCTCGATAGTGCATGTATCATCCATAAGCGCCCACACGGGCTACAAGGGGTTGGCGATGTATGCGTCGAGCAAAGGGGCGATAGAGGCGTTCTCCAAGAACACGGCACGGGAGTGGGGGCCTCGCGGAGTGCGCTCCAACGTTGTGGTGCCGGGGTTTATGGAGACGGCTATGAGCGCGTCGCTGTCGGGCGAGCAAAAATCCCGCATCTACCGCCGCACGTCGCTGAAGTCGGCTACCTCCATCTCGTCGGTGGCCGCCACTGTGGCGTTCCTGCTGTCGGAGGGCGCGTCCTCTATAACGGGGCAGGCCGTGCATGTCGACTGCGGGACGATATGACGCCAGAGTGGGCTTTTTTTAGGGTGTTAAGGGGATTAAGGTCTTTAAGGGGGTTAAAAAGTCAGCAGGGACATTGGTGGCAATGTCCCTGCTGTGGGTTGGGGTAGGCGGGTGTGTGGGTTAGCGGATGGTTTCCTTGGTGATGCCCGAGGGGCGCACGACGATGTAGGTGCCGGAGGCGGGACGGTCTACGCGGATACCCTGGAGGTTGTAGTAGACGGGGGCTGCGTCGGTGGCGTCCGCGCCGATGGAGTCAATGCCGGTGACCGAGCGCATGACGCTTACCGTGGTCGGCCCCTCGACGGTAAACATGTAGCGTCCGTCCTCGCCGGGGGTGATGGCCGTGTCGTTGACCTTGACCTCAGCTGGAATGCCGGCAGGAGTGGCGACATGGAGCGTTGTGCCGGGATAGTCGTAGAAGTAGCCTTTGGTGTCGGTCAGGGTGTAGGGGCGCACATGGTCGCGGATGATTGACACCTGAGCCGGCTCGAGGTCGGTGGTGAAAGTTATCTTGTGGCTTTCGGGACGTCCGTTGCCGAATATCTTTATCACGTGGCTATCATCACGCTCCCAGGTGTAGTAGCTGGTGTAGTACTTCAGCAGGGAGTCTGAGATGGGTTCGCAATCCATCTCGTAGGTGTCCAGGGTGATTTCGGGACTGGAGGAGTGTGTCGCGTCCTCGGTGGGTAGTATCAGGTAGGGGGAGTCGGTCTTGCCTGATTCGGAGTAGCCGATGTCGGAGGGGTGGAGACGCAGCAGCCTGTGGCCGTTGAAGTCCTCGACGGGGAGTTCATAGGGGTCGCCATATCGGTCGGTATAGGCCTTTACCGGCCCGTCGTAGCTGTCGCTGATGATGATGGTGTGCATGTCGCGCTCGCGTGGAGCGGTGGTTATCACGGCCTCGTAGTTCCATGGGGTAGGGACACCGGTCTCCTCATCATAATATATCCCGGGGGAGAGAAAGACTGTCGGTTCGTCATATGCCCCGGCATTGGATTCCTCTCCATCGACTGTGGCGTGGGAGATGACGCCGGTTGCCGAGCCGGTGATTTCCATATTTGACTTGTCTGCGACATCCATGACGTTTTCGCCGGGCTGGAGAGTGTGAATCACGGTGTATATGCCGGAGTAGGAGTAGTTTGTGCTCCTCATTATGACGCGTGAGGGGTCATCGACGGTGACGGTCAGCTGCCGGCGCGGTTTGCGGTCTCCGCTCACGACTATCGTCATCGGGTTGCGGTCGACGGGGATTCGGGAGTAGCGGAAGTAGTCCCCCTCATAGACGCTTTCATCGACGGTGTATCTGATGTTGTCGAAGTCGATATTGTTTCCGGTGGGCGTTATTGTGGTTCCTGCCTTAGCCTTGAATGAGCCGAGATTTTCCAGTTTTTCCTCCGGGTGTGCCCCAAGGCCGGCTGCGACCAATACGCCCTCGGAGCCTTCGGCCTCGACAAAACGCACATCGAACATCTCGTCGGGAAACTCGGTCACGACATCTATGACATCGCCGTCCTTGACGGAGAAATTGAACTGTCCCGATAAACGCGGCACGCGGATGCCGTTCTTCTTGACATAGTAGACAGAGCTTTCGTTGAATTCATGCGCATCAAGCATGAGAGTATACTTGTCTTCCTTGGAGGGGATAAAGGGGATGTTGACGCTCTGCTCTCCACGGGTAGGTAGCAGGTCGCCGCCGGTGAAGCTGCGGTACAGCAGGTAGAATGGGCCGGCATGGTCGATGTTGAGGGTGAAGGAGGCTGTGCGCATCTCCTCAAGAGAGACGACGGTCACTGACATGTCCATGTCAAGCCGGCCTTCAGGGAATCTTAAAGGGATGTCGTAATATCGGCTCTCCGCAGGGGTGAAGTGGTCGGTGGTCACTCCGCCGACGGTGCTTTTGGTGATGATGTGGGTATTTTCGGGGCGGAATTCGACATATCCGTTAAGTCTTCTTGTGTCTACATACGACGGGAGGTCGGACAGGATGTCGATGCCCGTATTGAGTTTGCTTGTCACATCGGTCTCATATGCTGGTCGGGAGGCTGTACCCTCGTAGCATCTCAGCTTTGCTGTCACGTGGCCTCCGCTGGCATTGATGGTTAGGGCCGACATGGTGGCCGGCATGACTGCCGCAAAGATGAGCGACAGGATGAGGTAGAATTTTTTCATCAGTTGGAGAATGAGTTAATGAATGGTTGGTGAAAATTGGATGCAAAGATAGGGCGATTAAGGGATAAGGCAGAGGGTCAGTGTGTTAAAAGGGGCGCATGTAGTGCTTTTGTAGACCGCCGGAGGGCTACAGTAGACCGGATTGTAGACGGAACAGGTATATACGTGGCGTGCCGCGTGGAATGTAGTGTGCTTTTTAGACACGTTCCACGCGGCACGCCGCGTACATATTCTGGTGTGGAGGAATCAGATGGAGAGTCGGCGCAGGGTGTTGAGCAGGTCGCGGTTGATGGGCTTGTCGTTTTTGATGGCCTTGGAGAAGGGTACGTAGACAATCTCGTCGTTGGCGATGCCTATCATGACATTGCGCTGGTCTTCGAGGAGGGCGTCGATGGCAGCGGAACCCATGCGCGATGCGAGGATGCGGTCGTGGGCTGTCGGGGAGCCGCCTCGCTGGAGGTGTCCGAGGATGGAGACGCGCACGTCATAGCCCGGATACTCGTTCTTTACGCGCTCGGCAAGGGCCATAGCGCCGCCTGTGACGGGGCTTTCGGCCACGAGGACTATCGATGAGTTCTTGGACTTGCGGAAACCGTTCTGTATCAGCTCGGCCAACTGGTCGACCTCGGTTGAAATTTCGGGGATGATGGCTGCCTCGGCTCCTGAAGCGATGGCACCGTTGAGGGCGAGGAATCCGGCATCACGGCCCATTACCTCGATGAAGAACAGCCGCTCGTGGCTCGTGGCTGTGTCGCGTATCTTGTCGACACACTGCATGATGGTGTTGAGGGCTGTGTCGTAGCCGATGGTTGTGTCGGTGCCGTAGAGGTCGTTGTCGATTGTGCCGGGGAGTCCGATGATGGGGATGTTGAACTCGTTGGCGAATATGCGCGCGCCTGTCAGCGAGCCGTCGCCGCCGATGACCACGAGGGCGTCTATCTCGTGACGCTTCATGGTGTCGTAGGCGAGCTGCCGCCCTTCGGGCGTGCGGAACTCCTTGCATCGTGCGGTTTTCAGTATCGTGCCGCCCATCTGTATGATGTTGGAGACATTCTGTGTCTTGAACTCCTGAATCTCGTCAGTGATAAGTCCGCGATATCCGCGATAGATACCTTTCACGCCGAAGCCGGCGAAGATGGCTGCGCGGGTCACGGCGCGGATGGCTGCATTCATTCCCGGAGCGTCACCTCCCGAGGTGAGGATTCCGATGTTCTTGATTTCTGCCATTGTATAAAATTATATGGGTATATGGGTTTAGGCGATGTTGATGTATGACTATGGCAAAGATAGTGAAATTTATTTATAATCCATGCTATGACGGCCGGTTATTGGTTGGTGGAGACATCGGTGGCGACTATTGTCGACGCGCCTCGCCAAGGCAATGAGCCATAGTAACGCTCGTAGGTGAGCGTCACGGGCTGTCCCGAGCCTTGGTAGTCACGCAGTTTGGCGACCACGGCGGGGTCGGAGACCGAGAATGTCATGTCGCGCTGGTAGACGGCGGCGGTGTCGACGAGGGCCGACTCGGTGGCCATCACCCCCTCGTAGGTCTTGAAGAATATGCCGCGCCGCTCGACAGAGACGATGTAGCCCCGCACCTGGGCCTCCTCGACATAGGGGGTGAGATAGCGTATATAGAATGTGAGACCGCCGCCGAATATGACGATGAGGAGCAGCCACAGGATGAATGTGCGGAACCGGTGGCGGCGGTGTCGCCCGTGGCCGGACGGGAGGCCCCCGTCGGGGGAGCCGCTGTCGCGTGTCGTGCCACCGTGGCTGTCAAACTCTATCTCGGGTGTCCCTGTCGCGGTGTCGCCACGGGGCGTCTCCCTGTCGTCGTCGGTGTCTATGAAGTAGTCCTTGTGGTCGTCCATGTCGGGTCGTCTGTTTGTGGGTAGAACGTATGGGCAGGCGTCTTGGTTTGTGTCAGGCTTTCACTGCGCGTCGGGCGCGATGGCGTCGTTTTTCCAGCGCGATGGCGGTGAAGGTGTATATGCCGAGGAGTATAAGCAGCAGCGTCTGGCTGCCGAGCACGAGGTTGGCGAAAGCCCCGGCGCTTGTGGCGTCAAGGCCATAGATGCCGAGGGCAAATATCACCGCTATCTGCCATGGGCCGATGCCGCCGTTGGAGGGGATGCCCATTGATATGCTTGACAGGGCAAATCCCACCAGCGCGGCGATGGCCCCGTACTGACCGATGATGTGAGCCGTGAAGGGGAATGCGTAGAACGCCACGTAAAACTGCATGAAATAGCATCCCCATATCAACACCGTCAGCAGCAGCCACCGTCCCTTGCCGGGCATTGTGACTATGACGGCAAAGCCTTCCCAAAGCTCCTTGATGGCCTTGCGTATCTTGAGGACAAACCTGTTGGAGGTCTTGTAGCCGAAAAACCACCATCCTATGGCGACACATGCCGCGAGGGCCGCCCATATCCACGGGGAGGAGACGAGGGAGACGATGCCGGTGTAGACCTCGGGATTTTTCTGCACGAAGTCCATTATCGCGCCGCTCGCGAGCAGGAAAGTGACGACGGTGAGCAGGGCTACGGTGATGGTGTCGGCGAGGCGGTCGGCGACCATAGAGCCGAACACGGTGGTGAAGGGGGCGTCCTGCCGCTGGGCGATGTAGCCCGTGCGCCACACCTCGCCGAGTCGCGGGAACACGAGGTTGACGGCATAGGTGCCGAAGATGCTGTATACGAGGTTGAGCAGGGGGGCGTCGACGCCGAGTGCCTGCAGCTGTATGCGCCACCGCATAGCGCGGAAGATGTGGGAGAATATGCTGATGAACAGGGCGAGGCCTATCCACCAGAAGTTGCAGTCGCGCCTGATGATGGCGACCATCTCGTTGAAGTCGATGCCGGTGAACAGCAGATAGCACAGTCCCACTGTGATGACGAGAGGGAGGCCATACTTCATCAGCGGCGAGAGTATCTTCTTGATGTTTGTCTTTTCCAATGTCGTGTCGGTTTGTTGGTTCGGGTGCAAATTTAGCGATAAATTATTTGTCATACAATCCCCATGTGCTGCATGAGGCGCAGGGCGTTGAGGTTGCGGGCGACGCCGGGGCGCAGGGTGTAGTCGAAGTCGAGCGCGTCGCCGCCGACAGTGGCCTCGAAGCAGCCAGTGGTGACGCGGCCGGGAAATTCGTCGGCGAGAGCGCCGAGGGCGAGGTCGTGGGTGGCGAGGAGTCCGCCGACGGGGAGCGAGACGAGCCTCCTCACCAGGGCGATAGACCCGCGCTGCTTGTCGGCGGAGTTGGTGCCGCGCAGTATCTCGTCGAGGAGTATGAACATGCGCTTACCAGCCGATGCCTCGGTGACGACTGTCTTGAGGCGTCGCAGCTCGGCCATGAAGTAGCTCTCGCCGTCGGCGAGGGAATCGGATGCCCGCAGCCCGGTGAAAAGCGTGGCGGGGGTGAATGTCATCGCCCGTGCGCACACGGGCGCGCCGACGGATGCCAGCAGGTAGTTGACGCCGACCGTGCGCAGATAGGTGCTCTTGCCGGCCATGTTGGCCCCGGTGATAATCATGAAGCGGTGGGGCGCGACGGGGGGCAGCGGGTTGTCGACACGCCGTGCGGCGGGTATCAGCGGATGTCCCATCCCGTCGGCCTCCATTATCACCTCTTGCGCGGGGTCGAGACGGGGATAGCTGTAGTCGGGACGTTCAAAGGCATAGGTCGCCAAGGCCGAAAGGGTGTCTATCTCCCCGAGTGTGCGGCTCCACGTGGCGATGTGACCGCCGTGGCGTGACATCCATCGGTTTATGCTGCTGACAGTCATTATGTCCCACAGCATCGTGCCGTTGAACAGCAGGAACGAGATGGCGTTGTAGCGTTGGTCGAGGTTGGCGAGCATCACCGACAGCCGCCCTATCAGCCGTGATGACGGCGTGCCGTCGCTTGTCAGCCGCTGTTGCAGCCCGACGAGGAGCGGTGAGCTGAATTGCGCGTCCTCTATCCCGGCAAGCAGGGGACGACGGGTGGTGAGGAGGGTAACAGTGTCGCACATCCATCGGTGGAGGCGCGAGACGCGCTTGCTGACGGACGCGGCGACAAGCAGGTTGAAAATCAGCAGCCACAGCAATGCCGTGGCGGGGAGAATGCCTATGGCGGCAAGCACAATGGCCGTCAGGAATACAGGCCCGGCGATGTATGAGAGTGTGACGGCCCATGATGGCAGCGCGAAGTCGGGGATTTGTAGCCGTGCATCGTCGGGTGTCGCGGGCTTTTCATCGTGACTTTCATCGGATGCGGCGGTGTGGAGGGCGACACGCAGGGGTGACATCGAGGAGAGTTCGGCGACTGCCTGTTGCCGTGCCGTGATGGAGTCGTCATCGGTCAACGGCGACTGTAGCCATTCGGCGAGAATGGCGGCGCCTATCGGGGTCGCTGTGGAGTCGAGCATCGAGTAGAGCGAGTCGCGCCCGAATATGTCGAGGTCAAAAGTGTATCGGTGGGCGGGGTCGATGTAACGCTCGCCGCGTGGCTGGCGGGATAGGTCGCCGTCGAGCACGCGCAAGCGCGCTTCGGCAAAACCGACGGCGGCGTCCTGTGCCGACTTTTGCCGCAACAGGCGGTCGTGGGCCTTTACCAGCAGCAGGAACATCACAATCCCGGAAGCCAGGGCTAACAATACCCATTTCCCCGCCCCCCACAGGGCTATAACCGCCGCGATAGTGGCGGCAAACACCGCGAGCCGCAGCCACGACACGAGGTTGGCACGCCGGCGTAGCCGGGCCGCCTTGTCGCGTCCCTCGGCCACTACCGCGTTGTAATATTTCCGTGCATTCATAATGCTATGTGTCTATTCAAAATTGAACGCTGCAAAAATACGGAATATAAGTCCACAAGCCAAAGGCATTCCCCTATATTAAACAGGTTCTTAATCGGCAAATTCATCCGTCCGACAAGTTTTGTCATATTCTTGCGGATGCGGCTTTCAGACTTGTAATCAGCCGGTTGCCTATAATGTAGATGAAATGTAGATATGGGATATTTTGCTGATTGAGGGGTTGGGCTTAAATTTGCAATTTGTATGAGACGAAGTCATGTAATAACGTGTATACCGGTCTGTCTCCTCTTTGCCGTGTTGTTGTTTAACGGATGCGGCAAGATGGAAAGCGGGCGACTGTCACCATTCGGATGGACAGCGACCGGAAATCAGGCCGTCGATTCGGCCATTGTGCGCCTCGACCGAAGCATGCAGTCGTATGTCGGCGGCGACTCCCTGTCGCATCTGGTCGATTATTATTGCCGCATTTCTGAAGCGGCAGACCCGGAGGGGAAGCTGGAGCATCGCCGGCTGTATTGGAAGGGGAATGCCTTGTTCCTTTCAGGCGAGGCTGAAAAGGGGGATTCCTTGCGCAGGCTTGCTTTTGAGAAGTGCGATTCATCGGTGTTTCCCCACGACTGGCGCCTATACAGGCTCGTGAACGAACAGCTCAACGATCTTCCGGACGATATGGCGAAATATCAACGTTACACGGCAGACCTGTCGGCATTCCTTCAGGAGGAGGACCTCGTCAGTGCCGCTACCCGTGCAGTCCAGTTGTCGGGACTGATGTCGTCGTCGGCATTGCACATGCGGGCGAGGGAGTATGCGCTCACGGCTGACTCCCTGCTCGGCAGAGCCGGGCTGACAGCACTGCGCGACAATTACCGGGTGAATCTTGCCTCCTGCATCTTCCTTGACCGCGACACCGTCGGTGCCGTCGCTATGCTGAGGCAACTGCGGGAATCGGAAAACGTAAGACATGTCGAGCCGACAAAGGCAATAATCGATTTCAACATATACCAGATGTGCGGCGACACGGTTGCCTTATACCGTGCATGGCGTATTGTGGAAAAGTATGCAGCCCTTGAACAGCTTAAAGTTCTCGTTGCGGCCGCAATCGTAAAGGAGAACGGGATAGATAGGACCAATCTTGACAAAAAGGATTTTTCAGCTCTTTTGCAAGCCGGCGATAATTATGTATACCCCGCTGAAAACAGGGTGTATATTGCGGAGGCGATGTGTATGCTGGCTGAAGATGGCGGGGACTTCGGAACCCTCCGGAAAGCCGTCAGGCGTCATATCGATGCCACAGACGAATATCTCGGGGAACTGAAAAGAAGCGAGATTGTGGCAGCGGATGTGGCAACGAGACTTCATGAGGCAGAACTGAAGGAGGAGCTTCACCGGCAGAAGTCCATCCGCAACACATGGATTGCCATACTGGCGTGCGTGTCGGTAATTCTTGTTTTCGGATTGATGGCATTGAGGCATATCCAGCGACTGAAAAGAAGATACATGTTGGCCCAGCTTGAGTCGGAGCGGCTGAATCGTGAAAAGCTGGCCCTTGACCTTATGTCGGTCAGAAAGGGGAACGGGAGCCGTACGGCCGCCGCTGAAGGCGACACGTCGCGGCGGGAGCCGTCCTCCAATATCGAGGAAAGCGAATTTATGCAGCGTTTTGTGGAGGCTTATCCCGGTGTCGGAAAGACGGGGCGAAAACTCGCCCTCTATATCCGCCGGGGGATGGAGACGGGGGAGAGAGCGACTGCCATCAACATCCGCAACGAGTCTGTGCTCCAGGCCCGCTGGCGTCTGAGGACCCAGATGCACCTGGGAAACGACCAGGATCTCGATATAGAAATCTGCCGCCTGTAGATTTAAGGAGCTGCCCAAAGAGCAAAAGTGATTTCCTCTATGGTTAATATAATCGGCTATCCCTTGAACACGGATGAACGGTGGAAATTCAAGTAGTTTTTACGGGCATCGTCTAAGGGTAGCATCTGCACAAATTGTCCGTCACGTATGCCGAGGCGTTTCTTGTTTGCGGGGGATATCCAATTGGACAGGACTATGCGTCGATCTTCTGAAAAAGTCATTAAACCACGGTCAAAAAGCTTATCGTATAGAGGTGAGAGCATGAAGCCGTTTTTATGGTCGAGTTTCTCGGCTTCAGTAGAGACAGCCCAAGGTTTGATATGACTTGCTATAAGAAGTCGTTCATCGTTAATCATTGTGATGGGGCAGAACGGGCATTCGGCAAGAAGTTTTTCCCGGTACATGCCTTGACCGGTACGCGCATAGCGTATTTCTTTTTGATGTGACGTTTCCTTTTGTTTGAGGGGTCGGGTGGTTTTCCCATCTTTTCTACCGTAAGTGAAAACGAGAGCCTCGCGCTTATCGGAGATTGCATCGAAATCAGCAAATAGTTTCCAATAGAAAATCGGTAAACCGTTCCTGTCATTGAGCCGCATGATGGAAATATAGCTGACCAACGGCAATGAAATCTCACGAATTATGTCATATCCCGGGTCAGAGGATTTTACATAACCGCGTGTCCCGACTATTTGGTTTTGGTCTTTTATCTCAAATTCTATTACGTCAGGCAATGCATTGATTATCTTCAATCTTTGTGCCCATAAAGCAGGCATCTCTTTTGCTCCACGGTAAGGCTGTGAGGGGTGTAGGTATTCGGCATGAATCGCGTTCATGTAATCAATAAGGTCTTGCTTGAGTATAAAGCAATGAGCTGAGAAACCAGCGTCGCCAAAGAAACTGTACATGGCTCCTTTTGAAGTGATGTAGAGCTTTGCCTCTCCATTGCCACCGCCAATCTTGTTGTTACGCTTGACAAGACTGTCGGGCACCGTGATGGATGAGTCGAGGGTGTCGGAGATAGAGAATTTTTGACCTGCGATAATCATATGCCGTATTGTGTTATGTCGAGTTGCTTAAGTAATGCGATGAGGACGTCCACAACGATGCTGTTACCAGCTTGCTGGTACATGGATGTGTCGGACACAACGATTTTGAATGAATCCTTAAAGCCCATTAGGCGCAGGCATTCACGAGGGGTCAGTTTGCGGATGCGCCCTGAGTGGGTGACATAGTTGTCAACTCCAGCCCGGTGCATCTTGTGCATAGATTGCAGGAGCGGACGAGCCACATCAAGATCGGTCTCAATGGTCGTGCGAAAATTTTTTGTGCCTGGTGTAAGAACATATTTTGCGACCTTTTCGGAGAGGTAGTATTTCTCCTCTACTTCACGGACATCAAAAATAAATTCGTTCCAACCGGCATCTTTCGGCTCATTTTTTGCCTGGGGATGAAAAACGAAGTCTCCATGCCAGTTGAACTGTTGGTTGCGTTTTTGGCAGAGGGCTATGTCGCCGTTAATTTGTGTATAGCACTTATTCCGGTTTTTGCTCGATGTAACAAATTTAATTCCTTTTTCCCGGAGGAAATATTTTGAGGCAATAGTATCTTCAAGGAAATCGAACATCTTGTACTCCAAAGGGATAGGTGCGGGGAACGTGAAATCTGTTTCTTCCTTGAAGCCGATGCAGAATATGCGTTCACGATGTTGCGGGATACCGTAGTCCTTGCTGTTTAGGATTTTGGAATATATATGATATCCGCAATAGTCCTCAAAAGTCCGCCGAATGACCTCCCAAGTGTTGCCTCCATCGTGGTTGATAAGTCCCTTGACATTTTCAAAGATGAAAACTTTGGGTTGGCATTCCTTTACGACACGGGCAAATTCCCTGAATAGTGTGCCACGGGTATCCTCAAAACCTTTGCGTTTGCCAACCATTGAGAACGCCTGGCAAGGCGCGCCTCCAACAAACAGATCGACCTCGCCAAGATATTTAGTAGCATCAAAATTGTGGATGTCAGAATGCCATTGCTTTTCAGTTATATTGTAATTCGCAAAATAAGATTGTTTGCATTTTGCATCGATATCCCCCGCGAAAACTATATCGAAGTTTAAGCCGAGACGGACAAAAGCTTGCTCAACGGCCCCTATTCCGCTGAAAGATGTGGCCAGTCGAATCTTTCTCTCCGGGTGTGAGAATACACGATTCGTCCAACAGATATCGTGACCGCCGGGCAATAGCATGTCAAATATAGAGGGCTTTGGGAGGCTCGTGGTATATAGGATGTTTGGTCGCGTCATTATCAATGATAGTACTGTCGTTTTGCAAAGATACGAATAAGCGGGATGCAAAAGGCTAATTTATTTGATTTTTATCGGGCGACAGTTTTAGCATATATGCAAAGTTAAACAAAAGTGTCAAGGTGAGCAATCATTGAGAGGCTTATGGAATGGGATAAAAAAGCGATGGAGGCTCCGGGAGGAGTCTCCATCGTGTATTGGAAGTCTAATGTTGGATTAGAGCTTGGGGCCGGCGGCTACGAGAGCCTTGCCTGCGGCGTTGTTCTCAAACTTCTTGAAGTTGTTGATGAACATCTCGGCGAGCTTGGTTGCCTTCTTGGTCCACTCTGCGGGGTCTGCGTAGGTGTCGCGCGGGTCGAGAATCTTGGGGTCAACGCCGGGAAGCTCGGTGGGCACGGTGAAGTCGAAGATGGGTATCTGCTTGGTGGGAGCGGAGAGGATTGCGCCGTCAAGGATAGCGTCGATGATGCCACGGGTATCCTTGATGGAGATGCGCTTGCCTGAACCGTTCCAGCCGGTGTTCACGAGGTAAGCCTTTGCGCCGCTCTTCTCCATCTTCTTGACGAGTTCCTCAGCATACTTTGTGGGGTGGAGCGAAAGGAACGCTGCGCCGAAGCAAGCCGAGAAAGTGGGGGTAGGCTCGGTGATGCCGCGCTCAGTACCTGCCAGCTTGGAGGTGAAGCCCGAGAGGAAGTAGTACTTGGTCTGCTCGGGGGTGAGGATTGACACGGGGGGGAGCACACCGAATGCGTCAGCCGAGAGGAAGATCACGTTCTTTGCGGCGGGACCTGCGCTGGGCTTTACGATGTTCTTGATGTGGTCGATGGGGTAGGAGACGCGGGTGTTCTCGGTGACGCTCTTGTCGTTGAAGTCAATCTTGCCGTCCTTGTCCACTGTCACGTTCTCAAGGAGAGCGTCGCGGGTGATGGCGTTGTAGATGTCGGGCTCGCTATCCTTGTCGAGGTTGATGACCTTGGCGTAGCAGCCGCCCTCGAAGTTGAAGACGCCGTTGTCGTCCCAGCCGTGCTCGTCGTCGCCGATGAGGAGACGCTTGGGGTCGGTAGAGAGGGTAGTCTTGCCTGTGCCGGAGAGGCCGAAGAAGATGGCTGTGTTCTCGCCGTTCTTGTCGGTGTTGGCGGAGCAGTGCATCGAAGCCATGCCCTTGAGGGGAAGGTAGTAGTTCATGATGGAGAACATGCCCTTCTTCATCTCGCCGCCATACCATGTGTTGATGATGACCTGCATACGCTCGGTGAGGTTGAAGGCAACGCAAGTCTCGGAGTTGATGCCGAGTTCCTTCCAGTTTTCAACCTTAGCCTTTGAGGCGTTGAGGACAACGAAGTCGGGCTTGAAGTTCTCAAGCTCTTCCTTGGTGGGGCGGATGAACATGTTGGTCACGAAGTGAGCCTGCCATGCCACCTCCACGATGAAGCGCACAGCGAGACGTGTGTCGGCGTTGGTGCCGCAGAAGGCGTCGACAACGTAGAGGGGCTTGTTGGAAAGCTCGGTGTCGGCGATTTTCTTCAGTGCGTCCCAAGTGGCGGGAGTGATGGGCTTGTTGTCGTTCTTATATTCGTCGGAAGTCCACCAGATGGTGTTCTTGGAAGTGTCGTCCATTACAAAGAACTTGTCTTTGGGCGAGCGGCCGGTGTAGATGCCGGTCATCACGTTTACGGCGCCGAGTTCAGTCTCCTGACCCTTCTCGTAGCCTGTGAGGGAGGGGTTGGTCTCGTCGATAAAGAGTTGGTCCCAGCTGGGATTGTGGATTATCTCCGGAGTACCGGTGATACCATACTGAGTTAAATCAATCTTGCTCATTTTGTATGATTTTGATTATAAAGTGATTAAAATAATATACTTGAGTTTGGCTTCGACCTTGGAAACCGAGTGCAAAGTTAGTAAAAATTCGGGTAATATCTCGTTCTATTAAGGAATTTTTTCCGTATTAGAAATTTTTATGATTTTGCAGCGGCGAAAATGCTTGCAAATTGCCATTTGTCATCGTCTTCTGGCGGCAAAATAGCGTGTGGCGGCATTGTTTGCCGCCACATATATAACGTCGATGGGGTTGAAATGTTCTTGGGGGGCTATTTGTCGTCATAGTGGCCGTATGCCGAGATGACCAGCACTGTCACGGTGTCGTCATTGATGCTGTACACGAGTCGCGATTTCTTGTCGATGCGGCGGCTCCAGAGGCCGTCGTGGTTGCCTCTGAGCTGCTCGACCTGTCCTGTGCCTGTGGTGGGATGGAATCGAAGTTCATCAAGCAGTGCTCTGACTTTCTTTATGGCTTTCAATTGTCCGGTTGCTTTCCATTTCAGCATGTCGTCTTTTGCCCGTGGACTTAATTCGACGGCATAGGTGATTGTCTCGTTCATAACCCCAGCAGTTTATCGAGTTCTTTTGGGGAGTATTCGCGGGTTTCGCCGCGTCGGGCCTGGGCGAGTCCTTCCTCCACCATGGCTACGTTTTCGGGGATGTCCCACCAGGGGTCGCCGCTCGGGCTGGGATTTTCCTTGACCTCCACTTTGACTTGGTTTGCCTTTATGATAAGAAGTCCCTCGATGTAGCTCTTGAGGCTCTTGCCTTGGCTGACAGCGAGGTATGAGAGTTTCTGTAGTGTATCGACCGGCAGGTCTATGTTCTTGCGTTTTGTGGTTGCGGTTGTTGCCATTGTATAGACGGTTTTTGTGTTGGATATATGATGTTGCAAAGATATATGATATACATTGTATAACCAAAAAAGTCCCGGAATGTTCCGGGACTTTTTGTGTGATATGGGGGATGGGATTACTCGCTGTAGAACTTGAGGAGGTCGGTCTCCACCTCGGTGCCGTTGCGGAGTATGTCGACCACCTTGTTCATCACCGACTGTGAGCCGAGCTGGCCGGCATAGCGGGCTGCGCTCTCGTCGTAGTTGTAGGGGCGTCCCTCGTTGTCGACGCTTGTCACCTGGTAGACAATGATGGCGTTGTTGGTCTTGACGGGGCCTGCAAGGGTGTTGACCTTGGTGGCGGGCACGCGGCCAAGGAGGGCTGACTCGCCAAAGCCGATGCCGGCGATGAAGGGTTGTCCGAAAGTGACGTTGGCCGTCGCGATGGCAGCGGTGTCGCCGGGGGCGATGAGCTGTGCGTAGCCGTTGAGGTCCTTGGCCTTGCCCTTGTACTGGGCGATGAGGTCGGCGGCTTTCTTGTCGTTGCGTACCTTGTTGGTGAGGTACATCTTGACCTGCGGGTCGGAGACGGGGACAAATCCCGGCTCGTTGATATCGGTGAGGGCTACCACGAGGAGACGCTGGTTGCCCGAGTTGCCTACCTCAAAGACGGGTGACACCTGACCCTTGTCGGCCTCCATGGCCCACTTCACGGCCGCACGGCTGGAGGGGATGTTGGCGAGCTGTGCCGAGGTGGCGGTGACAGAGGAGGGGAGGAGGGTATAGCCGGCGGCGGCAGCCTTTTCGGCGGTCATCGCTGGGGCGTTGTTGTTCTCGACGATAAACTTGTCGAGATTGTTGTTGAGGTTGGTGATGGTCTCGTCTGACGGCTCAATCTTGTAGGATACGGTGGCGAAGTCATAGACGGTGACGGGGGCTTTCTTCTCGTTGACGCGGTATATCATGGCCTGCTCGCCCACGGAGTCGCCGATGAAGTAGCCGGCAGGAGCGTTGAGCAGACGGTTCTTGATGGAGTCGTTGTTGATCTGCAGCATGGAGGTCCAGAGGTCGGCCTGTCCGCCCTGCACGCCCGACATCTTGAGGGCGTCGTCAAAGGGCTTGCCGCTGTTGAGGGCTGCGAGGAGCGAGTCGCGTGCGGCTGCCGGACCGGCAAACGCCACCATGTCTATATTTATGGAGTCGACCTGGCTCTTTGAGCCGAAGAACTTGGCAATCGAGTACTCATTATTAATCTGAGAGGTGAGCTTCACGTCGCCGGGGGCTGCTGCGGTCACAAACTGCTTGAGCGCGGGGTTGGTGATGCGTGCGGCGGTCTGCGACTGGCGGTCCACGCCAAAGTCCACGTTGCCGGCCACACCTTCAAGGTCGGGCTTGGCGGTGAGCTCGGCAATGGCGGTCTCGACCACCTGCTGTCCGGCCACGATGTCGGTCTGTGAGGGGACGACGGGCACGGCGATATAATTGACGGTGCGGCTCTCCTGGTCGGTCTTGAAGATGTTCTTCTCCTTGTTGTATTGGGCCTTGATCTCATCGTCGCTGACGGGGTACTTGTCGTCGGGGAGCGATGAGTAGTCTTTCTTGACGTAGGAGATGTGGGAGGTCGATGCATTGGAGTCGTACAGGGCCTTGGCGTCAAGCTCGTTGGCGGCGATGACGCCCGACATGATGTTGGCAAACTTCATCTGCTTGAGGCCGCGCTCCATGTTGGACTCCTGCTCGTTCCACACGGCGAGGAGCTGTGTGGCCTGCTCGGCGGGAACCTGATATTTGGAGGGGTTCTTGACCACGTCGAGCATCTGGTCGGGGCTTTCGAACCCGTATTGGCGGGCGAACTGCACCATCATGGGGAATGCCTCGGGGCCGACCATTGCGCGTGAAAGCTCCTTGTCGGTCACCTTGATGCCGAGAGCCTCTATCTCGTCGTCGAGGAGGGCTTCCTGCACCATGCCGTTGAGTATCTGCTGCTGCACGACAGCGGGGTCTTCCTTTGAGCCTTGCTGCTGCAGACGCTGGTTGGCCTGCTCGTAGCGACGCTGGAAGTCGGTGATGTCAATCTTGTGGTCGCCTACCTTGGCGATCATCGTGGGGTTGCTGAATAGGGTGCGTCCCGAGGTGAGACCGTCACCGATAATGAATGCGAGAAGTGCGACGCCGATAATTACCATTAGCAGCACTGACTTGCTTCTGATTTTTTCTAATGTTGCCATTTATTGATTAAAGATTTTGATTTTGTACTTTTCAAAAACACGCTTTCAGGCTATGTCTCATTGAGAAATAAGGCTTTGCAGCGTGCAAAGATACATCTTTTTTATTAAGTTGCAATCAAAATGGGGTCATATTGCGTTTTTATCGGGCGTTTAGACCGAATACTTCGCGCAGGCGGTCGACATAATCGAGTTTTTCCCACGTGAACAGCTCGACGGTCATCTCCTTGACTCCCTCATACTTGGAGGTGAACCGCTTGGTGACGGTCTGCGGCTCACGCCCCATGTGGCCGTAGCTGGCTGTCTCCTGGTAGATGGGTGCGCGGAGCTTGAGGCGTCGCTCGATGGCGGCGGGGCGCATGTCGAATATCTCCTTGACCTTGGCTGAAATCTCGGCGTCGGTCATCGGCACGAGGGCTGTCCCGTTGGTGTTGACGTAGAGGCTCACCGGCTCGGCGACGCCGATGGCATAGGCCACTTGCACGAGAGCCTCGCGGGCGACGCCGGCGGCGACGAGGTTTTTGGCGATATGGCGTGCGGCGTAGGCTGCCGAGCGGTCGACCTTTGAGGGGTCCTTGCCCGAGAACGCGCCGCCGCCGTGGGCTCCACGGCCGCCGTAGGTGTCGACGATAATCTTGCGGCCTGTCAGGCCGGTGTCGCCGTGGGGGCCTCCGATGACAAACTTTCCGGTGGGATTGACATGCAGGATGATATTGTCGTCAAACAGTGCCTGCACCTTGGGTGGGAGCTGGGCCTTGACTCGGGGTATCAGCACCTCCTTGACGTCGCGGTAGATGATGTCGAGCATACGGCGGTCGGCCTCCTCGGCCGATATGCCGTCAGGGCGTATGAAGTCGTCGTGCTGGGTGGAGATGACTATCGTGTGGACGCGCACGGCGTTGCCGCTCTCGTCGTACTCGACAGTGACCTGGCTCTTGGAGTCGGGGCGCAGGTAGGAGCGCGTGTGGCCTGCGTGGTCGATATATGTCATCGCCGAGAGGTCGCGGCGTATCGTCGACAGCTCGCGGAGCAGCCGGTGGCTGAGGGCGAGTGGGAGCGGCATGTAGGTGTCGGTCTCGTCGCATGCGTAGCCGAACATCATGCCCTGGTCGCCGGCTCCCTGGTCGTCGGCGACCTCGCGCTCGACGCCACGGTTGATGTCGGCGCTCTGCTCGTGGAGGGCCGAGAACACGCCGCAGGCCTCGGCGTCAAACTTCAGCTCGCTGCGGTTGTAGCCAATGCCGCTGATGACTCGGCGCGTCACCTCCATGAGGTCGATGTAGGCGTTGCTTTTCACCTCGCCTGCCACGACGACCTGGCCGGTGGTGACGAGGGTCTCGCAGGCGACTTTCGACTGCGGGTCGTGGGCGAGAAATTCGTCAAGTATCGCATCTGAAATCTGGTCGGCAACTTTGTCGGGATGTCCTTCCGACACTGATTCGCTTGTGAAGAGGTAATTCATCGCTATAATTCATTTACAGGTTAATCATGTTTCTCGGACAACAGCGATGGTGGATAGTGCGGTAACTGCAACAGGAGTGCGGTTTTAGCATTTTTTTTCCGGTGGTTGCAAGCAGCCAAATTTCTCCACCACTGCGGGATGCGACGCACCCTGCATATGTGTCTTCGGCTGCAAATATACGCATTTTTGCCGTGAGAAAAAAATAGTGGGACGGGGAGGCTGATAGTTAATCAATGTTAAATTTAAGCCGGTGCTAAACCTTTGTCGGCTTGCCGCGTTTTATTGGTACATAGCAAAATTACTTTTTCCATTGCAAGAAATGTGATAATGATTGGTTTATTATCAACCGGGAAGACGCCGTGATGGCATCTTCCCGGTTGGTTTTTGTACCAACCAATCAAATATCATACAATGGCTTCAATAAAGGTTAAGTTGAGGCACCCCTCGGGCGAGGGGCGCAAGTGTGGAATTTATTATCAGGTGATTCACCGCCGCCGTGTGCGGCAGATGGCGACCCCCTACAGGGTGCTTGCCACGGAGTGGCGCGACGGGAATGTCGATGTGGAGTCGGCGTCGTCGCCGGGACGGGTGTGCGAGCTGATGGAGACTGCGGGGCTGATAGAGGCCGACCTGCGGCGTTTTGACACGGTGCTGGCGGAGTTTGAGGCTCTCGGGCGCCCATATACGGTGGAGGATATCGTGGGGCGATTCAGGGTATCTGTGTCGGGCAGGCCGTCGCTCCTTGCCTATATGAGGCAGGAGGTGGAGCGTCAGAGGGATGCGGGGAGGCAACGCACATCCGAGGCCTATGCGAGCGCGATGAGGAGTTTCGGGCGGTTTCGCGGCGGGGCCGATATGATGCTCGACAGTGTCGACTCGCCTACGATGCAGGCTTATGAGGCATATCTGCTGGCGACGGGCGTGGTGAGAAACACGGTGTCGTTCTACATGCGCATCCTCAGGGCGGTATATTCGCGGGCTGTCGAGGAGGGTCTGGTCGAGCAGCGGCATCCTTTCAGGCGCGTGTATACGGGGGTGGGGCGCACGGCAAAGCGGGCCATTCCGCTCTCGGCGATAAGGCGGCTGTCGCAGCTCGACCTCACGGGCAGCCCGGTGCACGCCTATGCCCGCGACATGTTCATGTTCAGCTTCTATACGCGCGGCATGTCGTTTGTCGACCTGGCGTTCCTGCGCAAGAGCAATCTCGAGCGGGGTGTCCTCAGCTACCGCCGGCGCAAGACAGGTCAGCTGCTCGCGATAAAGTGGGAACGGCACATGCAGGAGATTGTCGACCGCTACAGCCGTGACTCAAGCGGTTACCTGCTGCCTGTGATAGACCCGTCGCGCGGCAACGAGCGGCGGCAGTATATGAGCGCGCTGTTCCTTGTCAACCGCAAGCTCAAGGAGCTCGGGCGGGAGATGTCGCTCGGCGTGCCGCTGACGATGTATGTGGCGCGCCACTCCTGGGCGAGCGTTGCCCGCGAGCAGAGGGTGCCGCTTTCGGTGATTAGCGAGGGGATGGGCCACGAGTCGGAGACGACGACCCGCATCTATCTTGCGTCGCTCGACACGTCGGTGGTCGACAACGCCAACGCGATGATACTGGGGCTGCTGTGACGGCCCGAGGGTATCCTCGCCGGCTATCGTCTGCGGCGATAACCGCTTTCGCCGCAGACGATGCCTGACACGGATAAGTGCCTATTCAGAGTCAAGGGATATATTGGCTCATGTCGCCCGGGGTCAGAACCAGTTGTCGAGGTGGCGGAGGACGGCATCGGCGCGGCACAGGAGGCGCATGAACTCGGAGGCGGAGTGCTTGCGGTAGGTGTTGCGGAGCACATGGACGCATCCGGCCATCTCGTTGCCTGAGGCCTCGATGGGGATGGCTTTCACGCCGGGGATGTCGTAGATTGACGCCTCGGAAAGGATTGTGACGAGGTTGCTGCGGCTCACGAGCTTGAGCAGGATGTTGACCTCGTTGAGCTCTATGCGTACGCGCCACAGGTGGTCGCGTCCTGATGTGAGCTGGTCGAAGGCGTTTCGTGCCTGTAGTCCCTTGGCGGGCAGGGCGAGGTCGTGTCGCTCAAGCTCGGAAAGCGTTATGCCCGACCGCGACGCCAGCGGGTGTCCATCCCCGACGATGGCTGACAGGTGGTTGTCAAAGAGCAGGTGTGACTCGATGTCGTCGTAGTGGCGCGACGGGCGGAAGGCGAGCACGAAGTCGACCTCGCGCCGTGAGAGCATCCTCATCAGCTCTTCCATAGTCTTATAGTGGATGTTGAGTTTGACGTTGGGGTAGTGCTTCATGAACTCGATGACGGTCTCGGTCAGTATGGGGCTGAAGGAGTAGGTGACGCCGATGTTTAGGGTGCCGGCGGTGAGGCGGCGCAGGTCGTCGATGCGCTCGCGGCATGTGTCGGCCGAATACAGGGTCTTGATGGCCGCAGGGAGCAGTGCCTCCCCCTCCTCGGTGAGGGCTACGGCATGGCTGTTGCGCTCGAAGAGCTGTGTGTCAAGCTCGATTTCGAGCTGTCGTATCTGCTGTGACAGTGTGCTTTGCGTCACGCATACGGCCTTGGCGGCCTCGGAGAAGTTGAGCAGCTCGGCCGCCTTGACGAAATATCGGAGTTGTCGTAGTTCCATGTGGCAAATTTACACAAAAATTCTCATGACCTCGTCGCGCTGAACGATATGCGCTTGAACAGCAGGATGGGTATCATCTGGCCGACTACCATCGATAGGATGACGAGGGTGCAGGTCAGGCCGTTGAACTCGCTGAGGTAGAAGTAGTGGCTGAACGCCTCCTCGGTGGGCGCCGAGAGTGCCAGCAGGAACGCCTGCAAGGCGCGGTAGGCGTATATGCCGGGTATCATGGGCAGCAGCGACGGGAAGGAGAATGTCTCGGGCGGGCATTTGACACGCGGGGCGATGAGGATGGCGAGCAGCCCCACGAACAGTGCGCCCACGAGGCTGGCGGGCACGATGTTCATGCCGGCGATGTTCATCATGCAGTAGCGTGCGGCGTGTCCGACGCCGGCGATGAGGGCGCAGTATTTGAGTGCCTGGCGCGGAGGGTTGCTGATGGCGGCGAAGCCCGTGCCGGCAATGGCTGCAAACAGGGCGTCCTGGAGTATGTCGAGCAGTATCATGGCGCAGTGTCAGAATATGGTGATGTTCATCAACAGGAATCCTCCCGTCAGGCCGAGGGCGATACATCCCGTAAGCAGCAATGCGCTCATGAAGCGGCTGAATCCGCAGAGGTAATGGCCGTCGATCATGTCGCTCACGCTGTTGATATACGGTATGCCGGGGATGAGGTAGAGCACGCTCGTGCCGAGGGCGACCTCGGGGTCGGCACACCACCCGAACACGTATCCCGCAGAGCCCACGACGGCCGACAGGAACGAGCAGAGCAGGAACACGACCTTGAGGTCGAGACCCCGCGACAGCAGTATGTTCTTGAGCGTGTAGCCCATCGCCGTGGCCAATGCCACGATGGCCATGGCGTCCCATCCGCCTCCGAACAGTCGGCAGAAGGAGGCGTTGGCCGCCGTCACCAACAGGAGCACAATCCACGGGTTGTAGGGTCGCGTGGCGATTATCCGCCGGAAGGAGCTTTCCGACTCCTCGATGGTCTCGCGTCCCTCGGCCACATTCCAGCTGAGTTGGCTCAGCCCCGAATTGATGGCGTAACTGACAGGGACTCTCGGTATGCCGCACGAGTACTGACATGTCTCGCCTGAGGCGTCGTCGGCGAGCGTCACCACGATGTGGGATGGCAGTATAATCATGTCGGCGCTCATGCCTATGGTGCGCGATATGCGGTTGATATTCTTGCTTATGCGTATGCATGTCGCGCCGCATCCGAGCATATATGCGCCATACTCCGCAAGATAGCGGCATAGCCGCCGCGGGCGGTCGGTCAGGTGTGGGCACGGTTGCCGTGAGGCTGTGTTGTCGGTCGTTTCCATATGTGATGATAGATGCTTTTGGTTGTTGTAATGCTCCCGGGCGTCACCGGTGGCTATTCGTCGTCGCAATCGTCATCGTCGCAGAACGGCTCCGAGTGGTCAAACGATATGAAGGGCACTCCATGATGTCTCACACGATGTCCGTGTGACGCGGTGTGTATCAGATACACGGCCATGGCTGCCGCCGAGACAAAAACAATAAAAATCCACATTAACTTAGTCGGTTCCATAATTAAACGGTTTTTAATTGTCGTCACATTCAGGCGCATATATATAACGCTCGTGGGTGTGCCGTGGTTGTGGCGCGTCGGCTTGTTGCCGATTGCCTTTTGGGGGCGGTTGCTGTTGGCTGCATCGGGGGGGCAAAGCCGGCAGGCTGCTTTATGGCGGCGGCCATGAAGACCGTTGCCGCGCCGGGCCAACCGTGCATACTGTGCTCCCGTACGGCCTCGCGTAATCCTGGGGCGAATCACCTTGAAATAACGACGCGGCAAAAGTAAGCCCCTCCGCGCACGCCGCAAAAAATCGGTGTAGGATTGTTTCGATAACCGCAATCGCCAAAAAAAATCACAAAAAGCCGCTCTTAAATTTGCAGGAATCAAAAAAACGCCTTACCTTTGCATCGCAAAAACAACCAAGGTGCCATAGCTCAGTTGGTAGAGCAAAGGACTGAAAATCCTTGTGTCCCCGGTTCGATTCCTGGTGGCACCACAAAAGACCGCTAATTCTCAATGAGTTAGCGGTCTTTTGTTCATCCTTACCCCTCCGGGTCACCACAAAAGTCACCACGCCTACGCTAACGTGCTGTAATATTGTGTGTTATGCGTGTCAATGCAGTCACATATTTTTTCTTGTAATGAGCTAATCCACTGATAATCAATAATCAAGTCACGTTCATTCAAAACCATTCAGCCTCATTCAAGCCCACATCACCGCTTCACAGCCCCAAACTTTAACAGACTTTAACTCTAATCGGGCGGCAAAAAATGTGGTGATCTCAAATGTTTTTTTGCAGAGTTGTCACACTTGGATGTTAAATATTGTAAATACACAACCATTTGAGTGTTTGCGTATTGCGATAGCCAAAATGTGATTTTAAGTCGCAAAATGGGGTGAAATTCACTTACTTTAACATTTGGTTAAAATGCTTCATCGTATTATAGGATATACAAAACAGCGAAAACGACTATGATGAAAGTGACATTAGAACAGGCTCAGGCTTATGGCGAAGGACTGATGCGCTGGATAGAATTCGGCGAAGTTACGATGGATGATATGCTTGAGGGCAGGAAGGTCTATCGTTTACTCGTTTGTCTTATGGAGAATCCCCACAGAGATTCTATTGATTCTAATTTCAACGGAATGTCTTTTGAGGAACTCTCCCGATATCTAAACATGGCAAATCTCGATAATAAACTTTTCGTGAGCCACTGACATGAGTATTACAAAACCCTATACCGCATTGTCTCTTGACGAGGCGTATTTTATAGACCGGTTGAATCCTGTACATACAGGCGTAGATGCTCCTTTGTGGATTAGTTGTGAGAATTCCAACATAATACCACAGGTGAAAGCTGAGATTGACGGCATATCATTTACGATTATCATAGATGACCAGCAATTCCTATTTGGTGACGATGAATATTTTAATATCTCGACCTGTGTGCTTATTCAGTTGCAAATGTGGGTGCGATTAAATCGACAGGCTCTGCTTGACTATTGGGAACAGAAGATTGACACAGCGTCATTTCTATGTCTGATGATAAGACTTCCCGAACACATGGTGGATGTTTCTTCAGTCAATTTAAATGAGAACAGTATCTTCCCTCGCGACAAATATAAGGTGCAGGTTCGCAGTTGCGATTCTACTCCGCCACACTTTCATGTTATTTCCAAAGAGGAGGGATACGACGTCCGTTTGCTGCTATCCACGGGGGAATTACTGTGGGTGGACCGATTAGGGAAAAGACGTCGGAATGGAGTGAAAGCTAAAAGTGAGTGCTTTTCAGATGTGGTGAAGGCAGCCAAAAAGTGGCTACAGAAGAAACCTGCACATCCTCAGGCTGCAGCATCAGATACAAATAGAGAACACATTGAGTTTGTCTGGGAAATGAATCACCAATATTATAACGAGTAATAACACAATTAAAAAGTTGCGCACGCCACGAAAACAGTGCATGAAACAATGATCGGATATGCAGAGCAGAAAGGCTCCACGGTGTACGTTTATGGCCCTAACGGAGGCTATATATGGCATCGAATTGGTACGCTGCTGGGTTATACATCCAACACCGTGACTATCAAACACGGCTCAACCACATACATCTGTGGAGAGCGAGGAGAGGTTAAATCCACGCGATAGATACAACATGCAGGAGAAATATCGAAAACACATGACGTGGTGGCTGGATGAGTTTTCTGCAGGCAATCAGGTAGACCATTACGTTGAATTGTTTCCGGAGCTTGACTCGCGTCTTGCCAAGTTTGCCGTAGGTATCTTTGTGTGGAACATGACAGGATTGATTGATATAAACAATCCCGATGATGTCTGCAAAGTACGTTTGATCCTGAAAGTCCTTGATCAAACACCAGGCTATGACTTCTTTGACAACACCTTCAATGAATGTGATCCGGACACAGTATGCGGGATTATTGGGATGAGTCCCATTGTTCCCGTTGAAGAACCGACTCTTGAGTTTGACTATACCGTCTTCTCTATCGACAGCTATGAAGATGCCCGCCAATATCTCGATATGGCTTCATGGGGCATAGTGATATCGGAGGAATCGTTCAAGAGCTACACTGCAAACGGCAACCGATTTTACTTCTGTGGCAATGGGGATTGGTGGGATGTCCCATGCGTACCCGGCAACAACTTCCCCCATGATCGTTATGGCTATTCCCTCATAGCGGTAGAGGTAACTCCGGAAAATACAATCGCATCTGTGACCAGTCGCTGGAATACATACGCTGGAGATACAGGCGACTTCCTCTCCAAAGACGAAATAAAAAACATTCTCGGCGAAGTCAATTACAATAAAATGCTTTGTATTACTGCTTAAAATCACTAATATTGCAAATATACCCATATAAATATTTTTAAATATGAGAAAGGAAATAGAGCATGCTCTATCACTAAAGATAGAAACCGATGAAAAATCTTCGTCCGGTAGGTGTTTATTCTTCCCTGAGAATATGTTGTCGGGAAAATACCGTAAATTATTCGACATTGAAGACGTGGAATTTGACGAGGCTTTCCGTGTCGTAACCGGAGGCGTGGGAAATGAATTAGCTAAAATCAACTCTCTTACCTCATCTTCTCTATTGTCGCTGTTGGTATTCTATCCGCTCTTCAATAAGAACACAAAAGATTCGTTAACTCTGTCAGTAAATGGGAACTTGATATCATTTACTAACTGTTTCTTTGAAATAAGAAACAAGGTAATTCGACTGCCTTCGAGTGTAGATGTTGTCCTGCAATCGGAAGATAAAAAGACTCTTCTATTCCTTGAATCAAAATTCCTGGAATATGAAGATACGACAACAGAAGCCACATACGGCAAAGGATATTACAGTCTGTATTCTGAGTATCTTAGAGACTATTTAACAGACATCACAGTTGCCTCCGACAATAAAGGTAGAACAAAACTAACTTCTAAAACAAGAATTTATATTGAGGGATTAAAGCAATCAATCTCACATCTGATAGGACTGGTTCGCGGGCCTAAGGACGAAACAGCAGAGTATTATACTAAAGAATACCTTAAAGCATACTCTAAAGCATATAAGGGAGCAAAGACTCTTATGTATGGCACAATTCTATTCAATCCGGATAAATTTGACGTAGATGCCTCACCGTACATCAACTATGCAGACTTGTACACGAGAATCATTGGTAAACATGGCGGTAAAATAGTTGAAGGTATAAGGAAATGGTGTCATGCAAACCACAAAAACGATGAAGGAAAAGAAATTTCGATTTTGGAACATCCGCTAACGTATCAGAACGATATTCCACCAATATATAAGGAGCGGCTTCCTCGAAAAATCAGGGATTTCTACCAGCTATGAAAATACTCCATCTCTCCGACACTCATAGCTGCCACCGCAGACTTCGAGATTTATCCGAGGCTGATGTGGTGGTTCATTCAGGCGACTTCACTATGACCGGTAGCGAGGCAGAGGCGATAGATTTCTTGAACTGGTTCTGCGACTTGCCGTATAGACAAAAAATTTTCATATGCGGCAATCACGATGCTTGTCTCTACGGGGCCAGCATTGATGGTCTTGACGATAACGTACATTACTTATGTAACACGAGTATTGAGATTGAGGGTGTAAAGTTCTATGGCGTTCCAATGTTCATGGAAGATTGCGTCACCGACTGTCAGAAGCGTAACTATGCCGCAATCCCAATGGACACCGACATTTTGATTACACATTCTCCGGTTTACGGAATCCTTGATTTCGACGATAACACCAATTATGGCTCTGAGGCACTACTTGAACGCATATCCGCTATCCACCTTAAAGCCCATCTCTTTGGACACATCCACGTTCAACATGGAATCTTGAAGCAACAAGGCATGATATTTTCCAATGGCGCGATAATGAACGAAGATTACTCCAATCTCAATTCACCGAATCTTATTGAAATATAATTCTCATGATCTAAACATTTAACGCCACCGAGATTGCTGATAATTCTCTCTCGGTGGCGTTATTGGTTAGTGCAGTTTAGGCCCTGCGCGCCGTTGCTTGGCTTTCTGATCTTCGCGATAACGGCTGCGGGCTTCGTCAATGGTCATGCCGGGATGACGGCTCAACCACAATTTGAAATCATCCGGAAGGACGGCTCCATGTGTGAAGCCTTCATCTTGAATCGGTGTGCTGCCGATAGACGGAGATGACAGCGTGATTCCAGCTCTGGGTGATGACGATGCCGTGGATTGCTTTGCTGCCAACTGTCGCTGAAAGGCTTCAGGGATTTTGTTGTCAGAGGGATATGCCCGGCTTATGACAGGTTTCCGTTTGTCGAAATCGTACCATATCCAATGGGTAAGAGGCACAACGCCTCCCGGTTCGCATATTCCGATACTGATGAGCCTGCCCTCCTGAAAGGCTTGTTGCCTGAGTTTGTCAATCTTTACGCCACATACCATATCCGGCAATGGCGGTATGACAATCGGCTCAGGCTGCTTTGGCTGCAGCTTGGGTTGTGTCTGTGGTTGCTGTTGCGGTTGTGGCGTTGTCCGTGTTTGTGCCTTTGCCGCTTGCTGATTTTCTCTACGAGCCTTGAATTTCAGTTCAAGATTCTCACGGCTGAGAAACGGATCAAGTTTCTTATACCAGAATTCCTGCTTGCCAACTCCATAATAAAGATTGGCGCGCCCTGACTTTCCGATTTTCTCTCGTACTGTTATGCCGTTCCGACGCAACAGGTCAACGTATGAGTTCCAGTCGGTGACAGAGGGAGTGAGATAGAATCTCGCAAGGTCATGGACAAGCTGATAGCGGACTTTCTCCTTACCTCGGAGTTTGGAAACATCGGTGTTGAGTTTACTCTTGCCCTGCATAAGACGGTGCTTCAGATTGAGAGCCTTGCAGACGCGTTCGTTCTTCTTAAAGTTGGTGGTCTGAGTCAGGATCTTTCCGTCATAGTCAACACGGCTGAAAACTATGTGACAGTGAGGATGTGCCTTGTCATAGTGGCGCACCACAATATACGGCGTGTTGACAAGTCCCATCTGCCGCATATAGTCCTGCGCTATTTCCGCCATCAGTTCATCTGTCATCTGGGGTTTGTCCGCAGGATGGAAGTCAAGCGAGATATGACCGACCGGTTCTTTGACAGGCTTCCGCTGCCGCGACGGTCGGGCTATGTCGTCAGCCATAGCCTTACGGCCTTCATATATCCTTATGTCGCCGGAGGACGATATGAGTTTCCAGTCTTTGGAAAGATGGTCGATTATATCCTCGCCACGGTTACTCTCGTATTTTCGCTCGTCGGCTTTCTGTCGTTTTGACTGTTCCTTACAGAGCTTCTCTTCGAGCTTACGACGGGTGACATAATCGACACATCCACCAAAACCGGAGCCGCCTATTATATATGCTATCATAGGAAATTAAGAGCTTAATTTTGTAAACAACTCTCTGAACTGACAGAGGCAGTGCCGGACCTCGCGGGTCATGGCATCAAGTCCTCGTTGATGGCATAGGCGCAGGAGCTGGTTGAAATTATTGCTCATGCCGGAGAGATTCCGGGCGATTCTCATTTCAGACTCATTGAGCCGTGGAACAATGTTGGGGTTGAGCGTCACCGAGCGGATATATTCGCTGACATTTTTCATCCCCGACCGCTTGACATTGGCAAGCAGCAGGGTGTTTTCGGCTTCGTTGTATCTGGTATGGCGGACGTATGTCTGCCGTTCTTCTTCGGGCAGAGCCGGACGACCATTGCGGTGTCCTGCTCCAAGATTTGATTTGCGGGTTGGAGATTTGGGCTTCATTGGCTGGGGGGATTGAGGGTTGAGAAATGGAGGGGCATAGCTGATTGGTACACTGGTGTACCGCTCCACCCGGTGTAACGGAGGGTGGCGAGGGGAGCAACATGGTTGCGACGATTTTTGTATCACAAAAATCTAACCTCGCTTAGCCCCTCCATTACCCCTGCGGATAGATACGGATGCCTCGTGATTTACAGTACTGTCAGATGCTTAATTTTATGCCTGACAGTTTGCGGTTGATAAGGTCGCGGTGTTCGTCAAAGAATGCTTTGAGGACATTGATGACGATATGGGACGGTGCCAGATTCGGTACATCACTCAACCGCGCAAGTGTCTCCAGAGCGTTGCGGAGTTCGAGCGGAAGGAACACTGGCTTCTTCTCACCAAGACTGGTAATGTGGAGATATTCACGGGTCAGCACATCGAAATCAGCATTGACCATCTTGGAGCTGATACGCGATTTCTTTAACTGTTCCACGCTGTCAGATTCTTCATATACCTCTTTCCGAAGTGTAATGGAAACGGGGACCGTGTCGGAATTTTGTCCGTCGGGGACATCGGTCTCAGATGACGACTGCACTGATACCTTCTTTATTTCCAGCTCAGGAGTTACGGATGGTATAACAGTAGCACCGGTAAACTGGGATTGCGGTTGCACCGCATTGTCCGATGTTTCGATTACCGTTGATTTGGTTGACTGATGTTCCGGTTGACTGCTTGCCTGTGCATCCGGTTGATTGGTTGGCTCATCAGCATTGAGCTTGGCGATTATTCTTTTACATTCTTCGCCATGCTCCCGGATGAATCTCTCGATGTTCTCAGGTTCCCACCGACAGAGCCATGCGTTCAGCCTCATGCCGGGAAGCGGAGGATTTTCGTCTTTCATGTTCCAGGGAATCGAATACTCTTTAAGAAGAGCCTCCCTTTTCTGCTCAGCTTCTTTCTCCTTGCGGGACTGTTCTTCCAGTTCCGCAAGGAATTTATCGGCATCAAAATCGGATGCCTTTGAGGATTTGGTTGATTTTGCCATATCAATTGTGGATTGTGGCCGCTGAGAGAAAAAATCCCGGCGACCGGGTGAAGTGTTGAATTTGATAAACTGATGAATAGCGAGAGAATTGATATGAGATTCAATGTGTTATCCGTTCATCGGCATTTCATCACGATTTTGGCGGTGAGAAAAACATCGCGGCGAGGGAAAAATAAGAACAGTTTTCTTTCGGTGCCACTAACTTTTTCTTTTCATTGCCTTTCATCCTTTGATGAAATGTTGATGAATGACCGATGAAACGAAAAAACACTTAGAAACAATACTGTATCTCTCTTTTCATCAGTTTATCAAAATTCAACGAGAAAAATTATAAACTCTCTAACATCTGCCGTGTAACGGTGTAAAACCGTCCGACTTTGCGGGTCTCGACGTATGCCGGTTCGCTGACAGACACCCCAATCTGATAGGTGGTGTATGACAGCGAATTTAGTGCTGGTCTGAGTTTCCAACAGTCCTGTACGACTTTTCTCAGTGCCGTGCGGTCGGTCTTGACGCGCTGGTAGTCGAACAGATTGAGGATGTCGTTGAAGCAGAAGTAAACGGTATCCACGTGCATACTCACCATGATGTCGAGCAGCAGCTCGGCGAGTTCAAGCTCGACACGGTTGCGGTTGGCTCGGATTATCTTCTGCAACGCATCGGTGTCAATCAGCTTCGGGTCGAACCACATCCGGCTTTCCTCGACGGTTGACAATTGCCGATAGGTCATGGCGTGGAGAAATGCCGGTATCTCATAGCGGATTTTCTCCAGAAACGTGGTGTCGTCGGTAGTGAGCTTCGGAATTTTCCGTACCCAGTAGCGGGTCTCGCCGGGGTCGATGACTACGGGCAAATACTCGTTGTTGGAGCAAAGCACGAACTTGGCAAAGAAACTCACCTCCTCGCGGTCGCGTCCTTTGGCTTCCATCTTGTAGTTGCGCGTTGTACTGAGATTCTTCAGACGTTCGGAGTCCTCGCGCTTGTTGAGCAGCACCTCGTCAACCACGATTACGAGTTTGCCGTTCCAGTCGTCGTTGAACTGACTGCGGAAGTTCTCGTTGGTATTGAAGGTTACATTCGCCTCAAAGAGAAGTTTGAGGAAATTGAGGAAGGTGGATTTGCCGGTGTTGCGCTCCTCCGATACCAACAGCAAAATCGGGAGTTTCTGCAACGGCATGGTGTAGAGGATTTGCAGATAGTCGAGACCGAGGTCATACTGGTCGCCGAAGATATGGCGCACAAGTGATTCGATGCATTGCCATTCTCCTTCGGATGGGATATGGCTGAGCGGTGAATACTTGTTCTTGAAATTGCCGACCACGGCCTGATAGTCCAGATGCGAGGGAACACAGCAGAACCCGTCGTACTTGGGCACATTGGCAAGAAAATCCTTACCATAGTCCTGACGTATTGCCTCGATTGTCCACGGGATACTTCGTTCTTTCAGTTGTCCGGTGGCGTTGGGCTGGCGGACAATCTTGTAATAGGTAGTGCCGATGCGCTCGAAACGGTCGTCGGCACCTAGAGTTGTGTCAATTTCTGTCATGGGTTCAGTCTTCATTACGGGCATTGATGATGGCTCTTACCTCTCGCTGGCTATAACGGGTACTGCCGTTCACCTTGAAGGTGTGCAGTTTACCGCTTTTAACCATATTCCAGACGGTGGTCTCGCACACGCCGAGCTGTTCTGCCGCCTGTTTCTTGGTGAGCGGCTTGTCTTTCTCCACCTCCATGAAGATTGGGAGAAGACGCTCGCGTGTGGCTTCGATTGTGTCCACCACCAACTGATGAAGGTCGGAAAGGTGGACGGTGAGGAGAATATTGGGGGAATCAGGGTCAGACAACGACACCTGAAGGAGATCGTATAGGCTTGCTTTCATCTGGGGGGAATGAAATTAAGTTATATCGCCGGATTGTTTACACCATCCACTGCCCGGCGACGATTAAGGCAGGGAAGATGTGTCCCAGAAAGGACATGGAAGGGGCTGTCGGCTATGTTTCGCTAAAGCCGACAATTGTCGCTACTGACCGTTCAAGGTCAGCTCGGGGCGTAGCTCATCCTTTCCCACGCCGCGCGTATTGGCAACGGTATGAGTGGCATCCGTCCCGGATATGGGGCGGACACAAGGCGGCTGTGTCTTACTTACATAGGGTAAGGCATACGCATTTTTCTTCTTTTTAATTGATTGTTTTTGACGTACAGATTCTGTACGGGCACGGTTATGGCTGTCCGCTCTCTGATTTCTGGCTCATTACGGCTCATTTATGGACACACGTCATGCTGCACCGCCTGATAGTCTGTGATTCTCGGTGAGATATGGGTGTCGCAAATGTACGCCTATAACGGCTCTATGACAGCTCATGGCTGTGCCGGGCTTTCTTCTCTGCCGTTGTTCCACGTGCTTAATCCGTTGAGCATCGCTTCCTTAGGGCGAGTTGTTACCGGATTAAACCGTTGCAGTGCCTTCCGCATTCAACAGCAGGTTCTTCATAGTGATGCCGGATACAGTTTTCCGGTCTTTCCTGTGGTACCTCTTTTCTTTTCGTTGTTCAATATCGGGCTTTACATCCGTCAGGGAGCATCGTTCCATTTCCGGGCTATAAAGTTGAACGTGTCGCTTTCGGTATGCGTGGCTCTCAATCGCTATATAAAGATACGAAAAATTTTTGAGGATTCCAAATCTGCACAAATTCCCATCAGGGGAAGATCATCTTGTCAGCTATTGCGTGTATGATGTAGGTGTGTCAATAGCTGCCACAGGAGTCACGCTTGAACATAGCATCGGCATCGGTGTAAGTGTCGGGTATGTACCCGCACACCGATTGTGTCCGCATAGGTCTCTGAGCCGGTTGCGAAATCAAGCACACACTTTTGGGATTGTGCGATAAGTGTTCGACCCTTATGGATCGAAACTTAGTCCAGCCCTCTCTTGGACCAGGAGGTATGTATGCGGCGAGATAAGGACGCAACCGTCACGGCAGAGCTGTCTGACGCTCCGCTATGGTCGCAAAATATGCCACCGTAACTTTTCTAACAAGGCTTTGTTCAGAAAAGTTCACGACTTGGCGAAAAAAGTTATCCATAGCCCCAAATAGTGCATTTGCGGGCATTAGCACTCGCGCCAAATCTTCTTTTCAGCGGCAAAGATAAGTCGTAATCCTCAATCCCCCCAACTTTTCAAGACAACTGGTTTGTCAATTATGCTTTCTTTTGATTTTCCAATCTTTCTCTGATGGTTATCATAGTTTCTCCTTTGTATTTGGTGGCTAATATGGATATTTGTTTGCGGAATTCTTGCATTCCCAACTCTTCATGTTCACCTTTATATTTTGAAACAAAATGATTGTATATTGAATCTTTATGGAAGATAACGAAACTACCCCGTAGATATCTTGTAATATGTCGAGGATGAATCTTATCAAAGTCTTCTTTCGACATATTATCCAAAAGAGAAAGAGGCTTATAATCCAATGGCGAGATCTCACAAAATTCTTCCGAATATAAATCTTTAGGATAGTTTGGAGTAAAGGCATTTAATGGTTCTGCTTCCAAATAGAAGTATGTCCATTCTATCTCACTATTGATAAACTCAAATGACAATTTTTTAGGTTTAACGACATACACTAAACCATCGCAATGCAATTCTATGCAATCTTTTTCATAAGACAAGTTTGCTCCTGTAAGATCCAATCCACCGCCATCAGGGAAAAAAGTGTGATTTTGACTATTGTATTGTCCCAACAATTGCAATACACTTACAATATCTTTAATATTATGCCATTCCGCATGAGCTGGAATAGTTGTAGGAAATAGTTGCTCCTGTACTTCCTGCCACTGAAGAAGATTTTGATGACTCCAACTGTTATTGATAGATATCCATTCTGCAAATCTTTTTTCTAACTGTGCTGCATCAGGTCGTGAGTTTTCATTATAATCAGTGCATTGTTCCAATAATTTCTCCAGAGGATAAAGATACTTTTCTTTCGATATATATTGGCGTAAACCAATGACAGAGTTAGGTTTATATTGTCCTTCAAATGATTTCATATCGCCAGTTAATATCATCCAGATTGTCTTTGCCATAGAATAGACATCTGACTTGAATTTGTCAGCATGAACGGCGTCTCGTTCCATTTGAGGGGATATCGTCCATTTTGCTCCGAGTTTTGTTCCAACTGGAGTTTTTGCAGTCTTTTTATTGAAGAAAACAAGTCCGAAGTCTGATAATACATAACAGCCATTGTAAAGGAGAATATTGGCAGGCTTTATGTCTCGATGAGCAATGCCTTGGGCATGAAGTGAAGTAAGCATAGCAAGCAATTCTTGAATAATAGCAATTTTTTCATCAACATTTATCTGTGATAAATGTTTTTCAGCAGATTCCGCCAAAGGCATAACATAATAGAACGGCAAATTTGGATTATCCATTCTCTTAGAATATTCAGGAATATACTTATCAATAATGGGCATAACACCGTGAATGGAGCCAAACTGTTCCATGAATGTTACCTCGTCAAAAAATCTCTTATATGCATCTCCGCTACCCCATTTCAAAAACTTTATAGCGTATTCTTGTTTTTGTTTGTTGCGGCAAATCCATACTTCCCCATTGCCACCAGTACCGATTCTTTTAGCCAATGTCCATTTGCCAATTTTCCTATTGGGAGATAGATTGAAATTCTTAAGATTATATTTTTGTTTTGCCATAGTTAAATTGACAATTTCAATATTTAAAATATGCACATAATACGCCAAATCTATGTGATTTGACCCACATTTGGTGGATTATAACGAGATTGCTTGATAATAATACCCTCTATTCCAACCCTTAATTGTATTTAATAAATCCTGAATATCAGTCTGCTGCACAATGCGGTCTTTTAATACGAATGCTTTGAGCTGCGTTACCCGCTCCTTCTTATTCTTTTTCTCAGTATAAATCAGGATGCGCCCAATCAAGAGATATGCCATTAGCAACAAGCCATTCGGCAACAGTCATATGTTTGATTTCTAAAATCTCACATATCGCTGGGAGTTTCTTGAATAGCTTGCCGTCATTGCTAAGCATAGTTTCTTCAGTAATAATGACAGGCTCCTTGTCCATGTTATTCAAAGCATAGAGCAACAACTTCGCGTCTCCGGTTGACAGATACTGTTCCTTTTGCAAAGAATATGCTTCTGAACTTAATTTCTTCTTTTGAAGAGGCACACAAAGATTGTTATCCAACTGATTGCTGAATTTTTTTGGCGCAGGAGGCATTAGATCGGAATCATTAAATCTCAACTCATGGTCATTCAAGAACTCCATAAGTTCCACTGCAATTCCTTTTTGTGTTCGAGATGCTTCAATATGGATAGAACTTAATAAAATAAGTTCTCCAGATCGAAATTTAGACTCGATAAAACGCAACAATTTCACCTCATCCTTAATCGGCAGGTAATAGCGTGCAATCGCCACTAATGAGCTGGTATCTATAATCCCTATCATAAAAATTTGTCAATTTGTTTAGGGGATATTCTCAACTGCTCACAAAATGAGGCCTCCGAAACAAGTCCATTGTAAAACGCATATTGCATAGTTTCCAAGTATAGAGGGGAAACTATTGGTTTTGGTGCGCGAGCATTAGAAGAATCTTTCTTTTGTTCTTCTTTTAGCTCTCTTTGTTTTTCGGCTTGCTCTTCTTCTAAATTACGAATGATGCCACGGTAATGAGGCATTGGGACGATTTTGTTATAAGCCAGCCTTGTGTACCAAGCCATCTTGCTGATATGTGTGGTGTTGGACAATTCATCTATAGTGAAATTAACATCTTCAGAATATGTGCTATATTTATCCAACTCATTCACAGCATCTCCAGCTATGAGATAAAATGCGAAATCATTACACCAACGCTCAACCTTGTTAGACACACGATTTTTTTCAACCTTAGACATATCAAGAGATTCAACATCCTCAACACCTAATAAATAATGGCCAATTTCGTGTGCAAGTGTAAAAATCTCACGCTTATAAGACTTTTGGCGTTTTAGGACAATCACATTAGGGTCAAGATAGAATCCGTCGATTGTTGCCCTTTCACGCTTGTTCCAAGTTTCTACAAACTCGAAAACATAAACGTTGATTTCAGCCAAGTTTGCAATTACAGCTTTCAGGAATTTTCGGTGATCTTTAATGTTCTTTTGTGGAATTAATTTATCTCTAACTTGGTCCGCCACTTTTTTAGGGGCACACTCTATTGTAAAGGAGTTATGCAGATGGTATTCACTGGAAAGAGAGTCAGTTAAAGAGCGATAACCATCTAATAGACTTTTTAGAGATTCAAAGGAATCAACAAGTCGTTTATCCTCCATAGAAAGAACGGACTGGAATCTTGATTTCCTAAAGAAAACTTTAGTTGTTTGATTCTTGTCAATCGGAGTAAAATCCAAATAAAATGACAAACCTTTATGAAATATCTCATCAATCTTCTTCAATAGAGATATCTTGATTTCCTCTCCGTAAATATCTTCCAGAGCTATAAGTTTCTTTCTTCCCTCATTTAAAGAAGACAACAACTCGTCTTTGCTCATGCTGAAAAGCGCAAGCAAATAATCCAATCGTTCTTTATTGAATTGCGTTGTTGTCATTCTATGCTTTTAATAGAGGTTATTATGAGCCGTGCAAAGATAGTAAAAATTTTTGATATACAGGGAATATCTTTTTAGCCATAAAACTAATCAATGGTTAGTTTTCATATTATCAACGCCTTACATATAACATTTGTTTACCACATATCGCTCTCTTTCTTCGACATGATGGCGATTTCATCGGCTATCTCCTCGGATGATAGCTTGATGTAGTCCATGAAGGTCTTTTGCGTCTTGTGACCGCTGACGTGCATCATCTGGAGAATGGTGTACTTGTGGCTCAGATACATATTCGTGATGCCGGTGCGTCGGGCGGTGTGGCTTGTCACGCAGTCATAGCGTGGCACGATCACGTTGCCGTTAAGGTCGGTATCCGGCTCCTTCTTCTCTTTTCGCAACGCCTCCCTCTGCTTCATGGTGAGCTTAGTCGGAACCTTCTCTTTCAGTGACGGCAACTGTTCCGACAGATCTTTCAGAATATCCTTAATGTAACGGTTAAGCACCTGCTCGTTGGCTTTGGGTATGTTATAGCCGTATTTTTCGCAGATAGTGATAAGGTTCTCGTTAAGAATAGGGATTGTCACCTCGGTCTTGGTCTTTTGCTGGACAAGTCGGATTATGCGTGTTCCCTTGCGGGTGGTCTCAAAGTTATCGGCATTGAGGTTGTTGTAATCACTAACTCGCTGACAGGTATAGCAACCAATGAGAAAAACATCGCGGATATGTTCTTTCTTCCCAGTCAGCGGCATTTCGTAGAGTGCTTGCAGCTCCTCCTCAGTGAGATAGATTTCTACAGCCTTGTCGCGGTCTTCAATTTTCTTCTTGACTATGAGAGCCGCCGCACGTTGGTTGTCGTGTACACCGTCAATGAAGGCGGCGTTGATAAGAGCCTTAAGATTTGTAAGATGTTTGTTGACCACTTTCGCCATATAGCCATGCTTCTGCAAATAATTTATGTAACGTGACACAAACGCGCGGTCGATGTCTGCCCATCCGAATTTGTGCAATGGATCAAAGCCTTCATAGACCCCGATAAAACTTTTCCATGCCTTGCAGGTGCCGGGCGCATAGTCGTCACTGCCGATTTTTCGTGCTCCGCTCCTGATGTCATCGACAAACTGAACAAGAAACGGCCATATAAGACGGTTCTTCTCATCCTCAATACGTTTCTTTTCTTCGGCTCTCTTGCGGGCTTTTTCTTTCGCCGCCTCACGTTTGGCGATAGCCTTCCGCTCAACTTCGGCGGCTTCCTCCATCGCCCTGCGTTCAGCGTCCACTTTCTCCGGTTCGGAAATGTAGCGCACATCCATGTCAAGAGCCTCACGGTCAAAGTTCACCTTTGCAAGATGAGCCTTGACGATTCCCTCAATCTGCGTCAGTTTGGCGTGTAGCTGATAGTTTTTCTTCTGATGCGCCAGCCATGCGCGAGGCGATGCCGTCGCCTTCTGCCAGTCGGCAACCTCGACCTGAAGCATGGTTGAAACAAGCACGTCAACCTTGCGGGTATGTATGCGGATAAAGAGGGTCGCAGTATCCTTCTTCAAATCCTTAGTGCGGATGTGAAACGGGGTCAGTTTTTTCGGAGAGGGTGATTTTGTCATATCTTCGTTGTTATAAATTTCTGAATGATGGCGTTCACAGTTATTCACAGTCAGCCACTTTGGTTCTGCAAATATAACAACCCAAACCGTATTTTGTCAAGTCGGGTCACCACGTAGGTCACCACGTCTTTTGAATAAATCTGAAAATCGGCAAAATTCACCATAAGTCATATTGTACTATTATTCAGTGTTTTGCCTAAATAACACATTCAAATCCATTCGTATTCATTCAGAAACTCAGGTGCTGGTGGCACCACTCGCAAAATCGCTAAGTAGTTAAATTTCAACTGCTTAGCGATTTTTCTTTCACTCAAATTTTGCCGAGTTCCCTATAAAGTTACCTATGGCACACCCGTTTGAACGGTGCTGAAACGTGGTTGACGCAACTGAATGAACGAAAAATAAATCTTTTCACATTTTTTTAATAAATATCGGCAAATGAACCATTCAATCGAATTGAGGGTTTTGTAAATTGCGGGGTAATTAAGTCCCGCCGTTTACATCACATAATTAATGAAAATAGAACCCTGTACAATAACGCACGAACAATTCAAGTCGCTTATAAAGGAGTGGCTTGACACCCACCGCGAGGAATACTGCGCTTTTGCCGAGGAAGTGAGCAAGCGCGACCGTTCAGGTTTTCAACAGGTTTTTCTGTATGCCCAATCTATCGCCCCCGCTTATGCCAATGCCGTAAAATCTCGTATGGCAGACAATAGGGATGAAGGATTTGACGATATTGAGAAGTTATTGGAGGACGCTGACATAGGCACAACGATACTTAGAGATTTTCAGTCAGAAAATCCGGATACCATTGCTCCGGCAATGCTTGCATGGCTCTACTTCGGCAACAGTTGGGAGCTGATGGTTTCTTATAATGAAGAAATCATACAGGATAAAGAATCCGGGTTCTTCAATCGTCTTATGGCCCGCGCCATGATTTATTTCATCATTCGTAGAAGTATCCAAAATGAACACCGAACTCGACAGGATTGGGATAATTTCCGTAAGATTCAGAAGTCGATGGGTAGTGTCGTGCCTGTTACCGATTCGGCAATCGCCGAGTTGGACGAGGAGGAATCACCAGCCACAGCGGACAGCACCGATGCTGAAATGACCGATGAAAAGAAAGAACCGAGGAAACGCGGCAGGAAGAAAGTCCGTGAAACACTCGATAACCTCATACCCGACAACACCGACCGCATCAAGGGTAAAATAACGGAGTTCCTGAAACTCCGGTCGAGCGGCAATGATCTCGCAATGCTGTATATCTATCTTCACGAGGATTCGCACATACGCAGTTGCGACATCTCTACATTCCACGATGCCCTGTCGGAACATTATCCCGAACACAAATTTGTCGGTCTGCGCGGTGTACAGAAAGCCCATCAGCAGCTCACCACACCTATGATGGGAGGCAAGCGCATGATTGATATGGGGCAGGATAAAAAGAATCTCGACAATATCAGGAATCATTTTGAGGCGGCATAACGCTGAAATTTTATCATACTGAAGCCATCTGACCGCTTGCGGCCGGGTGGCTTTTTCCGTTTATATCCACTTTGATTTTTCTCTATTCAGTTCGTTTAATTCGTTTAATTGCGCCAACGAAATTAAACGAATTTATTTGGCTGATACAGTGCGTTATAGCTATTGCAAAGCGGGCGGTTGTCCATTATCTTTGCATCGCCGTTTCGGACGGAACGGCGGCTAAACGGTTTCTAACGTCGCCAAAATCGCTTAGCCTCTATAACAATCCGGCGACATAGTATTTGCCTATGACAAATCTTTTAGAGTTAATCAACAGTGGTGTGACCGGCGTTACGCTCAATGTCAGACTTGAGGATCTCGTCGAGCTGGTACGACAGACAATCGAGGCTACCAAAGCCGAGCTTCTTCCCGCGATGGTCAGCGCGGCACAGGAGGTTCTGCTCACCAAGAAGGAGGTGATGGAGAAATTCGGCGTGTGCCACACCACCCTCTGGAACTGGAACCGTAACAATATCCTCATCCCGGTAAAAGTCGGGAAGAAGGTGTGCTACCGTCAGAGCGATGTGGAGCGTCTGATACTTGAAAAGGCAAGACAATGATTGACGCGCAGGAATTGAATCGGCTCTGGCAGTCATATCAGCTCAGAGTTACGGACGAGATTGTCAGAAGCCCGGAAGTTCTCTTTTGCAACGGTTCGGCAATCGGCACACTCGGCAACTTCTCGGCATCGACCGGAAAGGCGAAAAGCAAAAAGACATTCAACGTGAGTGCCATCCTTGCGGCTGCGTTGACCAACGGGGAGGTGCTGCGTTACATCGCCGAGTTTCCCGACGACAAACGCACAATCCTCTATTTCGACACCGAGCAAAGTCCGCACCACTGCCAGCGGGTGATGAAACGTGCGTTGCGCCTCGCCGGGCTACCGGTTGACAGGCATCCCGAAAATCTGATATTCGCCCAGCTCCGCGCACTGACATCCGACCTTCGCCTTGAACTTATAGACAATGCTATCGCAAACACACCAAATGTCGGTCTGGTCATAATAGACGGAGTACGCGACCTGATGTTCGACATCAACAACGCCATCGAATCGTCAAGGCTTATCGGCAAGCTGATGGAGTGGACGGACAAGTATCAGATACACATCCACACGGTTCTGCACCTTAACAAGAGCGATGACAATGTGCGCGGTCATGTAGGCACCGAACTCAACAACAAGGCGGAGACCGTTCTGCAAGTATGCAAAAGCACGACCGACAGCGAAGTGACCGAGGTATCGGCATCATGTATCCGATCAATGGATTTTCCGCCCTTTGCTTTCATCGTCAACGAATCCGGACTGCCGGAGATAGCCGCCGATTACACCTTTGCCGGTAAATCAAAGGTTCAGACCTTCTCATACTCGGAACTTACACCTGAACAGCACCGTCAGTCTCTTGAAAAGGCTTTTGCCAACGGCGCGATAAAAGGCTGTCAGAACTGCGAGGACAGCATCAAGCGGGCCTATGCCGCATGTGGGTTTCCATACGGCGACGGCAAAGTGACGAAACTGAAATCATTTCTGATGAACAAACGGATGGTAGTCCGGGAAAACGGCACATATTCATACAACCCAGATTTTTATTACTGATTTAAGTTCGGTTCAGTACGGGGTGTATATATGTGAGCTGAACCCGAACCAAATCCCCAACACATATTTTCGATATGCTCAAAGAGATTAAATCAATCCCTTTAGCCGCCTTCTTGTCCCGTCTCGGACACGAGCCGACGGCGAGAAAAGGAACGAGGCTCTGGTATAAGTCGCCGTTGCGACAGGAACGGACACCATCGTTCAAGGTTGAGACAACGCTCAACTGCTGGTATGACTTCGGTCTTGGCAAAGGCGGCAACATCATAGACTTGGCAGCCGAGTTGTATCAGTCAACCGACCTGCGCCATCTCATGCGTTGCATCGCCAACAGCTATCCTGTGCCATCGGTGCAGACAGTCGCTTCCTCTTATCCCCAGCGACACTCTGCACCGAATGTGGAACGGTTTGCGGTCGTGCCTCTGGAACACCGCGCACTTGTCGCATACCTCCAAGAGCGTGGTATTCCGGCACACATCGCAAAGGCGAACTGCAAGGAGGCTCATTACAGCGTCAGCGGTAAACCATATTTTGCCGTGGCATTTGAGAATGTCAACAATGGCTGGGAACTGCGCAACAGGTATTTCAAAGGTTGCAGGGGACGCAAGGACATCTCATATCTTCCGTGGGCGAGAGATGGCCCGTCAACAGAGTGTGTCGTGTTCGAGGGATTCATTGATTACCTCTCGGCACTCACACTTGATATAATCAGCGGAGCTGATGCAATCATACTCAACTCGGTTGTCAATGTCAACAAAGCAGTACCGTATCTCAAAGATTACACCACCATCAACTGCTACCTTGACAACGACAATGCCGGACAAACAGCACTCGCCGAGTTGAAAGCCATATATGGCTCAATCGTGATTGACCGCTCCACACTCTACTCCGAGTTCAACGACTTGAATGATTTTCTTGTCAATCGAAGTTTCACTCCAAACACAATTTCCAATGAAAACAAATAAATCCACCGCATCCAAGTCAACCGAGTTGACCGATGCAACCAAATCCGAAGTATCAACCTCTAACCCACAAATTATTATGCAACCAGATAACTCAACTAATTCAATCATCTCCACATCCTCAGTTAACAGCGATAACACTGTTAACTGCACCACACCTGCCAACGCTGACAATCTGTTTGACAACGAGCAGACAGCAACCGAGGCAACTGCCGTAACTGCCACAACCGAGCCGCCGAAACAACAGCGTATCGGCAAACAGCAGCGCAAATCAGACTTCGCCGAGTTCAAGGCTACATTCCTTGCGCCGTCAAAGCTGATGAAGCGTCATCCGGTCAACATCGAGGACAGTGTATGGGAGAAGCTTGAGCGCATCGCCCGCATCCTCGGCGACCGCGACACAACTGTCGGCAGCTACATCAACGCCATCCTTGTCGAGCATCTTGCAATGTATGCCGACGACACTGAAATCTGGCGCAAGCTATAATGTTTAACCCGACCGCAGGGAGCGGTTATCGTCAGCGCACAACTAAGAAACGATAGTAGATTAGTTGGGGATGCAAGGGTATGTTTCGGGAGGTAAAAAATTCCCACCCGAAACCCCTCGCATCCCGAAGGACGC